>PVMS01133684.1_pt1 | contig 10119 bp, 5 predicted proteins | sample 1853461 | NCBI WGS metagenome assembly PVMS01 (sample SAMN08582032, study PRJNA380276) | Marine sediment metagenome, whole genome shotgun sequencing project. | isolation source: ocean sediment barecode stripped | collected 2017
ACGGTGTCTATTTCCGAAAGCAGAAATTTCGTCAGGCGTTCAAAGACTCAGCGAGAGCGCAGCGAACTGGTGCAATGTCCGGGCTAGCCTTTCACCTTGCTGGATGGGTGTCAACATGTTGATCGTGTCGACAGAACAAGCGCATGGTTTCAGCCATTCGCGGTGTTTTTCCCGTTGGACATAAGCAGTTTGTGTTGTTGTTCTGGTCGTAAATTCCCTTCAACGACCGCCACGGCAAAGACCCTTTCAATTGAGACTCGTGTCACTGTTTGAGTGGCGGCGGTTGCTATATTGGGGACGCGACATGTGGGTTCGACTGGCGTCTGAATCTTTCTAATAATCAAACACTTGTGCTGGTGGTGAAGTCCTTGAATACGACCTGTTCGGAGATGCTGAGGCAGTTTGCATTGCACCTGTCAGTGCTGGCGCTGTTGCTCGTCTTTTCCGGGTGTACCGTTTTGCAGCCGGATCCGGTCGCGGAACCCGAGGTGAGTATTGCCGAACCAGCGCCGCAACCCGAGCCAATTCCACCACCGCCGCCGGTTGTTGAGAGGGTACCAGCACCGCCACCGCCGGAACCCGAAATTGTCGTTCCGGTCGTATTCGAACCGTTGGTGGCTGTTGTCGTAAGCAGCAATCAGCCAGCGTATACGAATGTGGCCGACGAGTTGGAAAATGTTCTCGAGAACTACACGATCTATAACCTGGCCGACGACACCGAATCGGTGCGAGGGGTTTATCAAAGAATAGCGGCAGAGGAAGCTACTGCTGTGGTGGCGATTGGTTTGCGTGCCGCGCAAACAGCGAAGTCATTCACCGAGGTTCCGATTGTGTTCTGCCAGGTTTTCAATATTGACGATCACGACCTTGTATCGGATCAGAGCAAAGGTGTTTCGTCATTGCCACCGCTTGATCTGCAACTGGCGGCATGGAAAGCGATCGATCCGACGTTGAATAGCGTCGGCGCCATCCTGGGTTCCGGGCACGAAGCGCTTATCGAAGAAGCGCAGGACGCGGCCAACGCACTGGGCGTGGATTCGCAATTTCAGTCTGCGGGCTCCGACAAGGAAACCATGTACGTGTTCAATCGCATGGCCCAGGATATTGACGGGTTCCTGTTGTTTCCGGACAACCGGGTGTTGAGCCGGGCGGTTCTCACGGACATGCTGAATGTTGCGGTGAGACGGGGCGTGCAGGTCGCGGTGTTCAACGAGTCATTGTTAAGCATGGGAGCAACGGTAAGTGCGTCGCCCGTGGAGTCCGATATTGCATTGACCATCGTGCGCGTTCTGGACAGGTTCGAAAATGACGATGCTGCCTCGCTGCCTGATGTCAGCCCGCTCAGTGAAATGCGCTTCCGCACAAACCCGACGATGGCGAGAAAGCACGGGCTGGAACTGGCCGAAGCAAGCCAGGCGGCAACGGAAACGGGGCAGCTGTGAAGCGTTGGCCCGCACGCGTATGGCGCGCCATTCGGGAGTATCATGCGCGCCTGTTGGCCGCACGCCGGGGCCGCAAACGCGTTCTGATTCGCGAAATTCTTTCGCTGCAGCTGATGATTACAGGTGTCATTGGTGCATTGGCTATCGCGGCACTGTACTGGGGTGGGCAGTGGGTACTGCAGGGTAATTACAGTCGCTGGGCCATGCAGTGGACGGAGGACCTGAACGAGTTGGGGGCTCCATTGTATCTTCGCGATGATAATGACGTCATTTTGCGGCTCGAGCGATTCGTTAGTAAGTATTCGGAAATCAGCAGCGTTACCTACTATGAGCGCGACGGTACGCAATTGTTTACGCTGCGCAACGAGACCAGGGATGAAGATGATATCGCCGAACTGGATTCGGAGCTGCTATTGCAGGTATCTGAACTGGTTGGCAGCGATGCGCCCTACATCATCCAGAGCAGCCTGGCCAATGCCCGCACATTTTCGGTGCTGGCGCCGGTATGGACAGAGTCCATTCCAGGTGACGGTCTGTTCGGATTCGATCCAACTGACGATACGTCAGCCAGTGCCACGGAACTGGTCGGCTTTGTCGGCCTGAAGCTTGATTTCATCCTGTTCCATGACCAGCTGGTCCATAACATCAAGATTGCCACCAGCGTGCTGCTTGTTTTGCTGATCATATCCGGATTCATTGGCAGGAAGTCTTTGCAAAAAGCGCTGTCTGCGATATCCGACTTGCAGGAGCCGATCGCCGAGCTCGCAAAAGGCAACTTGTCGGTTCAGTTTAAACCCGCGGAGCATCGGGAAATCTCGGAGATAGTGGAGGCTTTGGAATCAACGGCCAGCGCGCTCGTCGAACGAGACGCGAAACTCCTCCAGTTGGCAAACCACGACAGCCTGACGGGCCTTTTCAATCGCTGGCGCCTTGTTGAGGAATTGAAAACGGAGATCGACAACGTCACCGTCAACGCTGGGACCAGTTCCCTGCTATTTATCGATCTGGACCAGTTCAAGTATGTCAACGACACTTGCGGTCATCCGGCTGGTGACAGACTTCTGAAGAAAGTAGCCGACCAGTTACGGCGATCTGTGGGCGATAACTGCGTTGTGTCGCGCTTCGGTGGTGACGAATTTACGGTGTTGACCACAGGAACAAGCAAGCAGAAGACCCGCGAGCTCGCGGAGTCAATTCTTGAGGATATGAGGCGCCTGGCACATATTGAAAGCGACAACATTTTTCACGTGAACTGCAGCATTGGTATCGCGATGATTACATCCGACCAGTTCGATCACGATGACCTGATCGCGCAGGCAGATATTGCGTGCAGGGAGGCTAAAGCCAATGGGCGCAATCGCCTGGGCTTGTTCAACATGTCTGCGCGTGAGGCGGAAAAAATGGTGGAGGATGTCAGCTGGGCCAGCAAGCTGCGTGACGCTATCGACAATGACAGTTTCATACTCCGCTATCAGCCAATTGTGTGCATCACAACCGGGGTGATTACCCATCACGAGGTGTTGCTGCGCATGCCCGGAGATGACGGGAAGCTGATTGGTCCGGATGCCTTTCTTCCTGCGGCTGTGCGATTCGGACTGATGGCGGAAATCGATACATGGATGGTGGATCACTCTATCGAAGCGCTGGCGAAGCATCGTGAGGAGGCGAACGGCCTCCGGATATCCGTGAACCTGTCGGTGAACGCTTTCGAAACGGAAAATCTGGCGGCATTCGTCAAGGTAAGCCTGGAGAAACACAATGTACCCGCACAGGCCGTCATATTTGAAATAACGGAAAGCGTCGCTGTGCGTCACCTGAAACACGTCGAATCGCAGATTTCGCTGCTTAGGACCATGGGTTGTGAACTCGCCCTGGATGATTTCGGTACTGGCTACAGCTCGTTCAGCTACCTGCAAAATCTCGCGGTTGACTACATAAAAATCGACGGCTGTTTTATCAGGAATCTTGCCAATAATCCGGTCGATCAGAAGATGGTGCGCATGATCGGCGAAATTGGTCGTGAGGCCGGCATGAAGACCATCGCCGAATATGTGCAGGATGGCGAAGTATTGTCGTTGCTGGATGAACTCGGTATTGACCTTGCGCAGGGCTATTACATTGGCCGGCCGATCGCAGCACCTACACGTAAGTCAATGCCGATTCCACTGGATACCCGGCGCCGCAGGAATCGCGGGACTGCACTTTCTTGATCAACATTCAGGGGTATTCGTAGGAGCGGCATCTTGCCGCGATTTGTAGCCGAATCGCGGCAAGATGCCGCTCCTACGAATAGGTTACCGGGCCGCTCAGGCGGGGATTGATTCGAATTTGTCGGGTCTGTTGGCAGAGTCGAACACCGGCCGAAACCGGTTCACGATATCGCAAAAAATATCCGCTGTAATTTCGGCATCGTAGGCGGCGGAGTGCGCCTGGCTTTCATCCCATGGCAATCCTGCGGCCTGCACGGCCCGTGCGAGCACGGTTTGTCCGTACGCCACACCGCATAACGTGGCAGTGTCAAAACAACTGAATGGATGAAAGGGATTTCGCTTGATGCCTGTTCTCTCGATGGCCTCATTCAGGAACCCGAGATCAAAAGCGGCATTGTGTCCGACCAGGATGGCGCGGGTACAACCGGTGTCCCGAATTTCCTGCCGTACCGTTCGGAATACGCGCTGCAGCGCGTCACGTTCGTCGATTGCGGGCCGCAGGGGATGATAGGGATCGATTCCGTTAACGGCCAGTGAGGCTGGCTCGAGATTCGCGCCTTCAAATGGCTTGACGTGATAACGCACTGTATCGCCGCGGCTCATCGTGCCGTCGTCTTCCAGCCGTACGGTCACTGCCGCTATCTCGAGCAAGGCATCGGTTTTGCAATTGAAGCCACCGGTCTCTACGTCCACCACGATGGGAAGAAATCCACGAAACCGGTTGGCGATCGAGGACGAATCGCTCATGAGCGGGCAGATTCCTGCAGCATGCCCTGATCGAGCAGGAAGTGCATGCTGAAGCGAACGCCAAACCCGGTTAACTCCGTCGGAATATGCGCCAGACCGCCTTTGCGGCTGCATGCACTCAGATCGACGTGTACCCAGGGTACATCGGCATCCACGAATTCGTTGAGAAAACTGCCGGCGAGAATATGATCGCCACCGCCATTCGGCGCGCATTGCATGATGTCGGCCGTTTCGCTTTTCAGGTCCTCCAGGAACTCTTTGCCAATCGGAAACGGCCACACTCTCTCGCCGCTGTCGCGTCCCGATTTCTTCAGGATCGGATGCCAGTCGGGCCGGTTCGTGAAAACGCCGGACATGCGCGTCGTCACTGCATTCATGCACGCACCAGTCAATGTAGCGTAATCGATGATCATCCCGGGCTTGTCCTGGCACGCGAACACAAGCGCGTCTGCGAGCGCCATGCGGCCCTCGGCATCCGTGTGAATGGTCTGGATAGTTTTACCGTTGGCTGCCGTGACAACGTCCTGCGATTTGTAGGCGTTTGGACCGGTCCTGTTTTCTGTTATGACCAGCCAAGCATCGACAGGGTAGTCGAGTTTCAGCTGACAAATAGCTGACAGAGTACCCACCGCCACCGCGCTTCCACCCATGTCGATGTGCATGTCCAGCATTGATGTGAAGGGCTTCAGGTTGGTGCCGCCGGTGTCGAAAATAATGCCCTTGCCGACGAGTGTCAGCGCCGGTTTCGCGTCTTTTTTGCCCGGCCGATACTGCAACCTCACCATCGCCGCGCTGTCATCGGCATTGCCCTGCGCAACCGCGAGAAATGCGCCGGCACCCATCTTGCGTAATTCGCTGACACCGTACTTCTTGAATTGCCAACCGTTGGCGCTGGCAAGCTCGCGCAGCAGGTCGACATAGTTTTTCGCGTCCAGTTTGTTGGCCGGTAGCGCCGTCAGGAAGCGGGCGAGGTTATTGCCGTCGGCCTCGGCGACCACTCGATCCAGGTCGATTCGCTCATCCTGCCCGAGAATGCGTAAAGATCTGATTTTCGCCGGCGCCGTCTTCGACTTGAATGTTGGCAGGCGGTAGGCCGCGGCCAGGGCGGCCGCTGTTACGCGCGCAACTATCGCGCTTTGTTGTTCGTCGTTGAATCCAAGCACCCAGATGCCGAGGGAGCCTGGCTTGTCATGAAGGGCGGCAGCGACCAGTTTTCGACAAAATGTCAGCTGCTCGAAGACATCGTTTCTGGCGTCCAGCATGCCCACGTACACAGCGGTCTGGCGCTTGTTATTGATGCGCGTCGTGATCGCAGGCACGCTGCCCGGCGCTCTTCGCCGCAGCAGGCTTTTCAGCTTGTTGCCCTGCGGAATCTTGCGCCACAGCGCTGCCGGTACCCTCGTGGGCAGGACGATCAGGAGCTGATCGACCGCGGCTATGCCCCGGGTTCGTGGCGCGCCGGTGACCTGGGTGATCCTGATGTCGTTGTGTTGAAATTTTTCGAAGAGCACGCTGGTATTCCGTAAAGGTGATATTCACGGGTTCAGAGCCACCCGGATGATTCAAGACAAGGCGCAGTGTGCAGGAAATGGCGCGTCCTTTTCAAGCGCTGCAACGCCGCATTGAATCATCCGGGTAGCTCCCTTCGGGCGAGTCGTGAAGCGGTCGTCCGCGTTGTTGCGCCTCCTGGCAAGGACGCGCCATTAGCGGCGAGACGCGCCTGGCGGCCAACCGCTTCACAACTTGCTGAACCCGTGAATATCACCTTGACGGAGTAGCAAACATTCCGCTACTAACCTTTGTGGTGTGCTTGGGCCATAATAAGCCAAATAAAGAATACGTCGCCGACGGCTGGGTTATCCAGCTCCGGCCTGATAGCGGGTGATCCTGGCCCGGACTATTCATGAATTGCCGCGATGATTGCGCAGAGCATTGTCCGCACACGAGCGCATTCATGAATAGTCCGGGCTAGCAGGACGCCTGATCGAATTCACGCCGCATAACTCAATAGAATCGACGACGGGATGGCTGTGGAATAAATATGAGTAATTTCAGCAGATTTGACGACATAGACCCTACCGAGACAAGGGAATGGCTTGAATCCATCGATTCTGTGCTCGGTCAGCACGGCCCCGATCGGGCCCATTTCCTGCTGAACCAGATGATCGATTTTGCGCGCCGTTCCGGTGCGTATTTGCCGTACAGCGCCACGACCGCTTACCTGAATACTATAGCAACGGGACGTCAGCCCGAGTATCCGGGTGACCGCTCAATCGAACGCCGTATCGAGGCTTACATACGCTGGAACGCAATGGCGATGGTGGTGCAAGCGAATCGCGTCAGCACCGAGTATGGCGGTCATATTTCCAGCTACGCCTCTTCGGCGACGTTGTATGAGGTTGGTTTTAATCATTTTTGGCGCGCCGGCAACGAACAGCACGGTGGTGACCTGGTATTCATGCAGGGGCATTCCTCGCCCGGCATATATGCTCGCGCCTACCTCGAGGGGCGGCTGAATGAGGAGCAGCTGAATCGCTTCCGCCAGGAAGTCGGTGGCGGCGGGCTGTCGTCATATCCGCATCCCTGGCTGATGCCGGATTTCTGGCAGTTTCCCACCGTGTCCATGGGTCTCGGGCCCATGATGGCGATTTATCAGGCGCGTTTTATGCGTTACATGGAAAATCGCGAAATGATAGAGCCATCGGACCGCAAGGTGTGGTGCTTCCTCGGCGACGGCGAGATGGACGAACCGGAATCCATGGGCGCGATTACCATGCCGGTCCGGGAAGGCCTCGACAACCTGATCTTTGTGGTCAATTGCAACCTGCAGCGACTGGATGGCCCGGTGCGCGGCAATGGCAAGATTATCCAGGAACTGGAATCCGCATTCCGCGGTGCCGGCTGGAACGTTGTCAAAGTGATCTGGGGTTCTCGCTGGGATCCGCTGCTTGCCAAAGACCATAGCGGCAGGCTGCGCCAGCTCATGGAAGAGTGCGTGGACGGTGAGTACCAGAACTTCAAGGCGAACGGCGGCGAATACACACGCGAGCATTTTTTCGGCAAGTTCCCGGAAACGGCCGAAATGGTCGCCAACTTCTCGGATGACGAAATCTGGCGCCTGAATCGCGGCGGGCACGATCCGCGCAAGGTGTACGCGGCATACGACAACGCGATCAATCACAAAGGCCAGCCCACCATTATCCTCGCCAAAACGGTCAAGGGCTATGGCATGGGCGACGCGGGCGAAGGCCAGAACATTGCGCATCAGCAGAAAAAGCTCGACCTTGAGGCACTTAAGGAATTCCGCGACCGGTTCAATATTCCCGTGTCCGACAAGGATATCGCTGATGTGCCGTACTGCATGCCGGCAAAGGGCTCCTCGGAAATCGAATACCTGCATGAACGTCGCAAAGCGCTGGGTGGCTTCGTGCCGGCGCGCCGCCAGAAAGCACCGGCGTTACAGGTCCCGTCGCTCGAATCGTTCAAAACGCAGCTCGAAGGCACCGGGGAACGTGAAGCGTCTACGACAATGGCGTTCGTACGGATACTCACCTCGCTTCTTCGCGACCAACAGATCGGCAAGAATATCGTGCCGATCGTCCCGGATGAGGCCCGGACCTTCGGCATGGAAGGCATGTTCCGGCAGGTAGGCATTTATGCGTCCAGGGGACAGCTGTATACACCGCAGGATGCTGACCAGCTGATGTTTTATCGTGAAGACAAGAAGGGACAGATTCTGGAGGAAGGCATCAATGAGGCGGGCGCGTTCTGCTCGTGGCTGGCTGCCGGCACGTCCTACAGCAACCACAACATCCAGACTATTCCGTTCTATATCTATTACTCGATGTTCGGTTTTCAACGCATTGGGGATTTCGTCTGGGCCGGCGCCGATCTGCAGTCGCGCGGCTTCATGATTGGCGGTACCGCGGGCAGAACCACGCTGGCGGGCGAGGGGCTGCAGCACCAGGATGGTCACAGTCTGGTGCACGCATCAACGGTGCCGAATTGCGTGTCCTACGATCCGACCTACGCCTACGAGCTGGCCGTCATCATCCACGACGGTCTGCGCCGCATGATTGGCGAACAGGAAAATATTTTCTACTACATTACCTGCATGAACGAGAACTACGTGCATCCGCCCATGCCCTCCGGCGTCAAGGACGGCATTCTGAAGGGCATGTATTTGTTGCAGGTCGGTGGTCAGGGGCAGATTCGGCCGCAACTGATGGGGTCCGGGACCATTCTGCGCGAGGTCATCGGTGCGGCGCAGTTGCTGAATGACGATTTCGGTATTCCGTCGGATGTCTGGTCAGTAACGAGTTTCAATGAGCTGCGGCGCGAGGCGCTGGCGGTTGAACGCTGGAATCAGCTGCACCCGGAAGACACGCCGCGCAGGAGCTACCTGGAGACCTGCCTCGCAGGTCGCAGCGGCCCCTACGTTGCCGCAACGGACTATATGAAGATCGTGCCCGATCAGATCGAGCGCTGGGTGCCGGGGCAGTTCGTCAGCCTGGGTACGGATGGGTTCGGACGGAGCGATAGCCGGGCGGCGCTGCGGCACCACTTCGAGGTGGACAGACGCTATATCGCTGTGACGGCGCTCAAAGCGTTGGCGGACGATGGCGCCCTGGACCACAAGACCGTCTCCAAAGCCATCGAAAAATACGGCATCGATGCCGACAAGCCGGACCCCGTCACGTTATGAGCACGGTAGACATCATTGTTCCCGACCTGGGCGATTTCGCAGACGTCGAAGTCATTGAAGTGCTCGTTACCGCCGGCGAAACGGTTGCGGCGGAAGACGGGCTGATAACCATTGAGACCGATAAGGCCAGCATGGATGTGCCCGCGCCGGCTGGTGGTGTTATCGCTGAACTATCGGTTGCCGTTGGCGACAAAGTATCGGCGGGCAGTGTAATCGGCCGCCTGACGACGGCGGAGCAAGCGGCACCCGAAGCCGCGGAACCTCCGGCCGACGCAGAGATAATCCAGGGCGAAACCACCGTGGTTGCCGATAGCAGCGTTGCGTTGCCCGGTTCGGCTGGCATGCAGACGGTTGCCGTACCGGATATAGGCGATTTCACCGATGTAGATGTCATTGAGGTCCACGTGTCGCGGGGAGATGTCATCAGTCTCGAAGACCCACTGGTCACCCTGGAGACAGACAAAGCCGCCATGGAAGTGCCGGCGACGGTCGCGGGCACCGTGGATGCGTTACTGGTAAGAGTGGGCGACACGGTATCGGAGGGATCGCCGATTGCGGTCATCGACGCTATCGCCTCTGCCACCCCAGTCGTGCAAGAGACCGCGGCGGCGACAACGCCTGCGCCGGCAGCAGCGGCATCTCCGCAGGCCCTGCAGCAGCAGTCGCCTCCCTCCGTTGCAGCCTCTCAGGCACCGGGCCGCCTGCCGGCGATCGACGAGGCGGGTTTCTCCAAAGCCCATGCCAGCCCGTCAGTGCGCAAACTGGCGCGCGAGCTCGGCGTCAACCTGGTTGACGTCAAAGGGTCGGGCGCCAAGACGCGCATCCTGCACGATGATGTCAAAGCATTCGTCAAGGCGATCCTGACGAGCGGCGGGCCGGCTGGGGCAGCACTCCCGCAAGTGCCCGTCATAGACTTCGCGAAGTTTGGAGATATCGATCCTAAACCGCTGACTCGTATACAAAAAATAGCCGGTCCTCGCCTGCAGGCAAGCTGGATCAACCTGCCGCACGTGAC
>PVMS01050817.1_pt1 | contig 10117 bp, 12 predicted proteins | sample 1853461 | NCBI WGS metagenome assembly PVMS01 (sample SAMN08582032, study PRJNA380276) | Marine sediment metagenome, whole genome shotgun sequencing project. | isolation source: ocean sediment barecode stripped | collected 2017
ACCGATGCCATCTTTCCCTTTTTCAAACCAGAATCCGATCAACAAATATGAACACAACCCGACGCCTTCCCAGCCAACAAACAACATCAAATAATTATCGGCGCTGACCAGGATCATCATAGCAGCGATAAATAAATTCATGTAAACGAAAAATCGCCGATAGCGCCCCGGGTCATCGTTGAAGCGCACATCCTCGTGCATATATCCAATGGAATAAATATGGATCAAGGAGCCAACGCCAGCCACAACCAACATCATGGTGACAGAGAGTGTATCCACCTGGAATGCCCAGGCAACCTTAAATTCTCCGATGCTGATCCATTCCGCCAGGGGCACGATCGCTCCTTCAGGATGGCCCAAGAGTGAAATCCCAAGGAGAACGGCAACCACAAACGCCAGCCCGGTGGCTGCACTGGCTATCCAACCAACAGCCTTTTCCCCCATCCACTTGCCAAAGATAACGTTGATGAGTAAGCCAAGAACGGGTATAAAGACAACCAATGGAACCAGGTAAAAGAATTCGGGGCCCGATGAAGCTGCTTCGCTTAGGAACATGTATCAGCTCTCCAAAGTCAGCAAGAAAAATGATTTCATAGTTTGGACCATGCGTTTAACAGTCAAGATCGATGCAGAGGTCATTGTTTCAGGCTACTCATGTCGTCAACGTTAATACTTTGCTTGTTGCGGAAGATGGCGACAATCAATGCCAGGCCTACCGCCACCTCCGCTGCGGCAACGGTGATCACAAAGAAAACAAAAACATGCCCACTGAGAGTGTCATGGAGTTGAGAAAAGGCCACAAATGCCAGATTTGCCGCATTAAGCATTAATTCCACCGACATAAAAATCACAATAGCGTTTCTGCGGATCAAAACCCCCAGAGCGCCAATTGTGAACAAAATTGCGGAAAGCACGAAGTAACTTGAAACTGGCATTTCTGATTGCTCCCGTCGATTATCAAATACTTCTAATCAACAATATACTTGAGGCTGAAATCAAGGTTTTTGATCCTTCGTCAGCACAATCGCACCGATCATCGCTACCAATAAGAGCACCGATGTGATTTCAAACGGTAAAAGATACTCGTTGAACAATAACGTACCTATAGCGGTTGGGCTGCCATAATCAGAGAGGAACGTATTGAAACTCGGCAGGATCTCCTGCTGGAGCCCAAGGGAATAAATGATATATCCAGTTTCCAATAGTAAGGTCAATCCGAGAATTATGGCAATCGGCCGCTGCCAAATTAAGGCCTGTTCTTTCTGCAATTGTTCGGCTCCCAAGAGCATGATGACGAACAGGAAGAGGACCATGATGGCACCTGCATAGACTGTTATTTGCGCCATCGCCAGAAAAGGTGACCCCAGCAGAAGGTAAAAAACGGCTATCGTCCCGAAATTGATGATCAGGAATAAAGCTGAATAAACCGCATTGCGACTGATCAACATGCTGAGCGCTGAAGCAACTGCGACAATCGCCAGGATCATAAATAGTAGAAATTCAGAGTTCATTGCTCACCCGAGTTGATTAATAAATAGGATCGAATCCATAATTCAGCAGATCAATCCGTCGGATCCTCCATCATTGGAATAGAGCGCGTGAACTGTCCCGGTTCTACTTTCTGGGGAGTTGGTTTGCCATCTTCGGGCACCGGGACAATAAGCTTCTCTTTGGTATAAATTGCATCGCGGCGATCTGTATAGGAAAGTTCGTAATTGTCACCTAAAATGATCGCTTCGGTCGGACAGGCATCTTCACAGTAGCCACAGAAAATACAACGCAGCATATTGATCTCATATGTACTGGCATAACGTTCACCGGGTGAGAATCGTACATCATCTATATTTTCCGAAGATTCGACGAAGATAGCGTCTGCGGGGCAAGCCGAAGCACATAATGCACAACCGATGCACTTCTCGAGTCCATTTTCATAACGATCGAGGTAATGACGACCCTTGAAACGTTTTTTCACCGGGATCTTTTCTTCAGGATATTGAACCGTCACCGGTTTTTCTAACATCGACTTGAGCGTGGTCAATAGACCACGGGCAAGTCCTGTCACTGCACTCATCACAATCCTCCAATCAATACCATTAAAACTGCAGTCAAGAACACGCTCGCCAACGCAACAGGTAACAAGAACTTCCAACCAAAAGCCATTAATCGGTCATAGCGGATGCGCGGTAAAGTTGCCCGCAACCAAATCAGACCAAAGAGCAGAATTAAGATTTTTATAAAGAGATAAAACGGTCCCAGAATGGGGACCTGATCGACAAAAGGTCCTCGAAAACCACCCAAGAATAATGTAGCACCAATAGCGCTAACAGCGATCATCTTTACATATTCAGCCATGAAGAACAAAGCAAACTTCATGCCCGAATATTCAGCGTGGTATCCGGCGGTTAATTCCTGTTCTGCTTCCGGCATATCAAATGGAGCCCTGTTCACCTCTGCCACAGCAGCGATAAAGAAGATTAACGCCGCAATCGGCTGGTAAAAGATAAACCAGATCGGATTCTGAGCATTGACAATATCTAATAAGCTCATTGAACCAGCCAGCATTATGGGAACAATAAGGGCTAAGCCCATCGCCAGCTCATAGCTGATCATCTGAGCAGTTGAACGTAATCCGCCCATCATGGCATACTTGTTATTCGACGACCAACCAGCCAGCACAATTCCGTATACGGAGATCGAAGCGATCGATATCAGATATAACACACCGACATTGATATCAGTCAGGTATAGGCTGATCTCACGCCCAAAAACTGTTATCTCCGTTCCCCAAGGGATCACAGCCAGGATAACCAGCGCAGGGAAAACAGTTATTATCGGGGCAAGCAAGAAAACAATTTTATAAGCCTGGCCCGGGATCACCTCTTCCTTGAAAATTAATTTGATCCCATCTGCTACCGGTTGAAACCAGCCTTTAGGGCCAGCCCGGTTGGGACCAATGCGAACCTGGATGCGAGCTAGAGCTCTGCGTTCATAAAAAGTAAGGTAAGCAAAGCCAGTCACGCAGAAGAGTAATATGATGACGGATTTTACGATCCATTCCAAGATCAGAAAGTAATCCATAAAGATATCCCTTTAAGCCACTGCGCGCTCTACGATTTCAACCTGCACCGCAGTCGGACCATGGATAGGAACACCCATACTGCGAGGTACCAGAATGACATCCTCCGGTATTGTCTCGTCCAGCTGGGCAAGCACCGGGATCCCATCCTCAGAAAGGCTCAGGTGTAGATGCATACCATCTGTTATTCCCATGGGGGAAGCCGTTTGCGGATGCAAGATTACATAAGGAGTTGGTATTCGTTGGTGAAGAAGTTCAGCAGGCATCAACGTTATGCCTCGGTCGTAGAGTTTTGTCACCGGGACAGCCAACAAATCAACCTTTCCATCAGAAACCTTCCCAGATGGTTTAATCGCATGCAAAGTTACCTGTTCGCCTCTTTGAGAGGTTGGCTGCAGCTGATAACCCAATCCTTGAGTGTTCTCGTATGATGTTCCACCAAAATACAGATCATCCCGGGACATGTCCGGCCACTGTTCGACCACCGCTGAGATTTCACGATAAGATACTGGCGAATAATCTGGGAATTGTGCGGCAATTTGTTCCATGACGCGCCCTGCCAGATTCCCCTCCAGGTCGATGGATAGTTTACTCCCGATACGGGCGGCAATGGAGAAGTCAGGCAAGGTTTGACCTATTTTTGGAACCGCTGAATAAAAACGTTGTACACGTCGTTCTCCATTCGTTAAGCTTCCTTCACGTTCAATAAATGCCTGAGCAGGAAGCACTACATCTGCGAGTTTCGCCGTGTCGGTCAAGAACAGTTCTTGTACAACCAGGAATTCGACAGATTCCAGAGCCTCTACGAGAGCCGGGTCGTCTCCAGCAGGATCAGAGGCAACGACATAAAGAGCCTTGCTCGAACGGAGTGTGCCTTCAAGGTCTTCATCCGGTTGGAAGCCCATATCCCAGGCACCTTGTGTGTTAGCGCGTTCCCAGACACCGATCAAACCATTGTTTGCTTTACCAATATGATCGGTGATGATGAGCAAATTTGCGCAGGCCTGAGCTAAGTGCTGCCCAGATTCCAGGCTGGTTCCCTCGCTGCCGAAAAAGATGATCGCATTATCCGCTTGCGCAAAATCCTGGGCAGCTTCCTGAATGCTCTTAACCCGGGCCGAGTCAAATTCTGTTTCAGACATATCCAGACGTTTTGCAGATAACGAATTAATCATCGCTAACACGAGTTCGGCTTCAGAGCCATATGGATAACGCAGCACATGAGTTGCATATCGTTCGAGCTTTGTTGGACGTGGATTCGCTAGGATCAACTTCGCGCCACGTTCAGCTGCCTGCTTGACGCGCAACCAATATATGGGAGCCTCTTCTTCTAAATCTGAGGCCACTACCAGGATGGTTGTTCCGGCTCCCACCACGGAAAGATTGGTTCCCTGTCCGACGCCTATTTTGGAGACCAGGTCTCCACCGGCCATCTCTGAATACAATGTATTCTTTCCACCCAGACTTCGCGTGAGCGAACCGATGTTGAAAAGATCTTCGTTGGAAATTCGCCCACTCACCAAGGTCCGCAAATCTTCTCCTGCTTCTTTCAAGTTCTCGGCCACCTGATCGAGAGCCTCATCCCAAGTAGCGGGCTGTAATTCACCCTCCACTTTAACCAATGGTTGGGTCAAACGATCACCACTGGACGCGTAATGGTGGCCAAAGCGTCCTTTATCACAGATCCAGATCTCGTTCACACACTCGTTTTGACGCGGCAGCACTCTTTTGACCACGAATCCACCACCAGATTTATGATCTCGGCGGACATTCAGTGTCAGGTTGCATCCCACTGGGCAATGGGTGCACAGCGAAGCGGCCGACTTCATCTCCCAAGGACGCGCCCCAAAGCGAAAATCACTCGTTGTCAAAGCACCAACCGGGCATATGTCGGTAGTATTGCCAGAGAAATATGAGTCAAAACCAGGCTCTGAGTAAGAGACAATTTGAAGAGAGCGCCCGCGCTGTTCGAATCCGATCACCGCATCATCCACGAGCTCATCCTGGAAACGGACACACCGTCCGCATTGGATACATCTTTCCTGGTCGAGAAAGATCAACTCTCCTAAGGGGACATGTTTACCGAGATGCTTCTTTTCATCGTACAGGAAACGACTCTTGCCAGAACCATATTCCATAGTTAGATTCTGGAGTGGACATTCGCCACCCTTGTCACAGACCGGACAATCTAATGGGTGTGAGGTGAGCAGAAATTCGATGATATCTTTGCGTGCACTTGCGACTTCATCAGTGAAGCCACGTACGACCATTTCTTCGGAGACTGGGACAGTGCAGGCTGTCTCTAGCTTGGGACCGAACTGGATCGCCAGGCCGCCATCGTCATTTCGCTCAAATTCACCGCTTTCCCTGTTCATCGTGGGACGTCCGATCTCTACCAGGCACATTCTGCACATGCCAACCGGCTCCATTTTGGGGTGATAGCAAAATACAGGGATATTCACTCCCACGCGCTTGGCAGCGTCCACAACCAAAGTGCCTTCAGGCACCTGGACTCGGTTTCCATCGATCTCTAGATTTATCAATTTACCCATATTCGATCCATCGATCATGTAATTCTCGAAGAAAGCGCATATTCAATCAATAAACGAAACACATCGATAATCAAGATCAAGAGGATAATGTTGCCTCTTCACTTTCGGTATCAGATACCCTGGCCCGAAAATCTGAATCAAATCGCTCGATACCAGAGGTCACAGCTTCTATAGCAAACTCACCTAATGCGCACAGACACTTACCTTTTATCTGGAAAGCGACGTCGTTCATTAATTCGACATCGCTCCAAGAGGCTTCTCCCTCATGGATGCGATCGATGATGTGGCGCATCCAAAAGGTACCTTCCCTACACGGTGTACATTTACCACAAGATTCGTGGCTGAAGAAATGCAGAGTTTTATACAGCACCCAATCAATGCTCACTGATTCGTCAATGACAATAATGGATGCCGAGCCAAGAGCCGCCCCAACGTTGGGCACACTCTCATAATCCATCGGGGTATCAAGCGCTTCATCATTGGCAATGATCAGGGAAGAGGAAGCGCCAGCCGCCATGATGGCCTTGACCTGGCGACCATCAGGAATACCGTCACCATGTTCGAATATCAGCTCCCGGAATGTCGTTCCCAGGGGAAGCTCATAATTCCCAGGCTTATTGACCCGGCCTGATAGGCTAAAGATCTTAGGGCCTGTACTTCTTTCAGTGCCAATTGATTTATACCAACCTGAACCTCGCTCAATGATGAAAGGCACATTGGCCAGGGTCTCTACGTTATTTACAACTGTCGGCTTCCCGTATAGTCCATAGGATGGAGGAAAAGGTGGGCGTATGCGAGGCTGCCCAAGTTTGCCTTCCATGGATTCGAGCAAGGCCGTCTCTTCCCCACAAATATATGCCCCAGCACCCAGATGGGTATAAATGCGCAGGGAATAATCGGTGTCAAAGAGGCGATCACCGAACAATCCAGCCTCTTCCAGTTCGGCGATCTTTTGATCCAATACTGCGGCTATTTGCCAGAACTCGCCGCGCAAATAAATGTACGCCTCGCGAGCCTGAACGGCATACGCTGCAATGGCAACTCCCTCTAAAAATTGGAATGGGTTCCCTTCCATGATCTCACGATCTTTAAAGGTCCCAGGTTCCGATTCATCCGCATTCGCCACGACGTAGTGTGGCCAATTATTTTGATCTATGAATGACCATTTCAATCCTGTTGGGAAACCCGCCCCACCTCTGCCACGTAATCCCGAATCCTTGACGGCTTGAGTTACCTCATCCGGACTCATCTCAGTGACTGCTTGACGAAACGGATCAAAACCACCATGCTGACGATACACCGGCAGCTGATCCAGGTCAGGAATATCTCGGTGACGAAGAAGGATAAGCTCGGTCATGATGATGGATCCTGATCTCGTAATTCTTCAACGACTTTAAGGGCACTTTCAACGGTCTGATCTTCGTGGTAGGCGAGCCCCTGCCTCGATTGCACCGAAACATGGGGGCTTTATCACACGCCGCCAGGCACATCACCGCTTCCACAGTCACTAACCCGTCTTGAGTGGTTTGACCAATTTCTATCCCCAAGTTCTCACATAATTTATCTAGAAATTCGTCTGCACCCCTTAAAGCACAGGGTAGATCATTGCAAACCTGGATGCGGAATTTGCCACCAGGCTTATCATAGTAAAGGGTATAGAAACCAACAATTGAAGCTACATCAGTTGCGGTAATCCCGAGAATATCCCCGATCTCAACCATATCCTGTTTGGTCACAAATCCCTCTTCACTCTGGGCGAGATAGATCAAGGGCATAACAGCCGATCTTTTCTGATCGGATGGGTATTTCGCAAGGATGGTCTCAATCTCAGCAGTGTATTTTTGAGTGATCATGTTCTCTCAATGTGAAGGTTATCGGTCGATATCTCCCAAGACGAAATCTGTGGTACCGACTAAGGCAACCAGATCTGCGACAAAGTGACCCTTGGCCAACACTGGCAAGACTTGAAGGTTATCAAAGGAAGGTGTCCGCCAATGAACTCGATAAGGTTTCGGGCCGCCATCACTCTCCAGGTACACTCCTAAGACACCACGTGGTGATTCGGCAGCGACATAGACCGATCCTTCCGGCATGTCAAACCCATCGGTCCAAAGTTTGAAATGGTGGATGACCGCTTCCATGCTCGTGCCCAATTCAGAGCGTGGTGGCGGAACGTATTTACGGTTGTTGCTGCGTATAGGTCCAAAAGGCAATTTATCTAGGGCTTGTTCAACTATGCGCAAGGATTGCCGCATCTCTTCCATGCGAACTATATAACGGGCATAGGTGTCGCCATCGGTGTGAGTCGGAACGTCAAATTCGTACTGCTCGTATCCCGAGTACGGATCGATTTTTCGTAAATCTTGAGCGACACCGGTGGATCGCAACTGTGGCCCAGTTACCCCCCAATTAATGGCATCTGCCGTTGTAAGGGTACCAATGTCCTTGGTGCGCTCAATAAACAGAGGGTTTTCGGTCAACATATCCTCATATTCCTTGACCCGTCGGGGGAAAATGCGGATGAACTCGCGGACTGCATCTTCAAATTCTACCGGGACATCTCGCCATAGACCTCCGGGGCGAAAATAGGTGGTCATCATGCGTTGGCCAGAGACCATCTCATTGATATCCATGATCATCTCGCGTTCACGGAAGGTGTACCAAAAAACTGAAATAGCGGCCAGGTCAAGGGTATGGGTGCCGAGCCAGACCAGATGAGAGGAGATGCGCTGCAATTCGGTCAGAATCACGCGGATGACCTGGGCTCGCGGCGGCACATCCAATTCGGCCAGCTTTTCAATCGCCATACAATAAACCAGGTTGTTGCCAAGGTTGTTGAGATAATCTAGGCGATCGGTCATCACAGCTGCTTTCTCGTAGGATTTGGCTTCCATGTTTTTTTCTCGATACCAGTATGCAAGAAGCCAATATCGGGGAAACAATTAACCACGATCTCGCCATCCAGTTCAAGTAACAAACGCAAGACACCGTGCGTGCTGGGATGCTGCGGACCCATGTTAAGGAGAATTGTCTCGCCTTCAATAGCTCTTTCCGAGACTAAATGCCTTAATTCATTAAATGAAACTTCTCTTTGATCTAACATGATCTTGTTTCACTCTTTTGCATAGGGTTTATCCTGGTCAATTTCCTCAGCATTAAAAGAAAATTGAACTTCTTCGTACCCGAGTGGATAATCTTTCCTCAACGGGTGACCTTGCCAATCGTGCGGCATGAGTATCCGCCGCAGGTCAGGATGACCTTCAAAACGGATGCCGAACATATCCCAAATCTCGCGCTCTCGCCAATTCGCATTGGCATACAGTCCAGTAAGGGAGGCTAAGGAAGGCGTATGCCCAGATAATGGAACTCTCAGACCAATTCGGAGGTGTTTTTCAATCGAGTACAGTTGATAAATTATGTGAAAGCGTGGGTTCTGCTTCGGCCAATAATCCACTGCTGTTTCGACCTCCAGAAAATCGAAATCGAAATCATCGCGCAAAGTCTGGCAAGCATCGATAATGTGTTCTGGGGAAAGGAATATTGTAGTCTGACCACGGAATTCTTCAGCACGGGCGTCAAAACGTTCTTCTAATACGGTTACCGCAGGTTGAAGTTCTTTGTTCATATTATCACCAGTAAGTATTGCGGTTATGCCCAAGTTTTCAGACTTTCGCCACGTACTTTCTCATGCAAAGTCAAGATGCCATGCACCAAGGCTTCCGGTCTGGGGGGACAACCAGCTACATAGACATCCACTGGCATGATCTCATCCACACCTTGCACGATGGCATAGTTATTAAAGATCCCACCGCACGAGGCGCAATCACCCATTGCAACCACCCACTTTGGTTCTGGCATCTGGTCGTAAAGCAGGCGTAAAACTGGGGCCATTTTGCGTGTGACCCGACCAGAGATGATCATAAGGTCCGACTGGCGCGGCGTGGCTCGCATCAACTCCATTCCGAAACGGCTCATATCATATTTGGCTGCTTGACCTGCCATCATTTCAATAGCACAGCAAGCCAGACCAAATAGCATGGGCCACATAGCATAGGTGCGCGCCCAATTCACAGCTTGCTCTAAACGTATCGTGACGGCACCCAGATCTCCAGCTTTTTGTTCTAATCCCATTCCAGTGCTCCTTTCTTCCATGCATAAATATATCCAACCAGTAAAATCAAGATGAAGATGAGCATTTCTATTAAACCAAATAATCCCAGCTGGCGAAACACAACTGCCCAGGGGAAGAAAAATATAACCTCAATGTCAAAAAGAATGAATAAGACAGCAACAAGGTAAAACCGAACCGGCATCCGGCGCGTACCTGGTCCGATAGGAGTCAGGCCGGATTTGTTGTTGTGCTCGGGCATGCCTTTGGACCTCGTCGGCCAACAGCGCGCAAATCACAACCCTATGATCCGGCATGACTCCTATCGGACCAGGGACGCGCCGGATGCCGGTTCGGTTTTACCTTGTAGCTGTCTTATTC
>PVMS01087731.1_pt1 | contig 10116 bp, 10 predicted proteins | sample 1853461 | NCBI WGS metagenome assembly PVMS01 (sample SAMN08582032, study PRJNA380276) | Marine sediment metagenome, whole genome shotgun sequencing project. | isolation source: ocean sediment barecode stripped | collected 2017
CCTCGCGATCCTCGGCGCTCGGGGTTGGATCGCCGCTGGGGTGGTTGTGGACGAGAATCAGCGCTGCAGCTGATTCGCGCAGTGCAGGCCGGAAGACCTCCCGGGGGTGCACCAGACTCGCGGTGAGCGTCCCCTGCGACACCACGTGCTCGCGCAACACGCGCTGCCGACCGTCGAGCAGCAGTGCGATGAATTTCTCGTGCGGCACCAGGCGCAGGCTGGGGTGGAAGTGCGCAAACACATCCGCAGGGCCGCGAATTGCCACGCCCGGATGCAAGCGGCGTGCGGCCACGCGACGGCCCAGCTCGAGAGACGCGCAGACGGCGGCGCTCTTCGCCGGGCCGATGCCCCGCGCGCCGTCCAGCTCGCGCACCCCCGCGCGCGCAAGGCCGAACAGTCCGCCGGAGCTCTCCAGTAGCCGAGACGCAACCGCGAGCGCATCCGCGCCGCGCTCACCGGTGCGCAGCAGTAACGCGAGCAATTCAGCGTCGGAAAGAGCGGCGGGGCCGAGCCTGAGGAGGCGTTCCCTGGGGCGGTCGATCGAATAGCGGTCTGCCCGGTGCGGCATGCGTACTCCGCGGGACCGGGGAGTCGAAACTATAGCTGTTCCACAGCATCGCGGGACTTGCCCGCGAGACAGCTTCGCTCACGTGTCTCGGCGAGCTCGACGACGGCGTCGAATCGGTCGACCCCGAGTTCGGGAGCCACCAGGCCGCGGAGGGTCGAGCGCCGCCCGCTCGGCGACTCCAGCTCGGCAATGAACGCGCGCAGGAACGCGAGGTAGCCCTTCACCTGCGCGCCTTGATTCGAGGCTGCCATCAGTTCGATCGGTGCCGACGTGCGATAGCTCGCGCCGTCGGTGAGCGTCACCGCTCCAGCCGGAGACAATTCGCCGAGGCGCTTCATCGCCGCCCGCAGGAACGGATCGGTGAAGGACCCATCGGGTGCGAGCGCCCGGTTGAGTGCTGCGGGCTCGAGCTGTTCGCGCAGCGAGGTGTCGAACGCGTGCACGCAACCCGAAACATCGCCCGGACCGATCCGTGCAAGCGCAGCCTTGGCGCGATGCACGGCCTCGACGCCGCCATCGGCCGGAACCAGATCGATCGCGAAGGTGTGCACCCGGCGCACCGCGTCGTGGTTCTGGCGCGAACGCACCGTGCTCTCTGCAGCGGCAGCTCGCAGGACGGCCCGTACCATCAGGTCCTGACCGATCTGCCGCTCGCGCAGCGATTTGATCAGCGAACTAGACGTTCCCTCGATTGTCCCAGCCGCCTCGGGCGATTTCCCGGTGTCCACCAATACGACCGAAAAACCGTCATCGCGCTCCATGATGCGGAAGGTCAACGCTTCTTTGGTAAGGAAAGCCAACGTGCCGCGACCCGCGAAGTAGCGATGCGTAATTGCGAGCAGCGAGTTAGCGAGCGGCTCGAGTTCGACCACGACCTTCTTCGTGCGCGATCGCACCGGGACACGCACTTTGCTCTGCTGATAACCGTCGAGCATTGCGCGGATGGTGATGCTGTCGCGCGGACCAGCCTGAGAGCGACTCGGCAACACCAACGTGATGGGCGCGTCGGCCTGCTCATAGGCCTTCTGAAAACTTGCTCGCACGTAGAAGAGGTCGAGCACCGCACCCGGTGGTACCGTTTCAATCTCGATTTCGCGCCCTCTATACCAGTAGCCCGGACCCCCGAGGAAGAAGCCCGTGAGCGGAGCGAAGGCGGTCCCCGCGTTCAGAGCCGCGACCTCCTCGGGAATCAGCTCGATGCGTTCACGACCGGCCGCGGGAAGCGCGGTCAGCATTGCGACGGCCAGCAACGACGCGAGGAATGGGCGCAGGGTCATGGATTCCATTCTGGCCGCGCAGGATAGCGCCCAGCGATCCGCGCGACAGGAAACGCGCGGTGGATTAGCGAGCGGTCGAGGCCGGCACGGCCGCTGGCGCGGCCGCCCGGCCCAGAAACCGGTTGATTTCGGAGACGCCGCCCCGGCGCGCCGAGTACTCGACGAGGGGGGCAATCATCGGTCGCCGAGCGTACGCTGAGGTCCGTTCCACGCGTTCGAGGAAGGCCTGTGGGTCCGCCATCAACGCTTCGAACTCAGCCTCGAGATCGCGCAGCGGGACTTCGGGTGCGGCGCTGCCGAAGAGGCCGTAGCGGGGAGCCTCGGAGATGGCCATCGCGCGCTGTGGTGGCATCACGCGCGGCTGCAGACCGGCGAGGATCGCCTGCCTTCGCCGCGGATCGGATCCCGGTGCCGCGGGTACCGGTGACAGAGAGTGCGGTCGACGTGCGCTCTCTGCCCCGGCAACCGGGACACCAGCGGGGACGGCTCGCCGTGCGATCAGCCCCCGGTCGGGATCGGATGAGGGGCCGAGGAGACCCCCCTCTCCGACATCCAGCGTGGAAAACAAGGCCAGCGCGGCGATGCCCGCAGCCAGCGCAGCGATGACGCGCGGTTGCGCGACCTCGCGGAACAGTTCGATCACGCGCCCGCGCGAGTCGCCTTCGACCTCGATGCGCTGCATCACGCCGGCGACCAGGCGCGGCGACGGAACCGGGTCGGGCAGGCCTCGCAGCAGCGCGACCGTCTCGCGCAACTCACGAAGTTCGGCCATGCACGCGCTGCATTCAGCCAGGTGCGCATCGACCCGAGTGAAATCCTCAGGCGTGAGGTCGCCCTCGAGATGGTCGCCCAACCGGTCGAGGACATGGCCGCGGGGGTCGTGCAAGTGTTCGCTCACAACGCAGCCCCTTCGCTGCCCCGGCCGACGTAGCTCCGAAGCAGATCCCGCAGCGCGTTGCGCGCTCGGTGGATGCGTGATTTCACGGTGCCCTCGGGAATCCCGAGTACGCGTGCGACCTCCTGATACGACTGACCTTCGATGTCGTACAGCAGGATCGCGACGCGCAGGTCGGTGGGCAGTTCGAGCAGCGCAGCTTGGACGCGATGCTGCACCTCCGAGCCCGTGGCCGCGTCTTCTGGGTCGCGCGGCCCGGGTGGCAGGTCGAAACCAGCCTGCTGGCTGACCTTGAGCTCGTTCATACGATTGCGGTTGCGGCCGAGTGCGCGCCGGCGATTCAGAGCCGCATTCGCGGCGACGCGGTAAACGAAGGTGGAGAAGCGGGCCTCGCGGCGAAAGCGGTGGCCGTGACGGTGCAGGCTCAGGAAGGCCTCCTGTGCGACATCCTCGGCTTCCTCTCGGTTGCCCATCATCCGATACAGCAGCCGGAAGACACGTTGCTCGTGACGTCGAACGAGATCCGCAAAGGCACTCTCGTCACCTGACTGCCAGCGCGAAACCAGCTCACCGTCCGGATCGATGATCTCGTGAGCCGGCCGCCGCCCTTTCGCCCTGACGGGAGCTTTGGGCGGCGAATCAAGCATGCTGATACTCATTGCAACCATCGAAACAGTGGGACACCGGTTCGTTCGGCTCGGTTCGGGCACTTCGCGGTTTTCTGGGCCCGGTCATTATTTTCCCGGGGGCATATCCGCTGGCCGCTCCCATTTCCCACTCTTTCCGCCGCTCTTGCTCACGAGTTGCACATTCCCGAGGGTCATTCCCCGATCGATGGCCTTGCACATATCGTAGATCGTCAGGCCGGCCGCGGAGACCGCAACCAGGGCCTCCATTTCGACCCCGGTACGCCAGTGAGCGAGCGCCCGCGCGCGAATCAACACCCGCCCGCCGTCCGGGTCGGGGGTCAGCTCGATCTCGACCAAATCGAGCGGCAGCGAGTGGCACAGCGGGATCCACTGGTCGGTCCGCTTGGCCGCCTGAATGCCGGCCAGCCGCGCCGTGGCGAAGACGTCGCCCTTCGGGATCCGCCCCTCCGAGATCCGTGAAAGCGTCTCGGGCTGCATCCGAATTTCGCCACGGGCCACACATTCGCGCCGGCTGATCGGCTTCTCACCGACATCCACCATGTGGGCACGCCCCTGTTCATCGAGATGAGAGAGTTCTCCTGCCATGTTCACCCCTGTCCGCCGGTCCGTGCGAGCAGCCATTCGAAGAGATCCTCGAAGACGCGCTCGTGCTCCGGCTCATTGAAGATTTCGTGCAGCAGCCCGGGGTACGTCGTGAGCGCTGCGCGACCAACCTCGAGCTGCGAGAACATCAACCGGCTGCCCACGACCGGACAGATGGGATCGTCCTCTCCGTGCAACAGCAACATCGGGACTCGGATCCGAGAGCCCGCAGATGCGCTGCGCCGAATCGCCCCGAAGAGGGCCTTCGCCATCGATAACGTGATCTTCGAAAACACCAGCGGATCGTCGCGGTAGTCCTGCACGACCGCGGACGAACGCGAAAGCCCCGCCGGGTCGACCTTGGCGTCCAGCCGGATCCTCGGCAGAAAGAGTGCGAGTGCGTTTGCGAGCGCGACCGTTCGCGGCGACACGTCGGACGAGAGTGTCAAGGCAGCGCCGGAGGTCACCACGCCGGCCACCTCCGGCCCGCGCTCGCTCGCATACGTGGTGACGACGAGCCCACCCATGCTGTGTCCGACCAACACGATCGGCAGCTCGGGCTCGTGTTCGCGTACGAAGTGCAGCATTGCATCGAGGTCATCGAGATAGTCCGAGAACTTTCGGAGATGACCGCGCGCTCCGTCCGACCGCCCGTGGCCGATGAGGTCGTAGGCGTGCACCGCGCAGCCGCGCTCGGCAAACCAGGCCCCGAAGTGCTCGTAGCGTCCGCTGTGCTCGGCGAGACCATGCACCAACAGCAGGCTGCGTTCCGGGGCCGGCCCGCGCCACTCGCGACGGAACAGGATCTCGCCGCGCGCTCCCGGGAGCTGCGCTTCGGTTCGGCGGATGCGGGTTCGGTCCACGGGTGTCGGGAACTCCCGAACGAATTGGATCCCGGCGGTCAGGACTCCGCCAGGCGTTGTACCGAAGCGTGCTTCTCCAGAACCCGATGGAGATAAGAGACTCCGCGAATCTCGGAGCCCCAGAAGTAGCTGGAGATTCCGTCCTCGACTCCGAGCCGGCGGATATTGTCCGCGAGGATCAGGCAACCGAGTTCGACGTTGTTCTCGATCGTGGTCAGGTTGCCCGCCATCGAGGACGGTGCGGACATATGCGGCATCACCTGCATCAGCCCGATCGCCCCCTTCGGACTGTGGGCCCACGGGCGAACGTCGCTCTCCTCCCACATCACCGCCATCAGGAGTGCGGGATCGATCCCGTACTTCTCACTGCTGTCGAGCACGGCCTGCGCGATCCGCTGGCGCTCCTGGTCACGAAGCCGCGGGTTCAGAACGCGCAGGATCGACAGGATGGTTTCCCGCCCGAATTCCGGAACGGCCACGACTTCCCGCGCGCGCGCCGAGCCGGCATGCAGCGACGGCCCGGCGTCGACCGACGGCAGGGCCGATCGGCCGGCAGCCAACATCAGCAACAACGCGCACAACAGTGCGAGCTTGGAGCGCTTCAATAGATCCCCCCTGGCTCCCCTGGATGAGCGGACGCACTCGATCACGTCCACTCCAAGAGCCGCCGAAGGACGTGGAATCGCTCACCGCTCGCCATGGGAGGGCGCTCCCCAAGGGGAAAACGCGGGCTGCGTTCGACGTCTTCGGAATGGGAGGATAGTCGAGGCCGGGCTGCTCTCCAACCGGCCGAATCCCGGGTGGGGAAAGAAGCCCCACCCGTGGGAGTACAGCGAGAACGATCCACAAATGGGATGATGAGAGAGAGCCGTGCGATTCGATTGACCCTCGCAATTCAACGGTGATAGGATGCCGCCTGCTCCAGTGGGTGGGTCGGACGTTGCGGGTGTCCTTGGTCGTCGACAGAACCTCTCATACTCCGTGCGCATCATTCGAGTGGGATTCGATCGATCGATCGAATCCGCCGCCGGTGTCGCGAGGAGTCGCGGAATCGCATGAAAGCTCAGACCGCCACCAGCGCTGAACGGGTCGACGAGATCCCGGTACAGAAGCTTCTCGAGGGCCTCGCGAAGCTGTATCCGCTGGTGCTCGTCCTCGACGCCGAAGGCACCGTGGTCTGGCTGAGCAACGAGATGAACATGCTGTGCTCACGGGGCCCGCATCTCATCGGGAAGGACGCCCGAGCCGTGCTCTCCGACTCGCCGGAATTCCGGCGGGAGTTCATGATCCGGTCGAAACTCCGCAACGACGGTTTCCTGTCGAACATGCGCTTCAGCGTTCAAGAAACCGACGGCGGCAGCCTGCCCATCGAGCTGAGCATCCTTCCGATCGACCCTGACGACGCACACAAACCGCTCTACGTCGCCGTCGCGCGCCCGGTGACCGAAACCAGCATCGGCGAGGAGCATCCCGGGAGCGACCGGCAGCTGCTCGCGGCGGTGCTGGACGGTACTCGCGACGCGGTGCTGGTGGTGAATGAGCACGGCTTCATCACGCACGCGAACGCCATGCTCGAATCACTGGTCGGGCGAGCGCCGGACACTCTGACCGATCGACCCGCGGCGTTGCTGCTGCACCGTTCCGGGGAGATCGAGCGGCTCGCCGCATCGCTCTCCCCCGGCGAAGGCCTCTGCAACCACGACTTGACGCTGCTCCATGCCGACGGCCGGCCCGTACCCGTCACAGCGTCGGCGCGCGCGCTCGCGAGCGACGACGGCCGCCCCCTCGGCACGGTGCTGTTCGTGCGCACGGTGTCGGACCATCGAGCGACTGTCGAGGTGCTCGAACGAAAGAACACGGAACTCCAACACTGCGTCCATTCGCTCGCTCACGACCTGCGCTCCCCGCTGGTCGCGCTACTGGGCTTCTCCCGCCTGCTCCGCCAGGACTACGGTGTACAGCTCGACGAAACCGGCCAGCATTTCATCGACCGGATCGAGCAGGCAGGCCGAACGATGGAAGAGCTGATCCACGACCTGCTCGAGTTCTCTCGCATCGGGCAGGGGGGCGAAAGCCGGACGATGGCCGACCCGCGGATCATCGTGCTCCAGATCGAGGCGGAAATGAAAGATCGCCTCGATGCGATCGGTGCGCGACTCGAGCTGCCGGATCACCCCCCCCTGATCTACTGCGACCGGACGCGCCTCTACCAGGTGTTCTCGAACCTGATCGGAAATGCAATCGACCACATGGGGCCGTGCGAGGATCCGGCCATCTCGGTCGAGGTGTGGGATGACGCCGACGGGCATCAGATTTCGGTATCGGACCACGGGCGCGGAATCGACGAATTGGATCACGAGCGGATATTCGAGGTATTCCAGAGCCTGCAACCTCGCGCCGGCGGGCGCCGCGGAAGCGGGCTCGGTCTCGCGATCGTGAAGAAAGTCGCAGAGACCCACGGCGGCAGTGTCTGGGTCGAGAGCGCCAGGGGCCGTGGCGCCATATTCCGACTCACTCTTCCACGCAACGACCTCTCCTGAGTCGCCAGCTTGCTGGCCTCATGAGCTTCACTTAGGCTGACGCGTCCAGCCATGTACCCCGAACTATTTTCAATCTTCGGTTACTCCGTCAGTTCCTTCGGCGCGATGATGGCGATTGCCTTCCTCGTCGGGTCGTGGATTACCGGCAGACGAATGCAGGAGGAGGGGCTCGATCCCGACCTCGCGACGACCCTGCTCATCTACGTGATGCTCGGCGGGGTCTTCGGCTCGAAGCTCTATTTCGCGATCGACGTGTCGCTGCGCGAAGGTCGGCCATTCTTCGACCTGCTGTTCGCGCGCGACGGCATCACCTGGTATGGCGGTCTCATCATGGCCACGATCGTCGGCGCGATCGGCTGCCGACGACATGGCGTGCCGGTCAAGATATTCGCGGACTGCGTCGCGGTCGCGGCCGCGGTCGGGCAGTCGATCGGCCGCATCGGCTGCTTTCTCGTCGGAGACGATTACGGCAGACCGACGGATGTTCCCTGGGGGGTCAGCTTTCCGGACGGAATCCAGCCCATCTACGACCCGGTCCACCCCACGCAGCTCTACGAAGTCGCGTGGTTGCTCCCGGTAGCCGGCTTGCTGTGGTGGCGCCGCAAGAAGAGTCCGTTCCTGTTCGGCGAATACATCGCGCTGAACGGACTCGGTCGCATCGTGATCGAGACCTGGCGCATCAACCAACCGCTCCTGGGTTTCACCGAGCCGCAGTGGATCGGTGCCATGCTCATCGTCCTCGGTATGGGGGGATGGCTCTACTACCGGTCCAACCCCGGGGCCGACGAAGCCTGAGGGATTCGCGATGCCGAGAGTTCCGAGCGACCAAGACACCCGATCGTTGATCCTGCAGGTCGCCGAGACGCAGTTCGGCGCCAAGGGCTACTCCGGAACACACCTCCAGAGCATCGCCGCGGAGGTCGGCGTCCAGAAGACCGCGCTCTACTACTACTTCGAGAGCAAGCAGGCGCTCTACGTCGCGGTCCTCGAACGGATGCTCGAAGCCTTCGACTACGTCTTCACCCGCACCGCCAGGCGCGGCAATCTCTCGGTCGAGACACTGCGGGCCGCGATCGGCGATCTCAACGATGTACTCGGGCAGAACCCGAACTTTGCGCGCATCCTCACGCGGATCTTCATCGACCGGATTGCCGTCGACGCCAGCACCATCGAACCCCTCATCGAAGGAATCTTAAATCCGCTGCTGAAGTTCTACTCGGCCGGTGTATCCGCCGGGATATTCCGGAAGATGTCGTCGCGCCACGCACTGCTCTCGGTGATCGGGGCCGCGACCTTCTATTATGCGGCCGGAGAGAGCAGCAGCGACATCGTCGGGATCGAGGATGTGTTCGACGCCGATGCGGTCGACTGGAGGCGCCGGGAATTCTGCACATTCGTACTGGGTGGGCTGCTTCTGGACCAGAACGACACCGAACCCGATCGCGGAGAATCCGGCTAGCAATATCTTGGTCACTTCGCGACCGGAGCTTATGCGTCGGGAGTCTCCGGAGCACCGCCGGGGCCCATCCGCTCGAGCAGTGCTGCAGCTGCAGCGCCGATTCTCTCGCGGCCTTCGGCATCCACCAACTGGTCGATCGACGAGACCGCGCGCCTCGCGATGTCGAGCAACGAGTCACCGACCGTCTTGCCGCTGTCCAGCGACGCTCCGATCTGGGTCAGGCACACCTCGTAGTCGCGGTCGAGGTACGCCCCCATCCCCCGTGCGAACCGCGCCAGCCCCTCGAGCTCGCCCGTATTACCTCCACGCTCGAGCGCGAATACGAACGCCTGCTCCGCTTCACGATAGAAACCACTGCGGAGATACGAACGACCGACGAATTCGTAGCCCGCGGCTGCACTGCCTTCGATCTCGGCGAAGACTTCGTCGATCGGATCGCCGAAGACGTCCTCGACATCCGTCTGGTTCTCGAGCAGGCAGCGCAGCACCTGGCCGTCGTTCGGGTTCTCGCGCAGCAGCGTGCGCAGCTGCTTGATCGACTGCTCGATCAAGATCTCCATCTCATGGAAGCCCTCTGCAAGCCGCTCCGACACGACCGACAACAGCTTCTCGAACTCGTGGAAGAGCACGTCGTCTTCACGGGTCTCGCCGGAAGCGAGCGCTCGCACCCGCGGCCCGTAGATCTCCTGTTGGTAGAAGTTCTCGCGAAACTTCATCGCTTCATGGAACAGCGACCCGACCGCAAGATCGAACAGCGCCTCACCGCGTGAAGCGATCGCCGCACTCCCGTCGCGCGGCCGGAACAGCGAGTGGCAGCGCTCCTTGAGCCGGAAGAGCACACTGGCCTCATCGTCCCCGATGAGCTCCCGGAGTTCGGAAAAACGAAGCTCACCGACGCGAAACCGCTCGAACAAGCGCTTGGTGGTGCGGTGGGCCGCGATGAAGTCGCGAACGATGTCGACCAGATCGGCGGAATCCGTACCCCCGGCGTTCGAACGCAATGGCCTGGGAGGAATGGACCGCATCTCGGCGCAGCATACGGAAGGCGTTTGGGGGGGTCAACGAAGGCTCGCTCCGAGCCTTCGGGGTTCCCACGGGGTCGAGTTGAACGCCGGATCGGCTAACTTCGCTCGGCGCGCGAATCAAAAGAGCACGAGAAGGCACGAGAACCGAGGGAGAACCGTGATGAGTGAGCCGATCGAACGCGAGAGTATGGAAGTCGATGTCCTCTATGTTGGGGCAGGACCCGCGACTCTGGCATCGGCCATCCATCTGATGAAGC
>PVMS01014211.1_pt1 | contig 10115 bp, 9 predicted proteins | sample 1853461 | NCBI WGS metagenome assembly PVMS01 (sample SAMN08582032, study PRJNA380276) | Marine sediment metagenome, whole genome shotgun sequencing project. | isolation source: ocean sediment barecode stripped | collected 2017
AGAAAATTGTGCCGCAGGACAGATTTTAAGCAATTAACAAATTATAAAACAAATACTATTGCGGTTACAACTGTAGTCCACAGCCAATTCTTAACCCCAACATCCTTGCCAGTTCATCAATACTCTTATCATCATCAAGTAGATCTACTTTAATCTTAGTAGAATTATCTATGAACTCTTTTCTAACAATCAGATGAGAGTCTGCAAACTTTGCTACCTGGGCAAGATGGGTGATACACAAAACCTGGTAGATATCAGAAAGATTTCTTATTTTTGCACCAACCGATTCTGCAACCGCTCCGCCAATACCAGTGTCAGGTTCATCAAATATTAAAACAGTTTGGCTGCTGTTTTCATTTAACAGAGTTTTTAAAATAAGCATTATTCTTGAAAGTTCACCACCTGAAGCTACTTTTGATAAAGGTTTAGGAGGCTCATCAGGATTTGCAGAAAAATAAAACTCCACTTTATCCATACCGTTTTCAGATAATTGTTTATCTTCAAATTTGATCACAAAACTACAATCTTTTAAACCAACCTCTCCAAGCCCTGCTTCAATCCTGGATGACATTTTAATAGAAGCATTTCGCCTTTTATGTGAAAGCTCACTACACAGGCGTGTTAGCTGCCCAAGAGATTCTGATTTCTTTCTTTCTAGTTCATCTATTTCGCTTGATAAATTCAACAAACTTTCTAATTCTATTTTATAGTCCTCTTTTTTCTTCAAAACTTCCTTTATTGATAACCCATATTTTCTTTTAATTTCATGTATAAATTGGAGTCTTTGCTCGATTTGCTCCAGTTTATTAGGATTAGAATTAACAGCTCCAATATAATCTCTTAAAAAATAGGATGTATCCTGTATAAGCAGTATAGCTTTTTCTAATAAACCTGTGGGTTCATTTAGGTTTTTGTCAATTTCACTTGCTGTTGTAAATTCATTTTTTATATTTTGCAAACTGCTGATTATAGAATTATCAGCTTCGTATAAAGTTTCATAACTGCTCTGGGCAGCTTTATGTAAAGTTTCAGAATTAAGTAAAATCTTTTTTTCAGCTTCGAGTTGGCTTTCTTCTTCAGATTCTAAATTAGCATCTTCAATTTCTTTGCAAACATACTTTAAATACTCTTCTCTTTCATTCTTTTCAATTTGTTTTTTCTTTAGATTTTCTAAACTATTTTCAATTTTATGATAATTTTTATATGATTCACTTACATTTTGTTTGATTTCAGGGTCAATTCCAAATAAGTCAAGGTATGAGATATGGCTTTGCTCATCAAGTATCTTTATATTTTCATGCTGGCCAAAAATATCTATAAGCCTTGAAGTTATAGAGCCTAAAACATTTAATGTTATTCTGTTTCCGCCGGCAAAAACCCTGTTTTTACCTGAAACCGATATGATTCTTTTAATTATAAGCTCATCATCAAAATCGATACCAAGATCACCTAGATATTCTCTTATCTCAGCGCTTTGAACATCAAACACGCCCTCTATATGAGCTTGCTCCTGACCGCTTTTTATATAATCAGAAGAAGCTTTGCAACCCCTAAGAAGGTTTATCGCATCTATTATGATGGATTTTCCGGCCCCTGTATCGCCCGTAATTATATTTAAACCACTTCTGAACGATATTTCTATGTCGTCAAAAATGGCAAAATTCTTAATTCTTAAAGAAACTAACATCAAGTAAAACTAATATAGATAGCTTTTGAGCTTTCCTCCATTATCAGAGTCTTCTAATTTTTCTAAAGCCCTTTTTTCAATTTGTCTTATTCTTTCCCTTGTAAGGCTAAAGTATTTTCCTATTTCATCTAAAGTATACGTTGTATCAAGATTAATCCCAAATCTCATTTTCAGGATCTGTTCCTCTCTGGGTGATAAGGATGACAGTGCATCGTTAAGATTATCGCTTAAGGTATAAGTTGCCACAGCTTTGTCAGGGGTAAGAGCATTTTCATCTGGTATAAAATCCATGAGTGAGGTTTTTTCACCGTCCATAACTGGGGTATCCAGTCTTACAACATCCTTTGTCGCACCAAGAACTCTTTTCACTCCTTCAACGGATATTCCTGAGTTTTTAGAAATCTCTTCAGGTTCTGGTTTCTTCCCATTTTGCTTCTGCAGAAGCATGCTTATCCTGTTAACCTTGGTTGCCTGTTCCAATACATATACAGGCACTCTGATAGTTCTTGTTTGATCTAGAAGTGACCTGGATATTGCCTGGTGTATCCACCAGGATGCATAAGTTGAAAATTTATAACCTTTTGTATGATCAAATCTTTCAACAGCCCTCATTAAACCAACATTTCCTTCCTGAATTAAATCAGGAAGCGGCAAGCCCCTATTTATATACCTTCTAGCTATACTTACAACCAGTCTGAGATTAGAATTTACAAATTTGCTTTTAAATCTAAAAGATTCTTTAATACCGCTAATTGAAAGCGCAATAAGCTTTCTGACAAGCCTAAATTTAGCCCTGTAATTAAAATCCCTTTTGTTTCTAAGGCCAATGAGCTTTAGTTTATTCAAAATAGACCTGTTAGATAGTCTGTACAGCTCTAACAGCAAGTCATCAGGACATTCGCTAAATTCCTGTTCTAAGAGAGCCTCTAAATAATCTTTTACCCGTAAGGCTGTTTTTTCACAAAGCTTTATCTTTGCCGAAATTTCGACTTCCTGTTTAGGACTTAGAAGTGACTCTGTCCCCATCTCACGAAAGTAGACCTGCAGCAGCCTAAACTCTTCATCGGGTTTCCAGTGATTATTCTTTTTTTCAGTTTTTTTGTCTTCTTTTTCTACCTTTTCCAGATCAGAACTGAACTCAGTTTCATTTACTTTTGAAACTAACTCATCATTTATTACAAATTCTTCAAAATCTTTATCCTCTACATTACTTTTATGTTTATTAGAAGATTTAATATTAAAATTAGTTTTTTCATTTTTTCCAGACTTGCCAAATCTGTTAAAAGAGTTAGAAATATAGGAATCTGAAAATTTATTATTTCCACCTATATTTTTCTTTGATTTAATCCTCCTGGTTCTCATCATCATCCTCCTGTGTAATAAATTTAACTAATTCCTTATTTGCCCATTTCCATATACTATAAACTTTGTAGTAGTAAGATCTTCACATCCCATAGGACCAAAAGCGTGAATTTTTGATGTGCTGATTCCAATTTCAGATCCAAGCCCTAACTCAAATCCATCGCTAAATCTGGTTGAAGCATTTGTCATTACAGTTGAAGAATTAACTCTGTTCATAAAACACTGCGAATTAGAATAACTTTCTGTAACTATAGACTCCGTATGCAACGAACCGTATTTTTCGATATGTGAAATAGCTCCGTCAATCCCATCTACTATCTTTATACTTATTACCAAATCAAGATATTCTTCATGCCAGTCTTGTTCAGTAGCTAAAAGCACCTCCTTCAGTATTTTTTTTGTTCTGTCACAACCTCTTATTTCAACTTTATTTTCGGTATATTTATCATATATTAATGGTAAAAATTTATCCGATATATTTTTATGAACAAGTAATGTTTCAACTGCATTACAAACCCCCGGTCTTTGAACTTTAGAATTAACAGCAATATCTATAGCCATATCCATATCTGCATGCTCGTCAATATATAAATGACACACACCTTTATAGTGCTTTAGAACCGGGATTGTAGAATTTTCAGAAACAAAACGGATAAGACCTTCTCCGCCTCTTGGTATTATTAGATCAATATATTCATCTTGTTTAAGCAACTCCAAAATAGCTTCTCTATCAGTAACGGGAATGATTTGCACAGCTTCTGCAGGCAGCCCATTTTCATTTAGAGCTTCGTGCAGAACAGCACCAATAGCCATGTTGGAATAGATAGATTCTGAACCTCCACGCAGAATTACAGAATTACCAGCTTTTAAGCACAATCCTGAAGCATCAGAAGTAACATTGGGTCTCGATTCATATATAATTCCAATCACACCCAGAGGAATCCTCATTTTCCCCACATAGAGACCATTGGGTCTTTTCCACATCTTTACGACTTCTCCTACCGGGTCGTTTAATTGCGCTACCTCTTCCAAACTTGTAGCCATTGAATCAATTCGAGAATTATTTAACAAAAGCCTATCAATCATAGACTTTGAAATGCCTTTACCCTTAGCATAATCTAAATCTTGTTTATTCTCTTGTATTAGATATTTGCCACTGTCTCTAAGTAATTTAGCCATACTTCTGAGGGTCTTATTCTTAACATCTGAAGAAGCAGTTGAAACTATTCGGGAGGCGTCTAAAGCATTTTTAGAAATTTCATTAACTATGCTTTGTAAGGATTTGTTATCATTAATATTTTTTAATTGATTCATAAGCAATCAAATATAATTATACTATATTATTAATAATAATCTAATGACAATTAAAAAGTCAAGCTATATTTTTAAGGATAAATCCGAATAAGAGCATCATGAATCATATTATTTAATAAATACAGGATGTTACATAATATACTTTTTAAGTTACTTTATTATTATAACTGAACATTTTTCATGTTTTACTTTAACTTTATATACAAATAGTAGTTATAGAATATATTCATGCAAATTTGTAGTTATCCATAATACTTTAGCATTAAATCTTATTATATCACTTTTTTAAAGATATAATTTAATAATTAATGCTTATTATATTTTAACTAAATGAAAAATCAGTTAGGATGAATGGTTAGTCAATACACTATTATCTTAAGAGAGGATAGAACAATATGCTATATTTAAGAGATTTGAAAATAACAACGATTTTAACTTTATCTTTTTTATACATAATCTTATCTACAGATACTTCTCATGCATATATCGATCCTGGCAGTGGGAGCATGCTTCTACAAGTTCTTATAGCATCCATCCTGGAATGTTGACAGTTATAAAGATATACTGGGCAAGGTTAAAGACCTTTTTTTCAAGAAAGTCTGATACTAATTCGAGTGAGGAAACTAAAAAATAACAACCCCGATTGACCCAAGTTCATTTCGCGATCCAAGCGGTTTTGTTTTTGTAAAGAACCAAAGAATTTACCGCCAAATTAACAATATTTATAAAGAAAACTTTGATTTACTTATAAATTCAGGTTTATATGAACAACTCAGTAAAGACAACCTTATAGTTGAACATACAGAGCAGGATTTAGCAATTTCTCTAAGCCCAGATGCATATAAAGTAATAAAACCTCATCATCTTTCTTTCATATCATATCCCTACGAATGGTGTTTTTCGCAGCTTAAAGACGCAGCACTTCTGACTCTCCAAATCCAGAGAATTGCTATAAAAAATGGGATGTCACTCAAGGACTCAAGCGCTTACAATATTCAGTTTGAAAACGGTAAACCCATTTTTATTGATACAACTTCTTTTGAAAAGTACACAGAGGGAAAACCCTGGATAGCATATAAACAGTTCTGTCAGCACTTCTTGGCACCGCTTGTGCTGATGAGTTATAAAGATATTCGCCTGAGTCAGCTCTTACGCATATATCTGGATGGTCTTCCGCTCGATTTAGTTAGTTCCATACTACCTTTTAAAACTAAACTAAGCTTCTCGCTTCTTTCACACATTCACCTGCATTCCCAGGCACAGAAAAAATACGAGAAGAAAGAAGGTAATGAAAAAAATAACAGAAAAGTGAGTTTGAATGGATTAATTGGGATAATCGACAATTTAGAATCGACAATTAAAAACTTGAGTTGGGAACCCAAAGACACAGAGTGGGCAGATTATTATGACGAGACAAACTATTCTGAAGATGCATTTAGAAACAAGAAGGACATTATTTCAGGATTTTTAAATAAAGTTCCCAACATAAATATGGTCTGGGATTTTGGGGCTAATACAGGAGAGTTTTCCCGTTTAGCATCGGAGAAAGGAATTAAAACAGTAGCTTTTGATATCGACCCTTCGGCTGTAGAAAAAAATTATTTAAGTGTTGTAAAAAATAAAGAGACAAACATTCTACCTTTAGAGCTAAATGTTTGTAATCCAAGCCCTGGTATTGGTTGGGAGAACAGGGAAAGAAAATCACTCATAGATCGAGGACCTGTTGATGTAATTTTAGCTCTTGCGCTAATACATCACCTGGCTATTTCTAACAATATACCACTGCAAAAGATTGGGCTTTTCTTAAACAATTTATGCAAATATTTGATTATTGAATTTATACCTAAAGATGATTCAAAGGTTCAGTTTTTATTATCTTCAAGAGAGGACATCTTTACAGATTATACTAAAACAAACTTTGAGTCTGAATTTAACAAATATTTTTCTATATTAGAAACAAAGCCCGTTTTAGATTCTAAAAGAACAATATATTTGATGAAAAGCAATAATCCCTAAAAAAGTAGATTATTGTTAACTATTGTAATAATTGTTATTGAACCAGGTAATTGTTTTCTGCAACCCTTGTTCAAGATTTATTGTTGATTTAAATCCGAATTGCTGCTCTGCTTTAGACACGTCCAACTTTCGTTTGGGCTGGCCATCCGGCTTTTCAGAATCCCAAACTATATTACCCTTGTATCCAACTAAATCTTTTATCAAATCAACCAAGTCCTTTATCATAATTTCTTCAGACGTACCAATGTTAACAGGCTCTGGATTATTATAGTTTTCTGTAGCGTCTAAAATAGCTTGCGCTGCATCTTCTACGTACAAAAATTCCCTGGATACCCTGCCCGTTCCCCATACAGTAACTTTTCCTTCGTTATTTCTTTTAGCTTCGCTGAATTTAAGTATTAAAGCTGGAATCACATGTGAATCTTCCGTGTCGAAGTGATCCCTCGGGCCATAAAGATTTACAGGTATAAGATAAATAGAATCAAATCCATACTGGGCTCTATAAGCCTGCTGCTGAACCAAGAGTATTTTCTTAGCTATTCCATAAGGAGAATTAGTTTCTTCAGGAAATCCATTCCACAAGTCATCTTCTTTAAATGGAACAGGAGTAAATTTTGGATAGCTGCAAACTGTCCCCAGTCCTATAAACTTTTTTACCCCTGCAAGCCTCGAGGCTTCTAATAGTTGTATACCCATCATTGCATTGTCGTAAAACAAATTAGCAGGGTACTTCATATTAAAACCGATGCCGCCTACCAGTGCTGCAAGATGAATAACTATATCTATATCTTTAACTACTTCTTTACAATTTTCCCATGTTCTTAAATCATGATTTTTACTTCTGGGAATTCTTATATCTTGTTTTTTTACGCCTTTTTCTATTAATTTATCAACAATAAATGAGCCAAGAAATCCCGCGCCACCTGTTAATAAAAACTTGTTATCTTTAAAAAACGCACCCATTATTTAATTAATCAACGGCCCACCATCTGTTTGGATAATATTTATTTAATACCGCATCCCCCTTACCTATTGGCTTGAGACCCTCTTTCCTCATATCAGAATCAATCATAATACTAATAAGATCTTTAAACTTTATTTTCAAATCCCAATCTAAAGCTCTCTTAGCTTTACTTGGATCAGCCTGCAAACTTTCTACTTCGGTTGGCCTATAATATTTAGGGTCTATCTTTACATATTTTTCCCAATCAAGACCAACATATGAAAAGGCCTCCCTAACAAATTCCTCTACGCTGTGTGTTTCTCCTGTTCCAATGACATAATCGTCTGGCTTATCGTGTTGGAGAATTTTCCACATTACTTCCACATATTCGGGTGCATAACCCCAATCCCTAAAAGCATCCAGGTTTCCTAAATATAGGTTTTCCTGTTTTCCTGCTTTAATCATTACTACAGCCCTGGTAATTTTTCTTGTTACAAAATTCCCACCTCGTCTAGGAGATTCATGATTAAATAAAATCCCATTACAAGTGAACATGTTGTATCCATCTCTATAGTTTGCAGATGTCCAATATGACATTAGCTTTGCACAGGCATATGGACTCCTGGGATGAAAAGGTGTTTGTTCATTTTGAGGTGGAGGAGAATTTCCATACATCTCACTGCTTGATGCCTGATAGAACTTACATTTTATTTTACTCCGCCTAATTGCCTCTAGTATCCTGATAGTACCTAGACCTGTAATATCTTCCGTATACTCAGGTATATCAAAACTAACCCTGACATGACTTTGTGCTCCTAAATGATATATTTCTTCAGGCTGTATTTCATATATAAGGTTTGTCAGTTGAGATGTTTCAGATAAATCTCCATAATACAGATACATCTTAGCGTTTGGTTGGTGAGGATCAACATAGATATGATCTATCCTCTCAGTATTGAACGTGCTTGCTCTTCTGATAAGACCATGTACTTCATACCCTTTTGAAAGTAACAACTCGGCTAAGTACGATCCGTCCTGACCTGTTATTCCGGTAATAAATGCTTTTTTCATATGGTCAATATTATTCCTTAAAACTTTTAAAATAATGTATTGTTCTTAACAAACCCTCTTCCAGCTCGATGCTAGGTTGCCAATCAAGTTTATCTTTTGCTAAAGATATATCAGGTTTTCTTTTTTCAGGGTCGTCTTGTGGTAAGTCTTTAAATATAATTTTAGATTTGGAATCAGTTAGCTCTATAACTAATTTTGCTAATTCTAAAACGGTAGATTCAACAGGATTTCCAAGATTTACTGGACCCGTAAAACTACTATTGACATTCATCATCCTAAAAATACCATCCACCAAATCATCTACATAACAAAACGACCTGGTTTGAGACCCGTCCCCATAAACTGTAATATCCTGTCCATTTAGCGCCTGAATAATGAAATTACTCACAACTCGTCCATCGTTTGGATGCATTCTTGGCCCATAAGTATTAAATATTCTCACTACTTTAATATCTAATTTATGCTGCCTATGGTAATCAAAAAATAATGTTTCTGCACACCTCTTTCCTTCATCATAACAGGCTCTGGGTCCGATAGTATTTACATTTCCCCAATAATCTTCAGTTTGTGGATGCTCAAGAGGATTCCCATATATTTCACTTGTTGAAGCCTGTAAGATTTTGATCTTTAGCCTTTTTGCAAGACCGAGCATATTTATAGACCCAAGCACATTTACTTTAGTAGTCTGAACAGGGTCAAACTGATAGTGAATTGGAGAAGCAGGGCAAGCTAAGTTGTATATCTCATCTACTTCAACATATAGAGGAAAACATATATCATGCCTGATAAACTCAAAATATGGATTATTTAACAAATTCTTAATATTATCCTTTGACCCTGTAAAGAAATTGTCTACACATACAATTTCATTGCCTTCATTTAAAAGCTTCTGACATAAATGAGACCCTATAAATCCGGCACCGCCTGTGACTAGAATTCTATTTTTCATTTACAATTTCCAGAATTACTCTATTATTTTGAGAAGTGAAATAAACCTGAGATTTACAATAAATCAAAATTGATAAACTTGCATACTTTTATATTTTATTTCCCCTCTTCTCCCATGACCCTTTAAGAGTAATATAAAATGAAAGAATGATAAGCTTTAAATCAAAGAATAAACTTATGTTATTTAAATATAAACTGTCATACCTAAATTTGTTCTTTCTATCTATATCCCTTGGTGCAAATATCTGTGCAATCCCCGTAAGACCCGGTTTAACTAATATTCTTTTTTCATAACCTGGAATATTTTCTACAGAAATAATTTCATCACTCATATTATTACTGGTCTCTTTTTCCGCTGGCAGAAGTGCCCTTGGCCCTACAAAACTCATATCCCCATTTAATATTGACCAAAGCTGGGGTATTTCATCAAGAGCGGTAAAGCGTAATAATTTTCCTATCTTAGTTATTCTTGGATCGTTTTCTCTTGCCTGCAAAGGCCCAAATTTAGCATCAGAATCAACAATCATTGTTCTAAATTTAAATGTTCTAAAGAGTTTTCCTAGTTTACCAACACGTTTTTGAGAATAAAATATAGGCCCCCGGTCTTCAAGAAATATTAATAAAGATATAATTAATGTCATAGGAAGTGCTATAACAAGGCCAATAAATGCAAGCCCAAAATCAATATAGTCTAAAAAGATATATTGATTTTGGGCTTGCATTTATTGGCCTTGTTATAGCCCTTCCTATGACATTAATTATATCTTTATTAAT
>PVMS01174417.1_pt1 | contig 10115 bp, 9 predicted proteins | sample 1853461 | NCBI WGS metagenome assembly PVMS01 (sample SAMN08582032, study PRJNA380276) | Marine sediment metagenome, whole genome shotgun sequencing project. | isolation source: ocean sediment barecode stripped | collected 2017
CACCATCGGTTGGGATGAAATAGATTGTATGTTGTTCAAGTAATATAAGGATACAAAATATACGTAAATTGCACTTAAAATAACAACTCTAATAACGGCCTGCTGGAACTCGCTCGCACCATCCTTTGTAAGATCATAAGTGGGCCTGCTCAGCTTGTATATGTTCTTGCTGTAATTGCCTGCTCTATGCACGATAGCATTCATGGTTATTATTTTGCTATAGGTAAATCAGGCAGCATTCCCTGTATCTTTGCGATCGTATCCAGTTGGGATTTAAATGCTTCAAAGCATTCAGGGTCAAAGTGCTTACCTTTGTGACTTTCCATGTATTCGAGAGCGGCCTGCACTGACCAGGCGTTCTTGTAGGGTCTTTCTGATACGAGTGCGTCGTAAACATCTGCTACGGCAACAATTCTTGCTTCAATTGGTATGTCGTCACCTTTCTTCCCGTAGGGGTAGCCTGTACCGTCGAATTTCTCATGGTGGTTGAGTGCGATGACAGCACCCATCTGGAGGAATTTGGACGGGCTGTCTTTTAGTATGTCGTAGCCAATCTTTGTGTGATCTTTCATTAGCTCAAATTCTTCGCTTGTGAGTTTTCCGGGCTTCAGCAGGATGTCGTCGCGGATACCAATTTTCCCGATATCGTGCATGGGTGCAGCCATCTCGATGACATCTGCATCATCCTTCGAAAATCCTAGATGTTCTGCAATCACGCGAGAGTATTTTGCCATGCGAATAACGTGGTTGCCTGTTTCTTCGTCGCGATATTCACCGGCACGTGCAAGACGAAGCAGTGTTTCACGCTCTCGCATGCGTATCTCGCTGGTTGCTTCTGCAACGCGACGTTCCAGCCAGCGTGAGCGATCACTGATTATTTTGTATTGTTGATATTGTGTAAGCAGGTTGCGGCAACGAGCACGACATTCGTGGTGATCAACCGGTTTCATCAGGAAATCAGTTGCTCCGACTTCAAGCGCTTCATAGCGTACATTCCTGTCCTCGATAGAGGTAACCATGATGACGGGAATATGTGTATGTGCCTGGTTTGAGCGGAGTCGTTTGATAAATTGAATGCCGTCCATTTCCGGCATTTTATAATCGGTCAATACCAGGCTGAATGAATTATTATCTGTCCATTGCAGTGCTTCTACAGGGTTGGCAAATGCCTTTACAGTCAGATTTTCTTCAATGGAACTGACCAGTTGTTGCAGGATCTGGCGACTGGTGAGTTGGTCATCAATGATCAGGATCGTCGACATGTGAAATCTCATCTGTTTCGTTAAATTGCGGTGTTCAACGCTTTCCGGCCTGTCCCTGACCCGTTACAACCCGCCGCAGAAGTTATCCATACCTTTATTAAGTGGTTGAATAAAAAAGGAATATAATTTTCGTATCAAGTAGCTAGTGTTATCGGCATAAAACCAGAAAAGTTAATGGTTTCAAAAGCCTGTAAATGGGGGCGCCGATGTCTGGTAGCCGGGTACTGGGCCCCACCTGCATCTTGTTTTATTTGAAGGTACCGAAGTGGTTTATCTCAACAGGGTTTGTTGCGACACAGTGCAGGGTGGGTAGAATGTTGCCAACAGTTATTTAACGGGTGAATTATGGAATCAGGGAATCAGGATGGAACACGTGCGCCATCATTGCTGAGTGTGCTTGGCAGCGTCATGGCCAGCATGTTTGGTGTGCAGAGTAATCGCAAGCGTGAAGATGATTTCACCCACGGTAAACCGTCACAGTATGTGATTATCGGTTTGCTGGTAACGGTAGTGTTTATGCTGACATTGTGGGGTGTTGTCAGTCTGGTGATGAAGGTGGCAGGCGTTTGAATCAGAGAGACTGTATCTTCTGTTTTTGTTCCTGAAGGCTTCCGATTGCACGCCTGAGTTCAACTGCCTTTGCCTGCTCCTTTTCTACAACGGCCGCAGGCGCCTTGTCAACGAAGCCGGCATTTGTGAGCTTGCTCTCGCAACGTCCCAGTTCATCGGTCTTTCTTACAAGTTCTTTTGACAGGCGAACTATTTCTGCTTCCTTGTCAATCAGGCCGGCAAGCGGTATCAGCAGTTTCATTTCGTCTACAAGTGCTGTTGAAGACTCCGGTGCTGTTGCCTCTGCATCAAGCCAGGTGACCGACTCAACACGACCGACATTCATGATGTAGCCCAGGTTGTTTTCCATCCTCTGCTTGTCTGTGGCCGATCCGCCCTGTAGCAGTACCGGCAGCAGTTTCCGCGGGTCAATGTTCATACCGCTGCGGATTTTGCGGACACCGGCGATAAAGTCCTTGACCCACGCAATTTCTGCGAGTGCCATCTGGTCGATCCTGTCAGGATCGGGGGCAGGGTAGGGTTGACGCATAATGGTTTTTCCCTGGATTCCCGCCAGTGGCGCCATGCGTTGCCAGATTTCCTCGCTGATAAACGGCGCCAGCGGGTGTATCAGCCGTAATACGGTTTCCATTACCCTGACCAGGGTCCTTCTTGTGCCACGCAGTGCCTCGGTTGAACTGTCCGGGTTGGTGAGCACCGGTTTTGATAACTCCAGATACCAGTCGCAATATTCATCCCAGACAAAAGTATAGATGGCCTGTGCCGCAAGGTCGAAACGGTAGCTGTCGAGACTCTTGATGACTTCCTGTTCTGTTTGCTGCAGCAGGGATATGATCCAGCGGTCAGCGGCATTCAAAGTGACGTCGTTGCCATCCTGTCCACAATCCTTGCTCTCCGTGTTCATGAGTACATAACGCGCGGCATTCCACAGCTTGTTGCAGAAATTGCGGTAGCCCTCGATACGACCGAGATCAAAGTTGATGTCACGCCCGGTAGAGGCAAGTGCAGCAAAGGTAAAGCGCAGTGCATCTGTGCCATAGGCCGGTATGCCGTCCGGAAAGTCCTTGCGGGTATGTTTCTCGATTTTGTCTGCCATCTGCGGTTGCATCAGACCCTGGCGGCGCTTGGCAACCAGTTTTTCCAGTTCGATGCCGTCAATCAGATCAATCGGATCCAGTACATTACCCTTGGACTTGGACATCTTTTGTCCGTGTGAGTCACGCACCAGGCCGTGAATATAAATCTCGCGGAACGGAATGTCGTCCATGAACTTCAGGCCCATCATGATCATGCGGGCGACCCAGAAAAAGATGATGTCAAAACCGGTAACCAGTACGCTGGTCGGGTAGAACGTTTTCAGTGCCGTGGTGTTCTCGGGCCAGCCCAGGGTGCTGAAAGGCCAGAGCGCTGACGAGAACCATGTATCCAGCACATCCTCATCCTGTTTCAGGACAAGGTCATCGCCGAGGCCGTGTTTCTCGCGGGCTTCTGCCTCGTTACGTCCGACATAGATATTGCCGGCATCATCGTACCAGGCCGGGATCCGGTGTCCCCACCAGATCTGGCGTGAGATGCACCAGTCCTGGATATTTCTCATCCACTCAAAATAGGTGTTTTTCCAGTTGTCCGGTACAAATTTGATGTCGCCATTTTCAACGGCCCTGATGGCCGGTTCTGCCAGTGGTCCGACTTTCACAAACCACTGGTCGGTGAGGTAGGGTTCCACGACAGAACCCGAACGGTCGCCACGTGGCACCATCAAGCGGTGATCCTCTGTCTTCTCCAGCAGGCCCTGTGCTTCAAGGTCTGCCACAATCTGCTTGCGCGCCTCGTAACGGTCCATGCCCTGGTAATCGCTGGCGACTTCTTCGTTGATACAGGCATCGACGGTGAAGATATTGATGACCGGCAGGCCATGTCGCTTGCCGACTTCATAGTCGTTGAAATCATGCGCAGGTGTTATCTTTACACAGCCACTGCCAAATTCCGGATCGACGTACTCATCTGCTATGACAGGGATTTCGCGGTTTGTTAATGGCAGGATAACTGTCTTTCCAACCAGTGCCTGGTAGCGTTCATCATCAGGGTGTACGGCAACCGCGCTGTCGCCGAGCATGGTTTCCGGACGCGTGGTGGCAACAACCAGGTGGCCTGAACCGTCGGACAGCGGATAACGCATGTGCCAGAGATAGCCGGCTTCTTCCCCGGATACCACTTCAAGGTCTGATACCGCCGTGTGCAAGACCGGATCCCAGTTGACCAGCCGCTTGCCGCGATAGATCAGCCCTTCTGCATGCAGGCGCACGAAGGTTTCCTTGACCGCCGCAGACAGGCCTTCATCCATGGTGAACCGTTCACGGCTCCAGTCCAGCGAGGAGCCCATACGGCGTAACTGTCGGGTGATGGTGCCGCCGGACTCTTGCTTCCACTTCCATATGCGCTCAATGAATACCTCGCGGCCGAGGTCATGACGTGTAGCTTCCTCATGGTGGTTGAGTTGCCGCTCAACCACCATCTGTGTGGCAATACCGGCATGGTCCGTTCCGGCCTGCCACAGGGTATTGTCACCACGCATGCGGTGGTAGCGGATCAGGGCATCCATCAGGGTGTCCTGAAAGGCGTGACCCATGTGCAGACTGCCGGTTACGTTCGGCGGCGGGATCATGATGCAATAGGGCGCCCCTTCGCCGGAAGGTTCGAAGTGTCCTTCCCTCTCCCAGGTTTCGTACCATTGCTGCTCTATGGCGTGCGGGTCGTAGGTTTTATCCATCCGTCGTAAGGCTCTGTATTTACTGCTGTGTTTGGGTCAAGAGGCGAGATTATACCTGAAGGATACTGCTTTTCCCCGGCAAGCAGGCAAACGGTTGCGGTGGTCTATTTTTCCAGTGCCCGGGTAATCAGGGCGGGCAGGGCGGTCTCGAGCTGTTGACGAACGGCCTCCGCAGAGTTGGCGCCGCTGTTATCCAGTGCCAGACTGATCGCCTCCTCAATAGCCGGTCGCAGCGACTGTTCGACCCGGGAGCGCATGCTCTGTGTCAATTCGACGGTGATGGCATCAAGTTGTCGCTGAAAAAATTTACTCTTCAACAGTCTGCCAGCGATCTCGGCAGGCAAGGCCTCAGTGGTGATGGCGTCCTGCTGTTTTCCGGTTTCCGCGGGTATATCACCGTTGCGCACGAGTTCCGTCAGTATCGGTATACCATCGGCATCAAGTACCAGTTTTTCGTCCATGACCGTCATAATTTATGGGTGTTCAGGGTGTAACCGCGGTCCTTGTAAAAACGATATCGCTCACGTGCACTTTCCCGCTGTCTCTCATCACCCCCTACCAGCTCTGCAACGCGATTGAACCGGCTGAAAAAAGCGGGCACGTCATCCGACAGGTTAACCAGTACGTCACTGGGACCTTCGGGTTCGATGGCATGCCCCAGCAGCACAGGATGTGTACTGTCTGTATTTTCTTCATACAGACCATGCGGGAGAAAGCTGCCATCGCGAAAGGTCCAGAGCATGTCGTCCAGTTGTTTGAGTTGTTGCCCGGATGCTGTGTTGATAAAAACCTGGTGTCCCTTTTTGAACGCCTTCTCGGCAAGTCGACAGGCAAGCAGTGACTGTGCCCCCGGCCGGCTGTCTTGCAGGATATAAAAATCAACCTGGGTCATCAGTCGGTGCAACGATCCAGCAGGAACTGTGTCAACAGGGAAACCGGTCGGCCGGTTGCGCCTTTATCATTGCCGCCTTTCCACGCGACACCGGCGATGTCCAGGTGTGCCCAGTGGTAGTCTTCAGTAAACCGGGACAGGAAGCAGGCGGCCGTAATGGTGCCGGCCTCGCGGCCACCGATATTGGCCATGTCGGCGAAGTTGCTCTTGAGTTGCGGTTGATATTCATCCCACAATGGCATGTGCCAGGCACGATCACCGGCTGTTTCACCGGCAGCCAGCAGTCCGTCTGCCAGGTCATCATCGTTACTCAGCAAGCCGGTCGCATGACTGCCCAGTGCAATGACGCAGGCGCCGGTCAGGGTCGCAATATCGATAACCACATCCGGCTTGAATCTTGCGCTGTATGTCAGTGCATCACACAGGATCAGGCGTCCCTCGGCATCGGTATTCAGAATCTCGATCGTTTGCCCGGACATGCTGGTAACGATGTCGCCGGGTTTGCTGGCGAGACCATCAGGCAGGTTTTCTGTGGTCGGGATAACACCCGTGACATTGACGGGCAGTTCCATTTCAACGCAGGCCTTCAGGGTGCCCAGTACGCTGGCGGCACCGCACATATCGTATTTCATCTCATCCATGGCGGCACTCGGCTTGATCGAGATGCCGCCGGAATCAAAGGTCACGCCCTTGCCGACCAGTACCACCGGTTTTTCACCTGACTTGCCACCTTTATATTCCAGGGTGATCAGTTTTGCCGGCTCCCGGCTGCCGCGCGAAACAGACAGCAGCGCGCCCATGCCCAGCTTCTTCATGCCGGCCTCGTCCATGACGCTGACCTTGAGGTAACTGCATGTCTTGCCGAGCTTGCGTGCCTGGCTGGCGAGGTAGGAGGGTGTACAGATGTTAGCTGGCAGGTCACCAAGGGTTCTTGCAAGCTCAACGCCAGCAGCGATGGCTTCACCATCGACCAGTGCTTCGCGTGCAAGCGCGCCTTTACCGGCGGCTACGTTGACGCCCAGGCGACGTAACGGGTAGCCATGCTTGTCTTTTTTGCTTTTGAGTTCGTCAGGGGTATAGCTGCTGCTGCGGGTGGTTTCCACCAGGGCCCTGACCTTCCAGTAATTGTCCCGACCGGTAACATCCAGTTCAGCCAGGTAGCTGACAGCATCCCTTGCGCCCGACCGGTTTGCAGCCCGGGAGGCACTGGCGATGACCTTGCTGTAGTTGCGGCCGTTGAATTCGCTGGCCTTGCCGCAACCGACCAGCAGGACACGCTCACATTTCGCACCTGCCGGGTAGTGCACGATCAGCGTTTGTCCGCATTTACCGTCCATCTCGCCATCATGCATGAGTTTTTTCAGCAGTCCCTGCGTGGTCTTGTCGAACTGCACTGCTGCCGCTGACAGCTTGCGATGTTCAAAAACCCCGAGAATCACACATCCTGACCTGATGTTTGCAGCTTTCTCGCTCTTTATGCTGAATTTCATTCACTACCCCTTGTTTGTTGCTTGTTGTGATTGCAGATTATGGCGTTTGTGGTATACGGTAGCCGCTTCTGTGCTATCGGTTTGACAGGGGAGTGTACTGCAAGCAGGCATGATTTTCATGCCGTAAACAGGCCCGCTTGAATGTTCCACGTATTTGATCGTTACCTGCTGAAAGAGGTGATCAACGGCTGGCTGGCCGTGACCCTTTTCCTGTGGCTGATACTTGTCAGTAACCGGCTGGTGCGCTACCTGGGTGATGCGGTATCGGGTGAAATACCGGGCCATGTGATTTTCAAGCTGATTGGCCTGAAGATGGTGTGGTACCTGGTGCATGTCGTTCCGTTTGCGCTGGCGCTGGGGGTGGTGCTCGCACTGGGACGCCTGTATCGCGACAATGAAATGACCGTCATGTCGGCCTGTGGTGTCGGCCCGTGGCGTATCTACAAACCCCTGCTCGGATTCGGGATCGTGCTCGCCATCATCCTTGCATGGTTATCCCTGTATGTCAGTCCGGAAGTGCAGGGCATGAGTTTCAGACTGGAAAAACTGGCAAAACAGCAGGCGGACCTTACCGTGCTCGGCGCAGGCCGCTTTAATGAGCTGCAGAAAGGCCGCCTGACCTTCTACGCGGAACGACTCTCTGCGGACAAGCAGCAGATGGAGAACCTGTTTATTGTCATGCGCAGCAAGAAAGATCAGGAAAAACTGCCGCAGTTGCTGACTGCAAAATCGGCCTATCGCAAGGTGGACGATGAGACCGGTGACAGCTTTCTGGTACTGGTCGACGGTTATCGCTATGAAGGCAAGCCGGGTGAGGCCAATTACCGGATCATGAAATTCAGGGAATACGGGGTGCGTATTGACCTGCCTGGTGAGCCGGAAGTACAGGACAAGCAGGAGAGCACCCCGTCGGCAGCCCTGGTACGGTCATCTGACCCCAGAGATATTGCCGAATTGCAATGGCGTCTCGCCATGCCTGTTTCTGTCATCGTGCTGCTGTTAGTGGCCGTGCCCCTGTGCAAGTCCTCACCACGGCAGGGACGCTACGGACGGCTGGTTGTGGCCATTCTGCTGTTTGTTATTTATTACAACCTGCTGGCGACGGCAAAGTACTGGGTCAGTGTGGGCGCAGGGCCGGCGGTCATCGGGCTGTGGTGGGTCCCGGTGTTGCCGGTGTTGCTGATGTTTGTACTGTTGAACAGTGAACGCATCCTCTGCCTGTTCAGGTCACGCTGATGAAGATACTCGACCGTTATATTGCCGTCACTGTGGTCACCGGTACACTGGTTGCGCTGTTGATTGTTGTGGGACTGGATGTTTTCTTTAACGTCATTGCACAGCTTGACAACGTTGGCAGGGAGAACTACACCCTGATGACGCTGGTGCAGTTTGTTGCACTTATCACACCGCAGAGCATGTACCAGCTGTTTCCAATGGCGGCACTGCTTGGCAGCCTGATGGGGCTGGGCGGACTGTCTGCAAACAGTGAACTGATTGCCATGCGGGCAAGCGGGCTGTCAATCTGGCGTATTATCCGTTCGATTATGCAGGTCGGTGTGCTCATGCTGGTGGTGGCAGTGTTTGTCGGTGAAGCAGTTGCCCCGGTTGCGGAGCAACATGGTCAGAAGCTGCGTGCCGCTGCCATGAACAGGGCGATAAGTTTTCTCAGCAGCCGTGGCCTGTGGGTGCGTGACGAGAACCTGTTTATCAATGCAAGGAGAGTGCTTGCAGACAACACACTGACAGACCTGACCATCTACGAATTCGATGATGAGACGCGTTTGAAAGTCGTGATGCAGGCCGTGAAGGCGCAATACCGGGACGGTCAGTGGATATTGCAGGATGTTTCCCGGACCGAGTTCACGGATGATCGTGTGCTGGTCAGGCATGAGGAGCAGCTTGCGAGAACCTCGACACTGACACCCGAATTGCTCGGTGTGGTCGCGCTCAAACCGGAAAACATGTCGATACGTGATATAGACCAGTTCATAGGCTACCTGGAAGAGAACGGGCTGGATACCCGGCAGTACCGCTATGCCTTCTGGGGGCGCTTCATGACGCCGCTTGCTGCACTGGTCATGTTGTTTATATCGGTTCCCTTCGTCTTCGGAAGCCTGCGTTCGGTCAGCGCCGGCCAGCGTGTTTTTATCGGCATGCTGGTCGGGTTCGGGTTCTATCTTGTCAGCCAGATTGTCGGCCAGGTTGGCCAGGTATTCGGGTTCAATCCACTGTTGACGACACTGGCTCCCGGGGCTGTATTCACGCTGTTTGGCATCCGTGCTGTCCGCCGGCTTTGATATGTCCGTGTATAAAAGGGCTATTTCTTTGGCAAGCGCACGATCATCGACTCCGAGATCCGGTCGTGTACTGCGAGCCGGTCCCTGTCGACCAGCATCCACAGCAGGCCCAGGCCGGCGAGTGCCAGTGACGGGATGGCCACCATGAAACGCAGCAGTGCCTGCCAGAGGGAGATGGGGCCGCCATCAAGTCGCTGCAGTTGCAGGCGCCAGGCACGCATCCCCAGCGTTTGTCCGCCGTGCAGCCAGAACCAGGCGTAAAAAGAGAAGCAGGTCAGGAACAAAAACGTCCGGAAAAACGGGTTGTGATAATGCAGGGTACCCCTGGTGGCCAGCAATACCAGTGCCGTGGCGATCAGCAGGACAGACAGCAGCAACAGGGCGTCATAGAACATGGCGATCAGGCGGTAAAACAGTCCTGCCGGCGGGTAAGTTTGTCTGTCGCCTGTTGTCTGCATGGGTCGCTGTGTTCGCCAGACCGTGTGGCCCCGGTGGCTCGTCAATAGGGTATGTTTTTACCGCCAAACCGGCGGGAAAATGTGAAAATGGCGCTCCCTAGGGGACTCGAACCCCTGTTACCGGCGTGAGAGGCCAAATCTAGCGTCTATCAGTGTCCACCGTTATCAAGTAAGTCTATGTTATCCCTGTAAAACAGTATATTAGCGTCTACCGATGTCTAGGTGAGTACAAAATCATTTTTCCGTACAGTTTCCGTACACGCTATAATTACGGGTAGGCGAGTTCCGTTAACACCCGCAACCCTGACCATAAATCGACTGTTGAGGAGTCAATCATGGCTGCAGCTAATTCTATAGATTCACCTACCAAACGCAA
>PVMS01018577.1_pt1 | contig 10114 bp, 9 predicted proteins | sample 1853461 | NCBI WGS metagenome assembly PVMS01 (sample SAMN08582032, study PRJNA380276) | Marine sediment metagenome, whole genome shotgun sequencing project. | isolation source: ocean sediment barecode stripped | collected 2017
AAACCAACGAAAAGGTGCATTAAGAAATACGCACGCGAGGATAACCATACGTTCAGCCTTGTAAACATCTGGTGTCTCACTATTTCTAGGACGATGTGAGAATCGAATTATGAGACACTAAATAAGACACGGAATTTGACCGTCTCAAAAAGTATACTTTATGAGACTCATGTCGGTTTGTTTCTGGTTCGGATGCGATAAAGTCGCATAAACAAAGGGCATAACAGATGAACATAAATGCCATCGCTCAACCTTCAACAGCGTATATACTGATCTTTTAATTCCTTAATGCACCTTTTCGTTGGTTTATGCAAAAACCCCCAAATAGGGGTAAAGGGAGGGGCAAGCCTCCTGAGCTACCCGGCGGGGATATGCAAAAAACCCCATATTGGGCGCGACTTTCAACATACGGTGCCCATGCCGTTGTGGTTATCTTCTCTGATCGAATCAATCCCACAGGCATCCAAGTTCGTGTAAACGTATGTCGAACATCAAGCCATTTCTTGTGTTGACTTAGAACCGCGACTATCGTATTATAAAACTGTGATTTGATTCTCATGTATAACCTCCCTTGGTTCTTTCCCATTAGTGTTACAGGGAGGTTATACCATAATTCTATCCTTATGGAAACAATCATCTCTGACTTTTGTCAGTCAACCAGCACCTGGCCCCCGGTTTGAAATGGTCTCTTCTTGATAGTGCAGAAGTAAAGTTCCAACTGAAATGTTCCGATACTATTAGGGGAGAAATAATCGTCATTTATACCCTCTTTCTGAAGGCCTACAAACGGTACAACCTCATATAATCAATGAAACTTGAGGCCCCTACAGTCAAGATCAGGCACAAATGCTCAGCGGCTCTATTGACACTTGAGAGAAGGTGTAAACCCAGTATTGCATAAGGAGATAACGAATTGGAATATCTAAAGGAGCTAATGCGAGTGGCTAAGGAACGTGACCTATACCCAGATATGCGACGGATAGACGAGGTACCTTATCCCGAACTTGTGATTGAAGGGAAGCGGTACCTCTGTTTCTGTTCGAATAACTATCTAGGTCTGTCCATACATCCTGAAGTCAAGGAAGCTGCCATAGAAGCCATCAGAAGATATGGGATCGGGACCTGCGAATCGAGGCTGATAGCTGGAAACCTGACTATCTTAGAAGAACTAGAGGGAGCCATCGCCGATTTCAAACATGCACCTGACGCTATGATATTTCTTTCCGGCTTTATGGCTAATATCGGTATAATACCGGCCCTCATGGATAGCTTTGAGGCGTTCGGCCTGCCAACTATAAGAAACGAAGACAACCTCATCATAAAAGATGCCCTGGCCCACATAAGTATCGTCGATGGCTGTAGGCTTAGCAGATCCCCAACGAAAACATATCTGCACAACGATATGGATCACCTGGAGAAAATACTGAAAAGGAGCAAAGACAGGCGGAAGCTTATAGTCACCGATGGTATATTCAGTATGGATGGGGACTTAGCTCCTCTGCCTGATATAATCTCCCTGGCACGAACCTATAACGCCACGGTGATGATAGATGACGCTCACGCCACAGGTGTCCTGGGGGAAAATGGGAGAGGGACTCCCGAGCATTTCGGAGTGGAAGGGGAAATTGATCTGGTAATGGGAACCCTCAGTAAGGCTGTGGGAGCACTGGGCGGATATTTAACAGGTCCATCGGAGGTAATTGATGCCTTGAGAATGAGAGCGCATTCTTATATCTTCTCCTCTTCTCTTCCACCGGAACAGGCCTGTGGAATAATGGCTGCCCTGAAGATAATTCAGAATGAACCAGAGCGAAGAGCCAATTTGTGGAAGAACGTTCATTACCTGAGGGCAGGCCTGGAAAACATAGGGTTCAACCTATTGAACAGTGAAACTCAGATAATCCCTGTTTTAGTAGGAGAGGAAGATAAGGGCATAAAAATGTCAAGGCTTCTCTTTGATAAGGGGATTATTGCTCCGCTCATTGGATGGCCTGCTGTCGCGTCAGGAATGAGCAGAATCAGGTGTACAGTTATGGCTACTCACACCCTGTCTCAGATCGACCAAGCACTGGAAGCTTTTCAGGAAATAGGAGAAGGATTGGGGATCGTTGGACAATCGCGGGCAGATAGTGACGCGGTACTTGTGTCAGTCGAGTAAAGCGGAAATGGCGCATAAAGCTCACTACGATTCCAAGGATGTCTCTCTAGAGGAGGCAGATCACCAATATCATGAAAAGCACTGTAAAATCGCTATTTATAAGGAGGGCTATTCTTGTTGGCAGGTTTATAGCTTTTGGATTGTGCAGAAGAAAATTCGTCTTTCTACTCCCGCTCACGCTATTGTGATTTTCCTGAAGGCAAAGGTTAGCTAAAATGACTTTCTGGGCTATGCTCTCCCTTATCCCAGGGTTGTCTTATTTCTTCCTGGGACTATATGTTCTCCATAGAGACCGAAGGGAACTGCGAAACTTGGTTTTTGCTCTCTTCGCGTTTTCATTGGCCATATGGTGCATTCTCGAGGCCGGGCATAGATTGGCGGACAATCCTACCGTTGCATACCTATACATACGCGGTGGCGGGGTAGGATGGTGCTATATGACAAGCTTTTGGGTGCATTTCTTGCTGATCTTCGCGCGGCGGGAGAAGTATCTGAAGAGCAAACTCGCATACGTAATCTTGTATGGACCGTCCTCTGTTATCCTATTCTTGTTCCTAACAACAGACCTGATCTATATGCAGGAACCAGTAAGAACAAATTTTGGATATACAGTTTTGCCTGGTAAGCTTATCTGGATATATACGCTCTATTACGTACTTCTGTACCTCTTCGGCGGATATATCCTCCTGGAAGTAGCGCGACAGGGTATAGCGCTGGAGCGTAAACAGGCGAAGCCAATTCTTCTTGGCTCTACGGCCTTTCTGGCGTTGGGTACAGCAAGTAATGTGATCCTCCCGTTTTTCGGGATATCAGTGCCAGAACTGGGAACCACAATTAGTATGGTATGGGGAGCATCCGTTTTCTATTCCGTTATAAAGCACAGGCTGTTTATCGTTAAGCCATCCATCGAAGAACACATGGAAACACCTGAAAGATACTCACTTGAAGGCGGGATGGGATACTTCGTGAATGAGGAAAGACCTGATATAGGTTACCAAGTGTTTTTCGATCGTATCACACATGGCGACTTTGGCCTGTGCATAAGCAAACTAGCGCCAGACAAGATAAGGAAAAGATACAATCTTGTTAGAACACCTATCCTGTGGTTGACATTTAAGAACGTAGAGAAATCAATATCGCCAAAAAACGTGGATGGATTGGCATCTGTAATTTCCGATTTCGTCAGAAGAACACAAAAATCCCTGGTCTTCCTGGATTGCTTTGACCAAATCAAGTTTGCCATTGGATTCGACAGAGCTTTGTCCGTGTTAAAAGACTTTATGAGATTATGTAGTGAGAACAACTCCACCATATTGATGTCAATCCCGCCGAATATGTTTGAGGTAGAGCAATTGGCGGCCATTGCAGACGAATTGAATCAGGAGATAAGAGAATGAATCCGGGTATATGGGCATACTTTGCAAGATGTATCTTCCTCGTTCTTGCGGGTATGTTCGCTTATCACTCACTGCGAAACGCCAGGATGATGAAAGGCTCGGTAGGGCGCAGGTATATAGCTATTGGCGCTGCTCTCTTCGTTCTCGCTGGCATAATGGACGGCCTGGCTATGTTCCAGTTCCCCAGCATGAAACTGCGCCTCAGTGCGTTTTTCATATGGATAATCGCTATCTGTATCTTTATCTACGCTAGTTTCCTGATTGGCAGGGCTATGCGGAGAATGTATTCTGGATCATTTCTGGGAATAGCTCGTGAGCATCCTGCCGCTATACACAATCTAATAGGTATTGCGGCGCTTGCTCTCATTGGAACGCCTATATACACCCTGGATGTCGTGTATACTTCATCGGGCGAACCTTCATGGCTCTTCGTTATCAGTACTGCTATTTTATCATTCTGTTTCGCGAATCTAACACTGGGCTCAAGAGTAGCTCATCTGTCTGATGTAAAACCTGAAACAGGGCAGTTGCAGAAACTACCTACCGAAGCTGATATCCTCACCGTCAAAGCCTATGGCGCTCTAATAAACACGTTCCTGCTAACCATGGAACCCGTCTCAGGCGTGTTTGGAGAAACTATCGAGGAATATTTCGAGCATAGCCCGATTCTCTTTGAGGATTGCGGCATCAAGTCAGATGGAACCATTGATGTTAATGCCATTGCAAAAAATGTTGACAGGATATATAAAGTGGACAGGGTGCAAAATATCTGCGTCATGTTCTCCGGGCTTAGCTCGAAGCTTCTAAATCTGTATGGCGCTTTGACATCAGCCAAACATGCCGAAGAGCTACTAACCAAAAGTTATTTAGCTACTCAGAAAGTGTATGGAAAATCATCCATACTATTCGACATTCTTAGGAGTCTGCCTGACGGCGTCCTACAGAAGGAAAGAATAACGCTCTTGCCCAGAAAGGAATTAGAGGCAAGAGTCCGTGAAAGAACAAGAGAACTGGAGGCATCTCTGGCGGAGAAAGAGGTGCTACTGAAGGAAATCCACCATAGGGTCAAAAACAATCTTCAGGTCATTTCCAGCCTGCTCAATCTTCAATCCGGTTATATTAACGATGAGGCGGCGCTTCAGATGTTTAAAGAGAGCCAGAACCGTGTCAGATCTATGGCCCTCATTCACGAGAAGCTCTATCAATCTGAAGACCTGGCAAGGATTGATTTCGCAGAATATATTCAAGATCTGGCAAATTATCTGATACGCATGTATGGAACAGGGACATACAGAGTCAGACTAAGAGTAAATGTTGAGAACGTTTCGCTTGATGTTGATATGGCAATCCCGTGCGGCCTGATCGTCAATGAACTTATTTCGAATTCTTTGAAATATGCCTTTCCAATGGAAGATAGAGCATTGGACGAGCAGCAGAAATCCGAAGCTGAAATACGCGTTGACCTCCGTTCGGATAATAGCGGTAATCTCATGCTGATTGTCAATGATAATGGTGTTGGCTTCCCTGAGAATCTGGATTTCCGAGAGACGGAATCTTTGGGTCTTCAACTGGTGAACACCCTGACAGAGCAGCTTGAAGGGAGCATTGAGCTTGACAGAACTAGTGGCACAACGTTTAAGATAACGTTTGAGAAGCCCGAAAGTGGAAGAGAGGTATGGAGCGATGGCAGAAATCCAGATAATGATTGTTGAGGATGAGAAGATCGTATCTAAAGATATACAGAACATGTTGAAAAGAATTGGATATGCTGTTCCCGCAGCGGTGTCCTCAGGGGAGGAAGCCGTCCAGAAAGCAGCAGAGATTCAGCCCGATCTGGTGCTCATGGACATTATGCTAAAAGGAAAAATGGACGGTGTAGAAGCTGCGGAGCAGATCCATGCACAATTCCAGATTCCGGTGATATACCTCACTGCTTATGCAGATGAGAGAACATTGCAGCGAGCGAAAATAACGGAGCCATACGGATATATACTCAAACCGTTCCAGGAAAAGGAACTGCATACCACTATCGAGATGGCTCTATATAAGCATGGGATGGAAAGGAAGCTGAGAGAGAGCGAACAATGGCTTTCCACAACCCTCAAAAGCATTGGTGACGCAGTGATCACCACAAATGTTGATGGTTATATAACGTTTATGAATCCTGTAGCTCAGTCCTTGACCGGCTGGAAACAGGAGGAAGCTATAGGTAAGCCACTGGCAGATGTCTTCAAGATCATAAGTGAGAAAACAAGCGAGACGGTTGAAAGTCCTGTGGCCAAGGTCATTGCGGAGGGCCGCGTCGTTGGACTGGCGAATCATACTTTGCTGGTGACCAGGGACGGGGCAACAGTATCTATTGATGATAGCTGTGCTCCTATCAAAGATGACAGCGGCCATCTCATTGGAGTTGTTCTGGTCTTCCGTGATATAACTGAGCGCAGGCGCGTAGAGGAAGAATTGCTGAAGGTTCAGAGGATTGAGTCAATGGGTGTCCTTGCCGGCGGTATCGCTCATGATTTCAACAACATCCTGACGGCGATAATAGGGAATTTATCTCTCGCAAGGTTGTATACTGATTCAAACAAAATCTCTGAGCGGTTAGAGGAATCGGAGCGGGCCGCTATACGGGCAGTGGATTTGACACAGGAATTACTCACCTTTGCCAGAGGTGGAGTGCCGGTTAAGGAGACAGCCGCTATCGCCGCGCTATTGAGACAAACGGCCATCTTTACACTGCGAGGATCCAATGTCAGGTGCGAATTTTCTATACCAGACGACCTCTGGGCGGTAGATATTGACGCCGGGCAGATAGGTCGCGTCATCAACAACCTGATTATCAATGCAGATCAGGCCATGCCGGAAGGTGGAATTGTCAGGGTACACGCTGAAAACGTAGCTGTGGAAAAAGCAGATATTCTTCCGCTGAAAGATGGGGAATACGTAAAGATCCTGGTACAAGACCAGGGCTTAGGAATCCCAAAAGAGCATCTCCAGAGGATATTTGATCCATATTTTACAACCAAACATAAGGGAAACGGCCTTGGACTTGCGGCTTCCTATTCCATAATCAGGAACCATGATGGATATATCGCTGTGGAGTCCGAAGTAGGCGTTGGCACGATTTTCTGCATCTACCTTCTCGCTTCGCCAGGGGAAGCGTTTATAAGGACGGGAAAAAAAGAGGACAAGCCTATTATGGGGAAGGGAAGGATCCTGATGATGGATGATGAAGAGTCTATCAGGGAACTTGCCGGTGAGATGCTTCGTAATATCGGATATGAAGTGACCACTGCCACAGATGGCACTGAAGTGATTAAGCTCTACAAAGAGGCCAGAGGCTCAGGATGTCCCTATGATGCAGTTATTATGGACCTAACCATACCTGGCGGCATGGGCGCGAAGAAGGCTATCCTGGGTCTCGTGGAGATCGATCCTGAAGTCAGAGCCATTGTTTCTAGCGGTTACCCTAATGATCCTGTAATGGCTAACTTCAGGCAGTATGGTTTCAGCAGTACTATCGCTAAACCATATAGAGTCGAGGCACTTAGCGAAGTCTTGTATAAAGTTATGGCAGGTCAGTCAGAAACACATACTATCTCACCGAGTTCTGACCAACGAAAGCAGATTTCTGGATGATGTATACTAATGCTCAAAGCACTGACATATGTGGAGCAGATTCGCTGCCCCACCGGCGAATCTGCTGGATACACCTATCTGGGGGTCACATGAATGAATGATAAGCAGCAAGAGCTATTTGAGCGACTGAGAAGAGCCACAAATATCATCTGGGGAAACTCAAAGACGGCAGCCGAAGCGATACTGATCTTCGAGGAATTTGTATCCTCGTTCGAGCAGATCGCAGCAGATCTGGCTATAGTCCCTGATGAGCAGATAGCAAGAGATTTGCGGGAGATCATTCACTCCTATCCAGCATAACGCAGGTTCGTTTCATCTCTGACGAAGCACGCTATATAGAACCCTGTATTTATGCCACATTCTGGTTGAGCTATGGCTTGATAAACTGAACTTGCCCGTTTTTTATCTTCAACTTATAATTTACTGTTCTCGCATCAGTAGTCAGCTTTGCTTTGAAATACAGATCTACATCGTCGGGAACCTCAACCTCAAGCGGATCGTCAGGTATGGGGCCTTCGATTTGGAAATGTTCGCTCAAGCTGCCAGATTCCATAGCTATGACTATTGGGTCGCCAAGCATTATAATATCAATAACATTCCCCTCGCTATCTGTTACCAATTCGATGTTTTCCCAGGCATAGATCGTACCACTTTCGAGGTTGGCGCTATAGTTATACCGACCGGACGGAGTTACGACTATGTGTTCTCTACCTTCTGCTTCTACCAGGGCAAGCGCGATGTTAGCATCTATGCCAGGCAATATTAGTGGCAAAGGCTCAGGGTAGAATAAGAACACCAGACCTTCAATAGGCCCTTCGTGGGTAATGGGTTCACTAAATGCGCTGAGCATAAAAACAAGTAGAATAATAGTCAGCATAGAGGCAGCAAAGGTGATCTTCTTCATATCAATTTCCTTTCCTCAAATAAAGGCGCTGTGATGGCTACATGGCGTTCCGATAGTAATAGGACAAAAACGGACGCTAAGCCTGTATTCAACACCCTCTGGAATCCTATTCCATCTTGGTGCGTTTCAGGTAGATACCAGGGTCAGGCAAGTCTAACGCTTGGATGAACTCGCTCTGGAACTGAGTCAAAGGTTCTGCTGACGAGGCCCTTAGCGGCGTTTTTTGTCCTATTACTATCGGAACGCCTACATGGAACCATCTGGTCAAAACAGATAATAAAAACCAAAATAATTGTATCACAGTGGAGTGACATATGTATGTCACTGCTGATCCTTTTTTTCGGAGATCAGAGCCTTTGAAGTTCAGAAAGTGTTTTTTTGCATAACCCCCTCTCGTATCAACTTAAGGGGATTTTGGTGATGTTTCTACCAGGCAATTGCGTTTCTTCCCCCCATCCCGGCCTTCCCCCGTCAAGGGGGGAAGGAGCAGAAACGCTTGCTATGATTAGTCTTCAGTCTCTTCTCCCTCGATGGGGGAAGATTAAGATGGGGGTGATCTGAAGAAAGGAAAACCAATCATCAAATGAGACACATGTCGGCTAGCTTTCGGCTCAGATGCAGTGATAGTCTCATAAACAATGGCCAGAACAAGTCAATAAAAATGCCATTGTTTATCCTGTTGCGGTACGCTTTCTGGTTGTTTGATCCCCGAAATATACTTTTTCGGGGGATATGTAAAAAACCCTATATTCTGATCTTCGATTTCGCTCTTGCCTGTCTATTCAGCAACACCGTTGCTCCGTGTCATGGAGTCGCTGTCGGGGGGTGAGTGGCGGAGGAGCGGGGAAACGCGCAGAAACAGGAGGGGTGCAGAGACAGGACAGTTCCTCGCTGAAACCTCTGCATATGTCCCTTTCCTTCTTGATACGCACTTTTGCTAAAGTTTTCAGTCTGCTCTGTCGATATATAGTGCGGAAGAAGCCCTTATGCTGGATTACGTTATTATGCCACAAAGTTGCTGCCTATTTCAGGAGGCGCGTATAATGAGCAACGCGGATAAGTCAAAAGAGCAACTCATAGAAGAACTGGCGGCGCTGCGCCAGCGGATTGCTGAACTGGAAGCATGGGAAGCCCAGCGCGAGCAGGCTAGGGGTTTTTGCATATCCCCGCCGGGTAGCTCAGGAGGCTTGCGCCTCCCTTGCCCCCTGTCGGGTAAGGAGGCTCACGTCGCCGTGTCCTCCTCCCCTAAGAACGCATCATGTTGGTTTCCCATCAATGCGCTCAAGCCTCCTGCAACTAGCAGAATTGACTCATCTGGTGCAATTGTTGATGGCAGGTTTTGTGCAGATGTATCAAATTCTCTGCTCTGTTTGTGCCACCATCCTTCACCGGCACTTTGTGATGAATTTGCAGTTCCTCTCCGTTAAACAGGTGTGTTTCGCACACGGAACATTGCCAGTTTTGGTTCTCAGCCACGTAGCGCAGCTTTGAACTCCTATCCCAGTATGTTTTGCCATATCGGGTTTGGCGATTTGCCCAGTATGTCTGTAGCTGTGGGTCGTCTGGAGATGCCGTTCCTTTAACCTTAATGTGACGCTCTATTGAGATGTCTGCCAACCACATGAGTGTGATGGTTTTCTTCTGACCATGACGGTCTTCAACGGTTGTGTTGAAAGTCCATCGTCTTCCATGTGTTGGTATAAAGTATTTGGCGGCAATCCATCGCTTCCCTTTATTGGGATGTCTCTTACGTGCCCATTTCCACAACGCCAGGAAGACATGGTGGCCAGTCTTCGTTCTCAGCCACGTAGCGCAGCCTTGAACTCCTATCCCAGTATGTTTTGCCATATCGGGTTTGGCGATTTGCCCAGTATGCCTGTAGCTGTGGGTCGTCTGGAGATGCCGTTCCTTTAACCTTAATGTGACGCTCTATTGAGATGTCTGCCAACCACATGAGTGTGATGGTTTTCTTCTGACCATGACGGTCTTCAACGGTTGTGTTGAAAGTCCATCGTC
>PVMS01046656.1_pt1 | contig 10114 bp, 9 predicted proteins | sample 1853461 | NCBI WGS metagenome assembly PVMS01 (sample SAMN08582032, study PRJNA380276) | Marine sediment metagenome, whole genome shotgun sequencing project. | isolation source: ocean sediment barecode stripped | collected 2017
AAATAGAATTAAAAAAGATATTCAATATTTTCAATCAATCAATAAAGGGCACTCCACAATGCCTTGATATTTATTGTAATAATCTCCAAGTCGGCTTGTATGTTAACTTATTCAGGAGTGTATTTGACTACACCTCTAAAAGTTCCAAACCATATATTACCTTGGTTATCTTCTATAATTGAAGAAATTCTATTGCTCGGTAATCCTGTATCTTTGTTAAAATAAGACCAGTTCTTACCATCATATTTTGCTATACCCTCTGCAGTGGAAAACCAATAATTCCCTCTACTATCTTCTAGTATTTTGACAAATCGTTTACCTGTAAAACCATTACTTTCATTAAATGATTCCCAAGTACTTCCGTCAAATTTGTATATGGTATTTTCCTTTCCATTAAACCACAAATTTCCACTTTTATCTTCTATAAATACCGATGGCAGGTACAATAATGCTTTTGACCTTATATCTTTAGGAACTCCTTGAATATCAGTAAAAGCTCTCCAATGTCCTTCTTCAAAAATACTCAAACCCTTTCTAGCAATATCACTTTTAATTGCCGAGCCAATACCAACAAGACCGATAAATTCTTTTTCCGGTATACCTGCAATAGCGAAAATTGTATTACGTGAATCTATTTTTATCATCAAAGTCTCGTTTCCAAGTAATCCATCATTTGTAGTGAAATGTTGCCAATTTAGCCCATCATATTTGAATACACCTTCCTCACCACCAATCCAAATATTACCTTGAGAATCAGATATGATAGAAGTAATGATTTCTGCAGGAGAATTTGATACTTCCGAAAATGTTTCCCATTTATTACCATCATATACAGCTACCCCTGTTTTTGTTCCAATCCAAATATTGCCTGAATTATCACTATGAAGTGCTGTGATCTTTTTACCTCCTAGATCTTTTTTTGAATATTCAATAACATCAACTCCATCATAGGAATATAGTTTTTTTTCTCCAAACCAGATTTTTCCATCTAATCCTTCAATAATGAATTTAGTTGGCGCTATTTTTATTCTTTTAAATATGCTCTCTTTTAATCTGACTAATCCGAGAAAACTACTGCCAAACCAAATTGCACCATTATTATCTTCGTAAAAAATAGAAACAGTTGCCAACCTGTTGTCGAAACTTTTGTTCCAGGTACCATAAATCATCCAATCCTTTCCATCAAATTTCGTCATCACTTTTTTAAGGTTATCACTAGGAGGATTAAACCATAGATTACCTTTAGTATCTTCGAATATTTCTGTTATATTATTAGAACTCAAACCATCATCTTTTGTAAAATTTTTCCATGTTCCTTGAGCAAAAACATTCAATACGAACATATTGATAAAAACGTAAATAAGAATATATTTATAAGATTTATAATTTAGATTAAACCTCATTCTATTGCTATTTAAATACCGTGTTGTTGCTAGTTTATTCATCTTTAATTTTATTTATATTATTGAATGGATTTTGATAACTTAGATGCGACAGAACCTGTACTTTTAATTAAAAACAGAAGATAAGAAAGCGAATAAGGGCTGATGAATATCGAAAGTATTAATAAAAATTCATAAACATTATGACTTATATCATTTAAGAAATAATTGTAGTTGTTGAGGTGGGTAAATAGAATTAAAAAAAAAAGGATCGATTAAATGAAAAATTAAAGGCTCTCAAATTTATGAAAGCATTTAAGTTGTATTGCTAATCAGATTAATATTGTTTTTTTGCTTCTAATTGCTGATTGTATTCATACATTATCATTTGGTAATCTCTGATTGTGTAGCCCTTCTTGGATATTTTAGTCCAATTAACCATTGTTTTTTCCATAATTGCATCATCGTAATCAGAATTATTTGATGCTAATAAAAATTCAATGAATGCATCAGATTGTTTATTTATTAAATCAACCATCATGGTTTGGTCTTCTTTCAAATCTTTCTCAGCAAATTCCTTAATTAATTCATATCGTAATGGAGCATATTTTTTAACTGCTTGTGCATTTTTATTTAATTCATTTTGTGCTTGCAAAGTTACTATCATCCCGATAGCTAAGACTGCTGTTATTAGTATTTTTTTCATTTTAAAAAGATTCTTTTGCTTTTATTTGATTTTTGTAAACATTAACAACCATTTCGTAATCGGTACATTTTATATCCTTTACTATTTTACCCCATTTTATCAATGCATTGCCTAATATTTTTGTATCATAATCAGGTTTATTCATTATTGTTTTTAATTTCATAAAAGCATCACTTTGACCGTTTATTGTGTAATCCATAATTTCGCAGTCTCCTTTCCATTTTTCAGAACAAAATGTATTTATTTCATTGTAAGCTTCAGGCGAATTACTCCTAATAATGTTGTGCATTTGAGTTTAATTGTGCCTGTGAAGTAGCAATCATTCCAATAACTAAAAAGACCCGTGTAAATATCTTTTCCACAATTTTGAATTTTATGAGGTATGAAGTTAGATTGTTTAATTGATTAATCTAATGACTTTTATCATATACTAAATAATTGCAGTTATTGAGGTGGGTAAATAGAATTAGAAAAGGGCTTCCGTAATGGTTGCCCTGTTTTATTTCTTTATTTATGTTAGTTTAATCACAAGTTATTGAGTAATAAGCAATATCAACCTTATACAACTGATATGGAATATTATTGAAATGTGCTTGATTTACTTGAATACAAGTTAAAATGTTAAAAGAATACGACTCTATTCTATTTATAACTTTTGAATATGTCGCTATACTTCATGTCCGATAGTGAAGATAGCTGTTGTATCCATATACACACTCCAGGACTCAGCAAATTTTTTACCTGCATCAGTCCCAAGGAAATTCAGCATCGCATCTAAATCAGATACTTCAATCTTGGCAACATAAAGGTAGGGTGGCCCATCAGGCAACTCTCCTTTTGGTTCGGAAACGGCGGGGCCAAGAACTTTATCTATCTTCCATGTTTTAAAATCTGAACACCACGCTGCACCTCTAATCCCTGGAATTTTTGTTCCGATGAGATAGTTGTCGTATTCCTCAGTTTTTTGATTTTCTTTCAAATTATATACTGCAAAAATAGTTGGCATAATAATAAGATTTTTTTTGTTAATTTTTGCTATGATATTTCTATAAGGGATTATAAACTATTTAGGTATGCACCTATTAGATAGCTCATTTGCTAACCACAGTCATCATGATTTTTTTATAAGAAAACTCATTCTAAAATTGGAGTAAAATTTAGCCAATGAAGTTCCTCTTGAAAGTAGTTTTTTAAAAGTACACAAATAAATCAATAATAAAAAAGATTGGACATAATTTATAACTATTCTAAATATCTGATATCTTGTGTTTTAAGGTGCTTTAGCTGATAATTTATAAACATTGATTAATCAAAAATGTTACTTGACAATATTCATATTTTAAGATTAAATCCTAAAAAAAATGCAAAAAAATCTTCAATTTGTTGAACTATCATTTACATATTGAAAAAGAATTCTTACATTCGGCAAAAATTATTGAATAACTGATGAATGTCATGGAAAATTTAACCTTGTCAGTTTAATTTTGCAGGCCTATCAAATCCAATAAAATATTTAGTAACAACAAAACATAAATCAAATGTTTGGAATTAAAAGAAAATGGGAACTAAAGGACAGCGTGGTACTCTTACGAATTTTTATTGGCTGGCACTTTTTATATGAGGGAATTATAAAATTGTACAATCCTGAATGGACATCTTTCGGATACCTTGCATCAGCACAAGGTCCTTTAAAATCGATATTTTCAGCACTTACCAACGAGGCAGTAATAGGATGGGTGGATGCATTAAATATGACAGCCTTGATTGTGGTGGGTGTTACCTTAATATTGGGTATATATGAGAAAATAGGGGCTTTTGTAGGTATTGGTCTGCTGGCATTGTATTATTTGGCTCACCCTTCCTTCCCTTGGTTGATGCAAGTAAACGTAGAAGGTAGCTATTGGTTCGTTAATAAAAATCTGATAGAACTTGTCGCCTGTCTAATAATTTATCAATTTCCTACAGGTCAATACTTTGGACTGAAACGTATTTTTAATAAGAAAATAGAAACTACTAAAACAGAAAATTTATGAAATGGACTAGAAGAGACGTAATTAAAGGTTTAGGAGGTTTACCAATTGCAGGTGGAATTTGGTGGGCCGGAGCGTCAAATAGTATCTTGAATAGGAAAGAACGTTCAGAAATACTGGAACAATTGAATATACAACCTTCTTTATCTTCTGGATTGCCTGTAATTGGTGGGGAGCCGATAAGAGTGGGTGTTGTTGGTTTTGGTATAAGAGGAGAACAATTGTGCAGAGCGTTGGGTTTTGCAACTAAAGAGTGGCTCAGGAATATGGAGCAGGCTGTGGCAAAAAACCCAAAGCATAGCGGATTGAAGAATTTTCAGGATCAGGAGAAATTAAATATTCAGTTGGTAGCTGTTTGTGATGCCTTTGATGTGAGAGCAGAAAATGCAATTGCATCTTTTTCTACCAATGACCTTACTGTGAAGCGCTACAAAACGCATCAGGAAATGATTCGAAGTGGTAATGTGGATGCCATTATAATTGCTTCGCCAGACCATTGGCATGCACCAATGGCCATTGATGCTTTAGAGAATGGTGTTCACGTTTATGTTGAAAAACCAATGACACATACCGTAGAAGAAACTTACAGACTAAAAGAAGCTGCCGAAAAATCGAGCGCCCTTTTAATGGTTGGTCATCAGCACAGACAAACGACGAGCTTTAAAACAGCACAAGATGTTGTGAAAAAAGGCACGCTTGGTCATGTTTCTGTGATTCAAACAAATACCAATAGAAACGATGACAACGGAGCCTGGAATTATCATATCCATGAAAAAGCGAACGAGCAAACCATAGATTGGGAACTGTTTTTAGGATCTGCTCCTAAAGTTCCTTTCAATAAGGAACACTTTTTTAGATGGAGAAAATGGTGGTCTTATGGATCAGGTTTATCAGGTGATTTGTTAAGCCATGATTATGACCGTCTTAATTGTGTAATAAACATGGGAATTCCTGATTCTATTATGGCATCAGGAGGTATATATACTCATATTGATGGGCGTAATGTGCCTGATGTTTTACAAGTGAACATGGAGTTTCCGGAATTTAGTACGGGAGGCAGTCAGGAAAAAGGAAAGGAAAAAGGAATGACTTTTATTTATAGTGCCACGCTTGGTAATGGGTTTAACCGTCCAACCATAATTATGGGCCATGACGCAACTATGGAATTAGGTAACAAGTTGACTATTTGGCCCGATGGCGGCTCAACAAGGTATGCTGATATGTTAAAAGCGAAAAAGATGAAACCATCTACACCTATTTTTCAATTTGACCCGGGTGCCAATATTCCTGATGCTATTTCTTCTGCAACATCTCAATACTTTGCCGATAAAGGATTGATGTGGACATATATTAATGGAGCGAGAGTTGATTCTACCTTTTTGCACCTGCGAGAATGGTTGAGTGCTATTCGAAATGGTGGAATACTTAGCTGTGGAATCAAAGAGGGGTTTGAAGAGGCGATTACATCTCATATGACCGGTATATCTTATAAGTTGGGAAGAAAAATTGAGTGGGATGCAGTTGATCAGGTAATTAAACCGATAGAAGGAATTGATTTTGATGAGGTTTTGCTATCCAATCCGTAATGCCATCAACATCTCTTTTGTTTTTTAGTTGAATAAGCCCTCGTTGGTGAGGGCATTTTATCCATGGCCTTATTCAGGGTTACACAAACTGCATTCGTACTATATATTTAATTAAAATCATTCTTAACGTTAGGCTAAAATAGTTTCAATTTCCTGTAATTCTGAAGCACTAAAACTTAAATTACTCAGGGCTCTTAAATTATCTAATAATTGTTTTTCATTACTTACACCAACTAATACAGAAGTGATTCGGGGGTCTTTTAATAGCCAGGAAACAGCCATTTGGGCTATACTCTGTCCTCTTTTTTGTGCAACATTATCTAGTTTTTGAACTTTTGAAATCACTTCAGGGGTGACTTGTTCTTTTTGTAAAAATCCCGTACTTTTTGCCGCTCTTGAATTCTCAGGAATTCCTTTTAAATATTTTGAGGTAAGTATTCCTTGTTCTAATGGTGAAAATGGAATAGCTCCTATACCTTCATCTTCTATTACATTCAGCAAACCGCCTTCAACCCAACGATCCATCATATTATATCGAGGTTGATGTATTAAACAAGGTGTCCCCAGATCTTTTAGAATTTTTGAAGCTCTTAAGGTATCTTCAGCATTGTAATTCGAAATACCGGCATAAAGTGCCTTTCCTTGTTTTACAATTTGATGCAAGGCTCCCATACTTTCTTCTAATGGAGTATTGGGATCAGGTCTGTGATGATAAAAAATATCTACATAATCTACACCCATGCGCTTTAAACTTTGATCTAAACTGGCAATTAAGTATTTTCTGGAACCAAAATCTCCATAAGGTCCTGGCCACATTAGGTAACCAGCCTTTGATGAAATAATAAGTTCATCTCTATATGATGAAAAACTTTGCTTCATAATTTTACCAAAATTTTCTTCAGCCGAACCCGGAGGCGGTCCATAATTATTAGCCAGATCAAAATGAGTAATGCCATTATCAAAAGCCGTATGCAATAACTGTTTTCCTGTGCTAAAGTCATCAACGTGTCCAAAATTATGCCACAATCCAAGTGAAATTAGAGGGAGTAACAATCCACTTTTACCACATCTTCTGTATTCCATGTTGTCGTAACGAGTATGCAATGCTGTATAATTTTCCATGTATTTTCTTGATTTTAATTATGTAATATTTTATTAAAAAATGGTATCAAATGCTTCGTAATTTCTTTTTGATTTTCATTATCAAAATGTGATGTAAACCCTATGGCATTGTATTATTATATTCAAAAATAAGAATTGATTGTTTCTGAATAAAATTATTTTTCATTTTTTGTCAACTTTCAGGTAGAAGTTTGCCTCTTTTCAAAGAAATCATAGAAATGTTTTCTAAAATTTTTATTATAACGGCAACTGTACAAAAAAAACCGAAACAGTTGTTTCGGTCTTTAGTTTACACAATTCACTAAGTATCTTTTAAGCATTTCAATTTTCCTTTTTTATGATATTATATATTGCCAAATCATTGGCCATAAATCATACATCAAAGATAGTGAGCAATTTTCAAAAAAAAGAGAGGTTTTCCCTTCATAATTGACGGTTAAAACCTCACTTTTGTGAGGTAAAACCTCACTTTTGTGAGGTAAAACTTCACTTTTATTTAAAACTTGAATACAGAATTTTTAAATCAAGAACGAATTCCGATAGCGATACAATAAAAGCGTTTTTAGTGCTCGTTGTTTTCTTTTATTATTTTGTCAGGATACATGGTACCACCTTTGGTAAGCCAAGAGATCCCAAATGCAACTAAAGCAACGGTTTCAGCCCAAAAAACAATGGAAGGGTGTACATCTAATAATTTGTGTATTGCAATTGCCAACAGACAAATAATTATAATAATTCCACAAACTTTATAAATCTTGTTTCTTGTTGTCTTTCTTTCAGTTTTGCCCAACTTTTTGTCATATTTGGTAAAAAGGAACAATGAAAATAAAGCAAGGGTTAGAAAAAATAAGGCAGCGCAGATATAATGAACAATACCTGATAGGTCAGTTTCTCCAATACTTACGGGAAACCAAGCTACTCCAATGGCAAATAACCCGGCCACATTTCCTGCCCAATCATCCTTTTTATCATGCCCGCTATAAAAAAACATAAATAAGGCAACAGCACAAAGCGCACCAACAAATAAGTTACGCATACTGGTATGATAATAATGACTTATGGAGGTAGGCATCTCTTCAGTCTTAAATAATATAAAAAGCCCTAACATAAGAGCGAAAGGTAATAAGATACCAATCCACCCCACTGCTTTTCGTAAATCTAAATAGGAATAGGTCAATCTTGAATATTTGTCATTTGTTTTCATAATAAGTTGTTTTAGTTATTGCTTATATTTTAAGGTTCTCTTTTATTTCCTTAATTTTTTCCGCTCGTTTAATTTGAAAAGGAATTAACCAATTCCATGATATGCCTAGATTAAATTGGGTGCCAGAATCCACAAAGTTTGACTTTTAAGTCATTTATCGCATTGGCAGTTTATCCCGTCCCGATAGGTATCGGGAGTTATTGGGAGCATCAGGAGAGGAATTGAATTAAAATTTTTATGTTTAAGAATAACAGATGCGAAAGTACCATTTAAACGTTCCTATAATTTCTGATAATGATTATATAGAAGTGCTTGACAGGAGTTCGATATTATAAATTATAATTCTACCCCTTCTTAATTCAATTTTACCTTCATTTTCAAGATTTTTTAAAAGACGGGAAATTACAGTTCTTGAAGAATGAATATCTGTGGCAATATCTTTATGTGTAGTACGTATAATATTTGTTTTCATTATTTTAACCTTACCAATTAAATATTTAAATAATCTGTCTTTTAAGCTCAGAAAAGCCAAATTTTTAACAGAATGTACAATTTCAATTAATCGTAAATGGTAACTATCAATAATAAAGTGTCGCCATGTTTTATATTTTACAAGCCATTCATCCAATTTATCAATGGGGATAAATATCCCTTCGGTATCTCTTTCGGCAATAGCTCTAAATATACTTTTTCTTCTATGAATACAGTTTACAAATGAAATAGCACAAGTTTCACCTTTTCCCATATAATACAAAGAAATTTCTTCACCATTTATATCCTCAATCATAACTTTTATTGCTCCATGAAGAATTAAGGGTATATGAGTCAAGTCATCACCTATATTAATAAACAATTCACCAAGTGAGAAAAATCTTAAACTCCCCACAGCTACAATTTCTTCTAGCAGGTCTTTTTCAAAAATTTCTGAATAATAGTCGTCTAATTTTTTTCTTAATATAGTTTTATCTTTATTCGAAAATATTATTTTATCTTCTTTCAAAAGTATTATTTAAAAATTCATAACTATCAAATTTAGTTGACAATGAGTTGGATTTAAATGACATTTATCATGATATATGAAATAATTGTTATGAAATGAGAATTTATGTGTGGTAATAGTTCGGATACAGCCTTGTTGATGAGATACCAATTTCTTTTGATAGACTATAAGGAGTATGTCTAGTCCAATACATTTTTTAGTATTTCAGCATCCGTTAGTTTTTTAGTGCTCATCATTCTTTAATTTTTTGTTTAATTTATTTACTATTTGTTAGCTCTACACTCCTGAATAATATTGAAGAACAAGATCATCGAATGATAAAGTGGCTGGTAGTACAAGGTTTTGGTTTTAAGGAAATTGAATCAGCAAAGAGCATATTTCCTGGACTGGAGTAGAGGTGTTTAGGACGATAAAGAAAACCAACTGTTGAATCCCAAGAGTTCAACCTATCAGTCATTTATTCCATTGACAGCTTATCCCGTCCCGATAACTATCGGGAGCTAACGGGAGAGGAATTGATTTAAGTTTTTATGATTATCATTAACAGATGAACAGGACCGGAAAGGACCTCTGTAAATTATTTGTTCCGAAAGCAGTTTAAAAACCAGGATAATTTATAAATTTATACAATAAAATAGTTTATAAAAATGGAATTGTCTTTCCCTTTATTTGCAGGTATAATTGCTGCAGTTTTACACGTAATTTCAGGTCCGGATCATTTAGCTGCGGTTACTCCTTTTGCTATTGAAAGTAAAAAGAAAGCTTGGAAAGTTGGTTTGTTTTGGGGAATAGGTCATTTGGCCGGGATGCTTTTTATAGGAATACTATTTCTGGTATTTAAAGAATTTATACCTATTGAAAAGATATCGGAACACAGTGAAAAACTGGTAGGTGTTATTTTGATTATTCTTGGAATTTGGATTTTTGTTAGAATCTTTAGGGAAGAAAAGCACCACAAACATATACATGTGCATAGCGAAGAAAACCCTTTGATTCACAAACACTCACATATGCATAATTCAGAAAAAACACATAACCACAAGCATCCAAATTTAAAACAAGGGAATATTGCTTCCTTGTCGGT
>PVMS01154234.1_pt1 | contig 10114 bp, 10 predicted proteins | sample 1853461 | NCBI WGS metagenome assembly PVMS01 (sample SAMN08582032, study PRJNA380276) | Marine sediment metagenome, whole genome shotgun sequencing project. | isolation source: ocean sediment barecode stripped | collected 2017
ATTAATGTCAAGAGGGGTTTTGGCTTTATACAAAAAAACATTAAATAAGTCTTTGGGGTTAATTTATTTATTCCTTGAACATTGTAAGAACGTATTACAATGTTCGAGGAATAAATAAATCAACCCCAAAGACTTATTTAATGTTTTTTTGTATAAAGCCAAAACCCCTCTTGACATTAATACAAAGCAAATATACCACTGATAATAATCACTTTTTATATAAATAAACAAACGTGAAGAAAAAATATATAAATGGTTAACTTTATATAACAAATGGTTTAAAATAAATATTATAAGGTGATGTGTTTCAGCTAAATAGGAGAACTTACGACGATAAACAATTTTTATGGCCATAAATTCCTATATAATCCTTACTCTTTTGAAAATCTCTTATATTAATTGGCTTTCCGTTATGACAAAGGAAAACTTATAGCTACTTTCGTACCTGTTTTTTCGCCATTAGAAATGTCTGTTGTAATGATGTGAACATCTTTGTTTTGATATAGAATTCGAATTCTGTTTTCAGTAGCTCTAGTTCCAAAAAATTTACGCTTCTGAGTCATTTGATCCAATTCCTTTGCTTTGTTAATCCCTATACCATTGTCTAAAATAACACATAAAACATTCCCGTCATTTTCTTTTATTGTTAATTCAATTATTTTTTTGCCTTCTTTTTTCATGAGACCGTGCCAAATAGAATTTTCAATAAAAGGTTGTAGAAATAACGGGGGAACTTTAATTTTTTCCAAGTTGAGCTTTTTGTCTACATCAACAACATAATTAAAGCCTCCTGTTACACGCATTTGTTCCAGTTTAACATATAGTGCCAATATTCCTAATTCGTCTGAAAGGGTAGATGTAGGACTCGAGGAACTGTTTAATATAACTCTAATTAATTTGGAAAATTTTGTGATATAATCAGATGCTTTTTCTACTTCATTCTTTAATACAAAATTATTGATTGAATTTAGTGAATTAAATAAAAAATGAGGGTTCATTTGACTTTGAAGAGCCGTCATTTTAAGTTCTTCCATTTCTTTTAATTTAACCGCCAATCTGACTTCTGCATTTTTACTTTTATCCTGAATTTTTTTAATAATAAACCCAATAATAATTGAAAAAATAATAGATTGAAGTATTGCCCCTAAGTAAATAAAAAACATTGGTTGAAAACCTAAATCCGTGAAGAATTCTGTTCCCAAAAAGAATTCTAAAAAACTAATATTTGCCAGAACTAGATATATGAGCGATCCTATAACAAAGAATAGTGAAAAATTGTCTTTTATTCTAGTTATTATAATATAGTAAGATATTAATGAAAAAATACTTAAAAGTGGTGCTATTAAGGTAAATGCCCTGATTTGAAAGTCATATCCTAAAAAAAACTGAATTAAAATAAACATTGGCGCTAAAATCAGCAATATTTTTATTTCAATTTCAAAATACCTGTCCCAAACTATTAAATGAGTTCTGGTATCTAACAAATCTCTTGCAAAAGCAACATACGCTGCATAGGCCAAAAATTGAATCGAAAAATTTAAGTAGTTATAAAAAATCGTTTCATCTGTAGAAACAATATCCTGTAAAAAGTAAATTGTTAATCCTAACAAGTATAAACTATAATACAAGTATAGCCTACTTTTGTTTTGAAAAAATATTAAAAAATGATATAAGAATAAAACGAAAAGTCCCCCTCTTATCCATGAAAATATTTCAGAATGAAAATCTAAAAACATTCTTTAGTCTAAATAAAGTTTTTTAAATAATTCGGCTTTCCTATTTCTACTTATACTAGCAGTTAAACCATTAGTCATTATTAGTTCCCCGCCTAATCCTTTCAAGTATTCTTTAACGTGGTTTAAATTAATTAAATAAGAATTATGAACTCTAAAAAATTGAGTAAATGCGAATTTTTTCTCTACTTCTTTTAATGTTTTTGAGACCAGTATTTGTTGTTCCGATTTAAGATAAATTGTAGTGTAACTTTTATCAGATTTTAACATTACAACATCATCTCTTTCTAATAAATATACTTTACCATCGGCAGAAATATTAATTTTATCAGTGCCTTCATTTAAATTATTCAACAATAGTTGCAATTTGTTTTCAAGTAAATCACCTTTTTTTGATTTTGTGATTTTATCCATTGAGGCCAACAATTCATCTTTATCAACTGGTTTTAACAAATAATCAATTGCTGAAACTTTTATTGCTTTTAAAGCAAACTCATCATGTGCAGTTGTAAAAATCAGATTAAAGTTTCTGTTTTCCAGGTTTTCAATCATTGTAAAGCCATCCATTTCTGGCATTTGTATATCCAAAAATACCACATCCGGTTTCTCTTTATTAATAATATCAATAGCAGTAATTGGAGATTCGCAGGTTGTAACTTCCACATTATCAATATAGTTGTTTAGTTTCCATTCCAATGCTTCCAAAGCATCTTTTTCATCATCAACAAGTAAAATCTTTAACATAATTGTAGGGTCAATGTATTAGATTAGTTTTTCTGCAAGATACAACATTTGAATTCAAGTTCAAAAAGTTAATTTTTTATTTAAAATATTCTTTTAATTTCGTCCAACCTTGTTTTTAAACCTCCAGGTTATTTTAATTTCAAATTACTTACTTTTTTATAAGCAAAACATAAAAAAAGACAGCTATAAAGTGGGTAAAACTACCTAACAAAACAAAAATATGAAATATGGCGTGGTTGTATTTAACGCTTTTAATGCTATATAAAATTGCGCCAACTGTATAGAATATACCACCACTTAATAGCCACATTAACCCTTCTAATGAAAGGTTCGTTACCAATGGTTTAATAGCAAATATTATCAACCACCCCATAAGAACATAAGCTAAGGTAGAAATTTTATCGTATTTTCCCGTATAAAAAAATTTCAAAACAACACCCGCTATAGCCAATCCCCAGGAAACTCCAAAAATGGTCCAACCAACCCAACCTTTCAAAACAACCAACGCAAAAGGAGTATAAGTTCCGGCTATCAAAATATAAATTGCCGCATGATCAAAAATATTCAATCTATGCCTTAATTTTGGATTTTGAACGTAGTGGTAGAATGTTGATGCTGAATATAATACGATTAAACTAGCTCCATAAATACTAAAACTTACTATATGCCGGGCATTCCCGTAAATACTTGCAAACACCACTAATAACACTAAAGCAGAAATGCTTAGAATTAGTCCAATTCCATGAGAAAGCACATTAAGTTTTTCTTCTTTTGCTTTGTAATAAGTTATCTTTTTTGGTTTCATTTTAATAGAACGAAATAGGTATTATTTAAGTATTTTCCGATGCCTTTTTAATATCAAAAACAAGTTCATTATAAATTAAATCAAATGCTTGTTTTTTTAATGCCTCTTTATCTCTTAAAGTAAGCCCAAGGGTTTCAATAAAAGGATGAACTTTTACACGTAATTTCCCCGGACCACCACTAAAAAAAGTATATGAAAAACGCTTTTTACAATCGTAAAAAGTCATTGGTACAATTGGAATTTGATGCTCTATTGCCAATCTAAATGCGCCGTTTTTAAATTCACTTAATACCATGTTCTTATCACCTGGGACTAATCCTTCAGGGAAAATACATACACTTAAACCGTTATTCAATCTTTTTTGTGCTTCGTTATAGACTTCTTTTCGACTACTAAAACAATTCCTGTCTACTGCAATACTTGTTCTTTTAAAAATATATCCAAATAAAGGAATTTTTGTAAGTTCAATTTTTCCAACAAAAACGGATGGATTTTTTACTACCGATAACATCAGCATAATGTCAATCATTGAAGTATGATTCGCAATAAACATATAGCTTTTGGTTTTTACAGTTTCCTGTATGTTTTTAACTTCACTCCAAAAACACATTCCTGCTAAAATAGTTTTTCCCCAAACCCTGGCTATCTTATAAAAAAATTTGTAAAAACGTTCGTGCGATATTACCACAAGCAAAACTGGTAAGGCTATTAATATGGTAAATAATACCAGACAATAAAACCAAATTCTCCAAAATAGAATAAAGAAGTACCTCATAATATTCATAAGTTTCAAATGTAAAAATTTTATATGATACTAATACGTTACTAATTTGTTTTAAACAGCTATGTGTTGATATTTTGATTTAATTTTTTGAAATCGTTACATTTTTAAGGTTAAATTTAAAAGATATTAACTTTTTAACTTTTATATTATGTTGTACTCAATTATTATTGGAGGTATTGCCGGCTGGTTAGCAGGTAAATTAATGAGGGGTGGTGGATTTGGAATTTTGATTAATATTCTGCTTGGTATTGTGGGTGGATTTGTGGGAGGTTGGCTATTTGACTTCGTAGGAATTTCTCTTCTAGGTGGTTGGCCTGGAGATTTACTTGAAGGAGTTATTGGTGCTGTTGTTATATTGTTCGTTGCCGGAATTATCAAGAAAAAATAATCAATTTTGTATACTGTTTTTAAGCGGCTAAAACCGCTTTTTTTTTGCAATAGATTATCTTGAATTTTTTGATTCCCGGCAAAACCATTATTTTCTCCCAGATATTAACTTTTTTAACTTTGTAAACAGCTATGCACTTCAAAAAAGCTTTTTTCTGAGAATAAAAGTCAAATTTTTCGGCTTAATAAAAAAAGGTAAGATGAGTTCAATTGAAATACGTACTTTTGTCGAAAGAAAAATAAAAATAAATGTCGAGAATTTTAACAGGTGTTCAAAGTACCGGAACACCACATTTAGGAAACTTATTAGGTGCAATTATTCCAGCAATTGATATGGCAAACGATCTAAACAATGAATCGTTTTTATTTATTGCAAATATGCACTCCCTAACTCAAATTAAAGATGCTGAAGAATTACGTCAAAATACCTATAGAACAGCTGCTACCTGGCTTGCTTTTGGACTTGATATAACCAAAACTGTTTTTTATCGTCAAAGTGATATTCCTGAAGTAACAGAGCTTTCCTGGCATTTAAGCTGTTTTTATCCATATCAAAGATTAACGTTAGCACACAGTTTTAAAGATAAAGCCGACCGATTGGAAGATGTAAATGCGGGATTGTTCTTTTATCCTATGTTAATGGCCGCTGATATTTTATTGTACGATGCAGATATTGTTCCGGTAGGGAAAGATCAATTACAACATTTAGAAATGACCCGTGATGTTGCTAATAGATTTAATCATCAAATGGGTGATGTGTTGGTTCCGCCTGAAGCCAAATTACAAAAAAACACCATGTATGTTCCCGGAACCGATGGAAGAAAAATGAGTAAATCTCGAGAAAATATTATCAATTTGTTTTTACCCGATAAGCAATTGCGTAAACAAATTATGAAAATTCAAACTGATTCTACTCCTCTTGAAGCTCCTAAAAATCCAGTTGCTTGTAACTTATTCGCACTGTATAAATTAGTGGCTTCTGAGCAACAAGTTGCCGAAATGAAAGATAATTATAAAGGTGGAAATTATGGATATGGACAAGCAAAACAAGCTTTCTATGAATTGCTAATCGATAAATTCTCAACTGAAAGAGAACGTTACAACTACTTTATGGAAAACTTAGATGAAGTTGATAAAATTTTGGCCGTTGGGGCCGAAAAAGCTCGAGTAGTTGCCCGGGAAGTTTTAAAAAGAGTTCGGGATATAGTTGGTTATTAATACCGGGGAACTATTGAATTGTTTAGTTGTTTAACTGTTTATTCGTTTGGTTGTGTTTTTAAAATAAAAATATATTTATGCTTTTGACTCTTTACGGTTTTGCCTCTTTCTAATTTTGATGTTTCTAACCCCAGACTATGACACAAATAATTATTAATTGTTAATTGTTATGGTGCCGGATTTGGCTGTAACTCTTGAATTTTATCGATTTGGTCCATTGTTTCTTTTGAAAGTTCAACATGAATACTGCTAATATTTTCTTTTAATTGCTCCATGGTCGTAGCTCCAATAATAGTTGCGGTTACAAAATCACGTTGATTCACAAATGCCAATGACAGTTGTGCTAAACTAACTTTCAGGTCTTGCGCTAAATCAGCATATTTTTGTGTTAACAAAAACGCTTGTTTGTTATTGTATCTTGAATAAGCAGGAAATAATTTCAACCGTGAATTTTCGGGTAACCGGCCATTTAAATATTTCCCTGATAAGGTTCCAAATCCCATTGGAGAATAAGCCAATAAACCAACATTTTCGCGCATTGTAACCTCAGCTAAATTAATTTCAAAAGTTCTATTTAGTAATGAATATGCGTTTTGAATGGTTTTACAACGGGTTAAATTGTTGAAGTTGCTTTCGGTTAAATGACGCATTAAACCCCAGGGAGTCTCGTTAGAAACACCGTAATGACGAATTTTGCCTTCTTTAACTAATTTGTCTAAAGTTTCTATTACTTCTTTAAAATTGTCTTTCCATGCCTCATTTGTATCATGAATATAATTACGTTTCCCAAAAATATTTGTATTCCTTTCAGGCCAATGTAATTGATACACATCCACATAATCAGTTCGTAATCTCTTTAAGCTTTTATCAAGAGCCTCATAAATTACTTGTTTTGAAAAGTCCAAATTTTCTCTTAGATAACTAAAATAAGGCATTGGGCCTGTTATTTTAGTAGCTATTACTAAGTCCTCTCTTTTTTGATCTTTTAACCAACTACCTATAAATCGCTCTGTGCTTCCCTGAGTTTCTTTTTTCCCCGGAATTGAATACATTTCGGCGGTATCTATAAAATTAATTCCTTTTTCAACAGTATAATTCAATTGCTCATGAGCTTCATTTTCCGTATTTTGCTGACCGAATGTCATAGTCCCCAAACAAATTTTACTCACTTTTATATCGGTATTTGGAATTGTGGTGTATTTCATATTTAAATTTGGGTTTGTTGGACCGTTTATTCGTTTATTTACTGAATTGAATATGAGAATTCAAATGTAAAAAATTAAAATTGTTTTTTGACTCTATTCAATATTTGAAATCGCATTGAAAAAGAAAATAAACCATGTATCAAAATAATTTGGTGATATTATAGAAATCAGTGACATTAAAAAAACACTTCCTTTTTAATAAGAAACTGGCTTTAAATATTTTATAATATGTATTAAAAATTAATTGAGATTCTGAAACCGAAGATTCAGCGTAGCCAAACAATCCCGATAATTATCGGTACAGAATGACGTTCCTATATAAAATTTAAGCTTTAAACAGTTAAACAACTAAACAACTAAACAGCTTAACAACTCCATTTTCATTTCAATATTGCTTCAATACCCGGTAGCGTTTTACCTTCTAAACTTTCCAGCATTGCTCCACCTCCGGTAGATACATAACTTACCTTATCCGCAAATCCGAATTGTTTTACAGCGGCAACGGAATCACCCCCGCCAACTAAAGAAAATGTTCCTTTTTTGGTTGCTTCAGCAATAGAGTTTCCTAAAGCAATGGTGCCACCGGCAAAATTTTCCATTTCAAAAACTCCTAAAGGGCCATTCCACAATATTGTTTTAGATGCTTTTACAATACTATCAAATATTTCTCTTGATTTAGGTCCGGCATCAACACCTTCCCATCCATCGGGAATTTTATTGATATCACAAACTTGTGTATTGGCATCATTGCTAAAATCATCGGCTGCAATTACATCAACAGGAATATGAATTTGAACGCCCTTGGCTTTTGCTTGTTTTAATATTTCAAGCGCCAATTCTTGCTTATCGTCTTCACAAATTGAATTTCCAATGTTGCCTCCTTGTGCCTTGACAAAAGTAAAACTCATACCGCCACCAATAATTAAATGATCTACTTTGTCTAAAATATTTTCAATAACTGTAATTTTTGAGGATACTTTTGCGCCTCCCAAAATTGCCAGCACAGGTTTTTTGCTGTCTTCCAACACTTTTTTAATGCTTACAATTTCCTGAGCTAACAGGTTTCCAAAACATTTGTTTTCAGGAAAGAATTTTGCTATTATTGTTGTTGAAGCATGCGCCCTGTGTGCTGTTCCAAAAGCATCGTTTACATAAACATCTCCCAGTTTTGAAAGTTGGGCAGCAAAAGCTTCATCTCCTTCTTTTTCTTCTGCATGAAAGCGTAAATTTTCCAATAACAGAACTTCTCCCATTTTCAATTCAGTAGCGGCTTTTTCAGTTGCATCACCTACACAATTTGAAGCAAATTTTATAGAAACGCCAATTATTTCAGAAACTTTATCCGCGATATGCCTTAATGAATATTTATCATCAACACCTTTTGGTCTTCCTAAATGTGACATTAAAATAACTGCACCACCATCTTCCAAAATTTTAATAATTGTTGGCTTAGCCGCTTGAATTCTGGTAGCATCAGTAACGTTAAAATTTTCATCTAAAGGCACGTTAAAATCAACTCTGATCAGTGCTTTTTTGTTCTCAAAATTTATGTCTTGTATCGTTTTCATGAAAGTATATTTTATTTTTTATTGTCTGCGCTTAGCATTTGATAACTTAAATAATCTTTGCTGATTAATCCGCTATTTGCTTAAGTTCTGCAGGTTTCATCGTAATTAATTGTTCGATGAGCAAATATAACTCAATTTATAGTGGTTTTATTGGTTTTTTACGAAAGCGATTTCATTGAAAGTTATAAAAAGATTGCAGGCTGAAACACTAAACAAATTGAAAAAAAGTTTTACATTCGCTTTAATGAATTTCACTGAAGTATTAGGACTGGACCATTTAAAAAATCATCTGATAAAATCTACTGATAATAGTAGAGTTTCTCACGCACAATTATTTGTAGGCAATGAAGGTTCAGGTACCTTACCAATGGCGGTAGCCTATGCACAATATATTTTATGCAGTACTAGTAACGACAGGGAATCCTGTGAATTAAAATGTTCAAAATTGATGCACCCTGATTTGCATTTTGCGTTTCCTGTTGCAACTAACGATAAAATTAAAAGTCGCCCTGTTAGTAATTTGTTTTTAGAAGATTGGCGAAAGTTTATCGCATTGAACCCTTATGGAAATTTGTTTGAATGGCTCCAATCTATTGGGATTGAAAACAAACAGGGGCAAATAGGTGTTGATGAAGCTGAAGAAATTGTAAAAGCCTTAAAATTAAAATCGTACGAGGGTGGTTATAAAGAAATGATTGTTTGGATGGCTGAAAAAATGAACGCTTCAGCCGCAAATAAATTGTTAAAGTTGTTAGAAGAGCCTCCGAAAAAAACAGTGTTTATTTTGATCACTGAAAATGAAGATCAAATTATTTCAACCATAAAATCGCGCTGCCAGTTGTTGCATTTTCCTTTGTTATCAGAAGCTGATATTGCGAAAGGTTTGATTGAAAGAGAAGGAACCGATCCTCCTATTGCAGATCAAATTGCAAATCAGGCAGACGGGAACTTTAACAAAGCATTGCATTTATTACATAATGATACTTCCGATGAACAATTTGAGCAATGGTTTATTGCCTGGATCAGAGCCGCATTCAAGGCAAAAGGAAATACATCTGTAATTCAATTATTAGTAGATTGGAGTGAAACAATTGCTAAAACCGGGCGAGAAACTCAAAAGCGTTTTTTAAATTATTGTTTGCAATTTTTCAGGCAAACCTTGTTGTTAAATTATAATACTGATTCCTTGGTTTATTTAGAACCCAAAACACCTAATTTTAGATTAGAAAATTTTGCTCCTTTTGTTCATAGCGGTAATATTTTAGAAATAAATAAAGAGCTTAATGAGGCAATTTATCACATTGAAAGAAATGGAAACGCTAAAATAGTATTGCTCGATTTATCCATAAAATTGACACGTCTTTTACACGCCAAAGAATAAAATTTTAAATGGAAACTTTTCAATCGCATATTACTGAACTTTTAATTGCTTTTTTTAAATTATCACTTTTTTGTTTTCTGCTTTTGAAAAAATAGTTGATTGGAAAAATACACTCCTTTTTTATAACAATCATTTTAAAAATACATTCATAAAAGACGCTGTTAATTTTTGGGTGCTAAATCAAGGCAAAACAAAAAGCCTTTAACATAAGATTAAAGGCTTTATTTGTCTGATTATCAGCATGTTAGTCTAGTTCTCTTGAAAAATCTTTATTTAAGATATCTAAAAT
>PVMS01024099.1_pt1 | contig 10113 bp, 14 predicted proteins | sample 1853461 | NCBI WGS metagenome assembly PVMS01 (sample SAMN08582032, study PRJNA380276) | Marine sediment metagenome, whole genome shotgun sequencing project. | isolation source: ocean sediment barecode stripped | collected 2017
CAACCGAAAAAAAAGATGAGTTTTGGATTCGAGCAAATGAACACAGATCCCAATTTGGCAAAGGAGGCATAATGAACATAAATTTGGCATGGCGAATAGTCATATTTATTGTGGCGATTGTTTTTGCTGTAATTATTGTCCCGTTCGCAACGTCGCTGATCATAAATGCGTTCAATTTTATGGGTGAACGTATCACTGCCCTTTTCAAGCCCTTTACACTATCAGGTAAACAGAGGTTACAGGGTCTGATTGAGTTGTGCCTATACCTGGTTACAATTACATTTTTAATCAGATTCCTGCTGCGCAGGTAATTATTTAGAGCATAAAATGGGAGTGGAATATGGAAGAGTATCTGACGGTAAATGATTAAAGTGAACGAATAAAATATTCAAAGTTTGTACATCACAGTCTGCAAAGAAATATCTGCAGTTGGAGAGCACTGATTATGGTTGTAATTCGGAGACTGTGGCGTACTAGCTTCAAAAGATACGAGTTTGGACATCATCAAACATGATTATGAGATCACTGTTCAGCTTAAAAATATCAAAGACAATATCAATTATACGCTAAAACACAACCTGGCAAACAAGGTCATAATCGTTGCTGGTAACAAACAGGGAAAGGTTCAGGACCAGGGTGGCAAGGGAACAGGAAAGATACGGTGATGCTTTGGAGTTCAGACCAATATCGGATTTTTACATAGGGGGATGACATGTTCGAGAATATCATACCGATTGCCCAGGTGCCGACCAAGATCCAGATAGCTGAGAAGACTTTGAGAAATTGGCGGTATAAAGGGATGTACCCGCAGATTTTTGTAAAGCTTGGCGGGAAAGTGTTTGTTGACCTTGATGAGCTGGCAAAGATCAAGACCACGCAACAGGAGAAAGCTAAGAGGATTGCTCTTCGCCATGACCTTTAGAGTTGTTTTTGAACACCTTGTCAGCGACATTCGCGCCACGCATTAGCGCCTCATCCAGTAGATGCGCATACCTTTGTGTCATCGCAGGCGTCTGATGATTGAGGAGCTTTTGCAGGGTATAAAGATCAACCTCACCTGACGATGCCAGGTGAGTGGCGAAATTATGTCTAAGACCATGAAACCGGAAACCTTTAGGAATTTTGGACGCCTTTTTAATCCGGGACCAAATTTTACCAAAAGAAACACGCCTCTGTCCTTTATTGTTAGGAAATACCCAGGCGCAGCCAAGAATAGGTTTAATTTTTTCGGCTTCCAATAGAATTTCAATGGCTTCGTTACAAACGGGCAGGGTGACAGGATTTCCTTTTGGATCACTCAACCTAACAAACCGCTTTTCCAGATCAACGTCTTTCCATTCAAGTCCGATAACCTCATCAAGACGAAACCCAGTATATAATGCAAACTTGACAACAAGAGCGCCCAATCTGTTGACCCAGTTTTCAAAGACCCCAAGAAGTCTATCAAGATCTTCATGTGTCAAACATTCAGTTATTTGATTATTTACTTTTGGTGCTTCAATCTTGGATGCTGGATTTTCACCATGATAAAGCTCGCGCTTAATAGCCCAGTTATATACTCTTTTAATAAGGACAAGAACGTGCTTTTTTGTTGCCGGTGCCGGACTGCCGGGTACGAGCTCAATCTTATGATTTGGGTTTGAACCAACCTTTTTTATGAATCCTACCTTGTATTTTTTCATGTCACTGAGGAGATTTGTTATATCCATCGGCGTGACCTGATCCATTTTTTTATTTCTGAAAACAGGCTTTACATGAAGGTTCCACCTACCCTCATCATGTCGCCAGTCTTTTTTATTTTCCTTTGCCAATTTAAGGTATATATCGGCAATGTCTGTTAGAAAGGGAGCTTGGTGCAGATTAAAATGTTTTTTCTTAGCGATATCAGTTTTAATCTTCGCTTCAATCTTGCGTGCAAAGGTCAAAGTCCCTTCAACAACCTCAGTTATGCGCTTGCCTTCAGGAGTGGGAACATTGATCCTGAACTTCTTGCTCTTATCAAGATCAGTCCCGCATCTCAGACAAATAACTTTTTGTTTTTTATTGACTGTTGTTTTATTCTTGTTTCGTGATAGATATGTTTTGCAGATTGGACAATACGCAAGCAAAGCCATGTTGAGCCCCTTGATTAAGGTTATAGCTTAATGTAACACAGATGTAACAAATTTCAAGTCAAAAGTGGGATAAGACGGGAGATTACAGGATAGCGGCGATAAGGCATGATTCATTATTTACATTAAATAAAGGGGAGTTAGGACAGATAAGGACAACAAAGGAAAAATGAAGTTTTTCAAGAGCGGGGTACTGAAAATCCCCGTGTCGGCAGTTCGATTCTGTCCCTCGGCACCAGTAAAATCAAGGGGTTACGGAGATAAAATCTGTAAGCCCTTTTTTCATAGGAATTTATGGAGGTAGAATTTATAAAGACGCTTGCATTAAGTCTTTACAGCGATATCGTTTTGATTTATTTGCTCTTGGTCAACAGAATGGTCAACATTTACAGATTCAAGTTGACCATCAACCCACTTGGTGAACTTGTTCATTGCCTCGGTTAATGTCTTTTCATCCAATACCAGATAATGAACGTCCATTCCCTTTAAGCTGTGTCCTAAAATCGTATCTCGGTATTCTTTCTCAAGTCCGGCTTTCAGCATATTGGTTTTTACCGTACGGCGTAAATCATGGAAGGTGATTCCGTTTTCTGTTTTTCTGCCGTGCGGGATTCCGGCATTTTTACAAGCGGTAATAAATGATTTCTTAATCCCGCCCTCTTCAAAAGCTTTTCCCCTGTAAGTGAAAACGTAATCATGATTCAGGGCTCTGGGCACACGGTCAAGGATCTCTTTGACATGCTGATTGATCGGAATATCCTTATCCCTTTTTTCCTTAACCACTTTTGCCGGTAATCTGATAAACATTGATTCACGGTCAATGTATTTCCATTTGAGTTTTAAAAGCTCCCCCATTCTCATTCCCGTATAATATGCGGTTGTCAGAATGACGTTTAGGTGCTGAGGCGCTTTAGCAATTAATTTAAGATACTCTGCAAAGCTTAAAGTTCGCTTTCGTGCATTGCTGCCCGGCTTGAGTTTACGCGGTACGGGCTTGAATACTTTTAGGATTTTACCGTCAACCATATCATCATAAAAAGCACGTGTTACCATCGTTTTGACAACTGAGATTTCATAATCAACAGTACGGGGGGAGGCTCCCAGATCAAGCCGTTTTTCCTGATAGCCGGTCAAATCGGTTGCTTTAATATTGTGGACCAAATGTTGACCAAATTTCCTGTTGAAGTTTGAAAGGATTGCCGTTATCCGTCTAAATGATGATAGCTTTTTGATCTGTCTAAGTTCCTTATACCATTCGGCCAGATCATCAAACGTGATTTCTGATTCCGGCAGCATGTCAAATATACGCTTTTCTTTCTTTTGCACAACTCGCTTCGATTCCGCGTCTCTTGCATCGGTAATAGAGTAGGGATTTAAGCCCTCAAATGCTCCCACTGATTCACGGCGCTGTTTTCCATCTGGCAAGCGGTAGTTGATCCAGTACCTTACCCGCTGAGAGCGCTTTGCTTGGTCAAGGTCTTCCCCACAACCACGGCACTGTTTGTTTTTATTCGATTGCCTTTTATGGCAGATCGGACATTCTGCTAAGATTGCCATTATTCCCCCTTTTGTTTCTTAGGTCTTCCCGGTTTTCGGTCTTTCACTTTTTCAAGATCCGGTTCCATAATGATCCAGTCCCGGCCAATCTTTTGAGCGGGGAGGCGTCCTTCCCGGATTAAAATTCTCACCCTTGAGTGATGGACTTTGAGAATTTCAGCGGCTTGTTTTGTGGTCAACATTTTCATAAAATTGCCTCGGTTTATAGGATTGATTGGAGATAAAACTATCTTATATAAAAGATAGTTTGTCAAGAGATTTATGGATGCCTATATCTATCTGGATTTGTTGTGATTATTGAAGGAAAGCCTATAATTTTATATTGACATAAGATATTGAATAATCCTATAATAAAATCATATATTTAACCAATGGAGGTAAAAATGGCTGAAAAAGAAAATAAAAGAACAGCAATACCTCGTATCTATGAGCAGCCTGATCATGCAACATCTTTTTATTCAGATCTTGCTCAAATTACTGCAACCGGACATGAAGTGGTTGTTCAATTTTATGAATCTATACCTGGCGCTCCGGATAAGGAGGGAAAAATACCGAATGTAAAAACCCGTCTAAGAGCAACTGTAACAATCAGCAAGGTTCACGCAAGGAACCTCGGAAAACTGCTTTTAGAAAAAGCAGGAGAAGGGGAGGCTAAATAATGTCTCAGAATACTGCAAGTTCTTCAGAAGAAATGCCTGATAAAACATTCATTTCCTCATTAAGCACAAGCGGCGCATCTCCTGAGGATATTTTAAAAAATCTTGATACATATGATATTGATTGGTATGTATCGGAAGCAGGTGATTTGTATATAAGAACCTGGCAGATTGGAGCGGAGGATTTTGTTTCTTCCGAAAAAGCTTCAGAGATACGAGCTGACGCGGAATTTACACATGAGCATAATGAATTAGATTGGTTAAGTTCAAATTTCCAACGCGTTCGTGATCAATACCCCGACAGATGGGTCGCTATTTCGGGTAACGAAGTCATAGAAGCGGCTGACACTTTAGATGAGCTGATTCAGAGATTACCTGAGGACGAAAAGCCATTTGTCATTTTTATTCCTTCTGAGCCGGTTGTATGGGACTTCGCGTATGGTAACTAAAACTTTTGACCTAACTATACAATTTTATCAAACAAACGTCGGTGGACGTTTAATCAAGCTACCATTAGTACAAGTTAATCTTATAAGACCCAATGGCAGCTCGGTTGCTTTGCCTCTTTTATTTGATACCGGCGCGAGTGTCACTACTTTAAGAGCAGATCATTATTCGTTGTTAGGTTTAAATTCATGGGATGAGGGACAAGCAATTAATGTTGGCACTGCAGGGGGGACCGCTATTAATTACCAATATCAGGCTACCTTAGAAGTATTCGGAAAGCGAATTTCCTGTCCAATAAATTTAGCACAAATACCTTTGCATCCTTTGTTCTCTGGGTTACTTGGTCGTGATACAATATTTGAGCAATTTGGTTTTGGCTTTTGGGAGAAAGATAACGAGCTTTATATTACTGGAGATCCATAATCCAGATCTTTAGATCATGATTTCATTCTACTTTTTATCCTTATCCCGTCTTGTGAGATTATCTGCAAGTCAGGTTAGGTTTATCTTTTTGGTTTGCCGCTCCCGGCGCTTCTTACGATGGGAATCAAGGCGGGCTTTTGCGGCGACGGACTCTTCAGGCGTGGTTTCAATAAGGTTGATTTCCCCGGCTTTCAGTTGATCCGATACCCGGATAATTAATTGACGGACTGAACTGTTTTTCTTATCCAACCCCTCCATTTCTGCAATCTCAGACGGCCTCAAGCCAAATAATTTATTTAGCAAATACCACTTTTGACCTTTAGGCAGGCTCCCGGATCTCTCTGCAACTTTTTGTTTCCAGAAATCAACCTGTTTTGTAGGGACTTCCCCGGAGTCCATTGCATGAATGACGGCCAAAACTCGGTTGATTGAATTAAGATAAGTCTTTCGCGCGTTATCGACGCTCATGTCATACTTGACGGCCAGATCGTCATAACTGAAGTTGTGAAAAAAACGATCAACAAAGATCCCGGTTTGTTTTAAACTTGGCTTGAAATCGGCAAAGGGGCTCTCATTTTCAGTGCTAAATATTTCTAAGGATTTTCGGGCGGGCTCCCCGGTGTATTTTTGTTCAAGTCCTGTTTGGGGGATCTCCCTTGATCGGGAAAATAAAATGCTGATCGTCTCCCCGTTTTCCTTTGTGACCGTTTTTTCAAATACAGATAGATTGTCCTTTGCAAGAAATTGTTTAACTGGATAACAGGGGGACTTGCAGGATTTATATTTTGAACATTTCGGGCAGATCTCAGCTTGCATTTTCAGCGTGTCCTTTTCACACTTCGGCCTGAAAGATATGCTCTCAAAATTGACAAGGCTTTTTGGCAATATCGCGGCGGGGGGATCTGCTTGTCAGGGATCTTGACCGAAAGCAAACCTCCCAAACTCAGAGATGATACCGCCCCGTGGATACTGGGCGAAGGTACAGTATGGCTATCATGTTGAAATACCACCACTGCCCAAGCTTAGAAAGCATGGTCCGGTTTCGCATATAATTCACGAACAGAAAGTTCCTAAACAAAAACAGATGGCAGCAGATTGGCCCGAGGCAAATGATCTTATACTCAAAGAAATTGAGACTGGAAAACGTATCATAGTATCTGAGAAACTTCTTAAAGACCCGCATAGCAAAAACCGCCCCCTCAGCATAAAGGTCAGCAGGTTGCAATCCGCCCGTGCATTGAGAATAATGGATGCTTTAATCAAAGGGCTCGAAGAGAGGGGCTTTATGGTATTTCCTCCGGAAAATAGAAGGAAAGCCAGTTATGTTGAAATTATAGGCGAAAAAGTTCACTTTGCGCTGAATGAAAGGCTAAGAAGAATAGAAAAGGTGCTAACTGATAGTGATAAAATTCGGTTGAGGAGAGGGCTTGATATATATAGATATGATTATGTACCGTCAGGCAAATTGTTCCTCGAAATTAAAGAGTGGTGCGGCCGTCGTAAAAGGAGAATCTGGTCAGATACATCGAAGCAGCTTGTTGAAAATATATTAAATGACTTTGTTATCGGCTTAATAAAGATCGCTGATGCCAGAAAGGCAGAGAGAATCGAACGTGATAAACGGCGCCGTCAAATGGAAGACGAGAGACAGCTTAGAGAAGAACAGAATCGACTGTTTATGGCCGAAAAGGAGCGCCTGCAGCAGCTTGAAACTCAGTCTGAACGATGGATTAAAGCTGAACAAATTCGTTCTTATGTGCAGGAAATAAAAAGGCAGGCTTCAGAAAGGCATATCTCTGAGAAATTAGCGGATAAGCTTGAGAAATGGGCATCTTGGGCTAATGACCATGCAAACCGAATAGACCCAACCACCAATGGTTTACCTTTCGAGTTTGATGAGACTGATTAGTCTTAAAACAGAGGGGAAAGCTCCAACAGACTCCCAGCCAACTGCCTCCCCACCCCCTTCTTCAAGCCTCTGAACCATCAATTCTCCTTACCCTTTCAAAAAGGGTTCCAGGCTGAAGGCCAAGCAGGAAAACAGGATTCAATTGTTACCCACTTTGAGAACTATTTGATGGCCGATGCTTTGGATGATGTGAACTCGAAAGTTAGCTTCCATCACCTGACAGTACCCTCGGTCAACAGGCTGGTTAAACAGTGGGCCAGGGCTATTAATCTCCCAGGGAATTATGGTGCTCACACCTTGAGAAAGACCTTTGGTTATCATCAGAGGGTGACCTTCGGAGCTGGCATTCCCGAGCTGATGGTGGCTTTCAATCACAGCAGTCAACGTGAAACCCTGGATTACCTGTGTATCCAACCTGAAGAGATCCGGAGCCTTTACCTGAACGAACTTTAAAGGGATTAAGTATCCCTTGCCAATCCTTAAGATAACAGCAGGTTAAGCCCTACTATCGTGGATATGTCAGCTACGATACCTCTGAATGTTGTATGAATGCGTACAAAAACAGCCCTATGTCATCCACAGAAAGTGAGCCTATGGTCTCCCAGGGCCAGCAGGATGTCAGCTTTGGTTGGTCGATTATATAAATGATGTCAGGAATCAGGAATCAACCTTGGCCGTGAATCGTGCTAAAAACCTGGGCCACTTTCGTTATTCTTCGTGTTTTCAGGGTGCTGCTGTGAGAGCTGATTTAAGCCACGATAATCCTGACAGGTAGTCTAACCATGGGTATTTTTGGCCTACAAATGGGCTGGATAGAGAGTTTTACCTGTGGTTTCGAGGAGTTATCCGTTAGTTGGCTGGATGGTTGGCCTTGCATGTTAAGGTGATAACGTGGCTTATTTGGCAAATTAGGGCATGGGTATTGTATTAAAAAACCGAAAGGCCATGATCGGCAGCTTATTTAAATGACGGACTTGTTCTGTCAGAACCTTGAAAACACTGGGAGGCACCGGGGGGAAACGGCAGCCGTGATCGTAAAGAATACCCTTTGAGATAATTTTATATTTTTCATAATGGTCGGCCACCAACCAGCCACCTGATAATCACTCAACGCAAAATTCTGTTTAGTAAAATCCTCTGTTCAAGAGCCACCAGCCGACCGGCCAGCAGTGGCCTCCTTTATGTGTGCTTCGAGAGAACCGAGAGATGGCTTGCATATAAAAAAGGATGTGGACTTTTAGAAAGGAGATGGTTGGCTGTGGGTGGCACGGGGGGGGGGAACCGGTCTTTATCGTAAATAGAAAGGGATCTTAGATTTTTGAATCAAAATAATGTCCGGCCTTCTTACCGGAAATTAGTGACCTACAGTGAAGCCCATGAAGGATAATTTGACAACTATCGGATTAAGTTATAAGTGAATTTCGAGCCATCTGGAGGAAATGGAGAAACCTTTGCCATCCTCACGTATGCTGGAGACTTCAGATTTATTTCCTGAATAAGGGGGCATAGTGAAAACAAAATACAAAATCATCATAGCACTCTTACTTCTCACGGCAATAATGATCGGATATCGTATCATCAACTTACCAATTGAAACCAGAATTGATAACTTAATTGACAGAGTTATTCAAAGTTCTGCAGTCTTTGTAGCATTATTGGCTGCTGTCATAGCCCTTTCAGCTACAGATCTAAAGGCTAAAAAAGTGAAAGTGAAAATTGAGCAGGAAATTAATTTAAAAGAAAAAGGCTCTTATGAGAAAGTCAAGTTGCCTCCAGATATTCAAACCAAATACAAGGATTTTCCCGATCCGATCACCTCACATAGAGTCCATTTTAAGATTACGAACACTTCCGGTTTCACTTTGAATCAACCAACTTTAACGTTCAGGCTTCCTCTTGAGAAACGACACCCTCACCTATACCAACATCCTCAACTTGGCAACTTCTGGAAACTAACTTTCAATTCAAATCTATACAATTCACAATCTAATATTCGAGTCCTTGAATTTGAAGATACCAGCATACTTTCCAACTCTAACCTACCATTTTGGAACCACGAGGAATCTATCACTATTTGGATCAGAATGCTTCTCAATGACGGAAAATTGGAACCTTTTACTGTAGACGTATCAATCAACTGTGAGAATGCTGAAGGGATTACGAAGAAAGTGACGATAAAACCAAAACAATACAACTTGGAAGCTGAGATTCCGGACACTGCCGATTCTAAGCTAATTCTCAGCACAACGGTAGGTTGTTTGCTTTAATCACCAGAGAGCTGATAGTTGGTCCAGGAGTTACACTTAGAGGACTTTATATGAAAGTTTTGCTAATAGGTTTGAATCATGGACTCCAGCTCGAAGGGTATAATTCTGAATGGGATAAATTCAAGTCCTATTTAAATGATCTCTGTTTAGTGGAAAAGCCCGATCTCATTGCAGAAGAACTAAATATCGAAGCCATTAATAAATATAAAGCAAGTGACTCAGTTGCAAGACAGGTAGCAAGCAGTTTAGGTATTGACCATTTATTTTGTGACCCAGATTCAAACCAAAGGAAAAAAAATTGGGTATAAGGGATCAAGAAGAAATAGCACTTGGACTGGGCTATGGACGTGTTTGGACCAGCCAGCAATTAGAAGAAATTGATAGTATCGTTAAAAGTCAATGGGAGATAAGAGAAAAATATTGGCTGGACAGACTCCTTGAGCAGAATTTTCGAAAATGCATTTTCCTCATTGGTTCAGAACATATGAATAGTTTTTGTAGTTTATTAAAGCACAATGGTATCGAAATTAAAATAATTGAAAAAAAATGGCAGCCATAACAAGGCACTATCCTAACCGGAAAGACAATACCGTTTTACGAAGCAGCCTGTGTTTTTTGAAGATACAGAAGCCGGTAGGTTAGCTAAATTTAAAAAATATTTGCTATATCCCAAATGCTATTTTCAATTCAAACATTACGATACCGTCCAATCTTAAATAATATCAGAACTTAAAATTACCCCG
>PVMS01057332.1_pt1 | contig 10110 bp, 8 predicted proteins | sample 1853461 | NCBI WGS metagenome assembly PVMS01 (sample SAMN08582032, study PRJNA380276) | Marine sediment metagenome, whole genome shotgun sequencing project. | isolation source: ocean sediment barecode stripped | collected 2017
ACCTTTTCAATCGCTCGAAAGCGCCGGTCATTCGGAAATTGACGCCAAGGGATCATCGGGACATAGTACTCTCGGATGCAGGTGTCGGTGCTAGGGAACACTGTATCTGTTGTCGTGCAGCAATAGCTGGGCAAATGATAGACGGAATTGTCAGGACAAGACTTCATGACCGAATATCGAGCGCTTTTCAAACGAGTCGTGGCTGTCACGGAGAATGACCACAAGGAAATAGCCAGGCTTTACCTTTCGTACTTTGATGGAAGCGACGAAGAGCGGGTCATCTCCGATCTCGAAGACAAGACAGAAGTACTTTTGCTCTATTACCAGAAGTCGCTGGTCGGTTTCACCACGCTTCAGCTATACGATTTTGAATGGCAGGAATCTCTTATACAGATCATCTATTCGGGCGATACCGTCGTGCATCATGCACATTGGGGACAACAGGCGCTGGCATTCGCTTGGATCGCTAATTTGGGCAAACTAAAACGCGAAAGGCCTGATGTTCCCCTTTATTGGTTTGCCATTTTCAAGGGTCACAGAACCTATAAATTCTTACCCGCATTTAGCAAGTCGTTTTATCCTTCCTGGTCAATTGATCGCTCGGATTTGAAGCCCTTGGCGGACGCCCTCGCGCTCGAGAAGTTCGGCAGCGCCTATTCTCCGCGTACGGGAATAGTGAAATTCGACGAATCAAGGGGCCACCTGACCCCCGGGTTTGCATACCCTTCAGAAAAAGAGAAAAGCAAAGAGGCAGTTCGGTTTTTCCTGGAGAGAAACCCCGGTTATGTTCTTGGGCATGAACTCGTATGTCTCTGCGAAATTTCCGAAAATAATATGCGGCCGCTGACCAAACGGATCTTCAGGCAGAGTAACGTGTGAGCCCGGCATGGCAACATATCGTCGGGCTGGGAGCCGGTTTCGAAAATGCCGGAGATACGGCGGCTCGACAGGAAAACTGGTTGTTCGATTGCCTGCACAGAAATCGCGCCACCGATTACGGTAAGCAGTATCACTTTGACACGATTCGCTCGATCCGGGACTTTTGCGAGCGAGTGCCGGTCATTTCCTATGAGGATGTCGAGCCTTATATCCAGAGAATGTCGGATGGCGAAGCCGATGTCCTGTTCGCCGGGCTGCCGATCGCTTTCGAGCGTACCGGCGGGAGCACCCGGGGAAGTAAGCTGATTCCCTATTCCCCGCACAGCCTCGAGGATTTTCAGGCCGCACTGTTGCCTTGGCTGGGCAACAGCATCCGGCAATTCAATATCAGGTCCGGCGCGGCCTATTTCGCCATTAGCCCGGCCACGAGACAGGCAGTGGTATCCGCCAGCGGAATATCCATCGGATTGCCCGATGGCGCCTACCTGGGCGCTGATGCCCTCGCTGAATTTGAACAGATTTCCGCGGTCCCGGCCTGGGTAGGGAGTTTGCGCGATGTCACAGAGTGGCAGCTCGCGACACTGTACTGGCTTTTACGCCGGGAGGACCTGGCGCTCATCTCCGTGTGGAGCCCGACCTTTATGCTAACGCTCCTCGATGCGCTCGAGAAAAGAAGCGAGGAACTTGCAGGCCTGCTGCGATACGGCGGAGTGCTGTCCGGGCACGCGCTCTCACCCGACCCTGTTGCGCTCGCGCGCCTGGCCCGATTCACCGTGGGTAGGGAGGCCCGCTGTCTCTGGCCGAACCTGAAGTTGGTAAGTTGCTGGGCCGATGCATCGTCCCAACCGTTCTTTGTGCAACTCAGTCAACGCTTATCGCATGCGGCGTTTCAGGGCAAAGGCCTGTTGTCCACCGAAGGCGTTGTTACGGTACCTAATCGCGCCGGCCAGCCGGTTTTGGCGCCGGATAGCGGCTTTTTCGAATTCCAGCCCGACAGCGGTGACATGTGCCCTGACCGCGAAATGATCGCCGGGGAGCAGTACGAGGTGGTCATGACGACTTCCGGTGGACTGTATCGTTACCGGACCGGCGACCGCGTGATCTGCGAGGGCTTTGCCGACGGCATTCCGGTACTTCGCTTTTCAGGAAGAAAAGGATTGACCTGTGACATCGTGGGTGAGAAGTTGGATGAGGGTTTTGTTTTATCGTGTCTCGAAGATCTCCCGGGATTTCGCATGCTGGTACCGGTGCGTACACCAAGACCCGGATACACGCTGGTTGTGGATAATCAATACCAACATGAATCAACCGCGCTAATCGATTTGCTCGAAGCGCGTCTTTTCAAGAATCCCCAGTACGCCTACGCACGTCGTATCGGGCAACTGGACATGCTGTCTTTGTGTAAGGCTTCACAGCCGCTGGATAAATATGTAGGACGCCTAGTAACCGCCGGCACGCGTCTGGGCGACCTGAAAGTGACCGCACTTCGCACCGAAACGGATTGGCTTGAAACATTTTCCGGGACAGCGACATGAAAATTATACTGATCTCGCCCAAGGGTCCGTTATACAGGCACAAGGGCGGGATATTCAAAAAGTCCCTTCGCTATCAACCGCTGACATTAACCACCCTGGCAGCACTCATTCCCGATGAACTGGATGCCGCTGTCGAGCTCATCGATGAAGGGATTGAGGATATACCTCGGGACCTGGATGCTGACCTGATCGGCATGACCGTTATCACCGGCACGGCCAGCCGAAGCTACGAGCTGGCGAAGCAATTCCGAAGGCGAGGCATTCCCGTCGTCCTGGGCGGGCCGCACGTCACCTTGTTGCCAGAAGAAGCCATGGAGCATGCCGATTCGGTCTGTATCGGTTACGCGGAGGATACCTGGCCGCAACTGCTGCGCGACTTTGCCGATGGCCAATTGCAGCCCGCCTACCGCCAAAGCCCGACCCTGTCACTAGCAGACTCGCCGTTCCCGAAGCGTGAGCTCTTCGACAGGAACCATTTCCTGACCCAGGCGGTGTTCGAAGCCACCCGCTCATGCGCCCACGATTGCGAGTTCTGCGTCGCTCCTTCGGCATGGGGTCGCAAGCAATATCAGAGACCGGTCGACTGGGTGATTGAGGACATCCGGCGGGTGGGTGAGAAGAGAATTCTCTTCATCGACCTCAACCTGGTGTCCGATACAAAGTACGCCAAGGCGCTTTTCACCGCGTTGGTCCCGCTGCGTGTCAGCTGGTTTGGCTTATCCACGGTGCTCATCGCCCATGACGAAGCACTCATGGGCCTGATGGCGAAAAGCGGGTGTCGCGGATTGCTGCTGGGCCTGGAAACGATCTCCGGGGCAAACCTGAAGAATATGAAGAAGCCGTTTAACGCCTCGGTGGATTACAAGGGACTTATCGGCGATTTGCATCGGCTGGGCATTTCCGTTCAGGGGTGCTTCGTGTTTGGGCTCGATCACGATACGCCCGATGTATTCGAGGCGACGGCGGAATTTGCCATTGATGCGGGAATAGACCTGCCGCGATTCTCCGTCCTTACGCCATTTCCGGGTACCCCGCTATACAAGCGCCTCGAAACAGAGGGTCGAATCATCTGCAGGGACTGGGAGCTTTATGACGGCCAGCATGTCGTCTTTCATCCCAAACACCTGAGCGTCGAGCAGCTGGCGAAAGGCCATGAATACGCCTGGAAAAAAGCCTACCGGTGGTTGTCGATGGGCAGGCGGCTCTGGAATGCGAGAAATTTCCAGCCACTGGCCTTCACCGTGAACCTGGGCTACCGGTTCTACGCGCACAACTTGCACAGATTCTACAACTGCGACTGGCCCATCGACGCCATGCTTCGAAGGCCCGCCCCGCCCATTGCCAAAGGAAATTTCGGGCCGGCTGTGGCGATCGCCGTCGAGTCCCGGAACAAGGCGCCATGCGGCTAACCATCATTCATCCCGCCATTGGACATCGAATCGGGGAACGCTACATTCGTTCCTGGCAGATGGAACCGCTGCCAGCCGCCGCGATCGCCGGCCTGACGCCGAAAGACGTCGAGATTCGCTTTTACGATGATCGTATGGAGAAGATTCCCTATGACGAAGCAACTGATGCCGTAGCGATTTCGCTGGAGACCTATACCGCCAAGCGGGTCTACCAGATCGCCAGCGAGTATCGAAAACGGAAAATTCCGGTCATCGTCGGCGGCTTCCACGCCAGCCTAGTGCCGGAAGAGGCAGAGCGTTACGCGGAGGCGGTTATCGTGGGCGAAGCCGAACCCATCTGGCCAACGGTCGTTGATGACCTGCGACACGGAACCCTGAAAAAGCGCTACCATGAATTTGAGCGACCGCAACTTGAGCAGATCCGACCGGACCGGAGTATTTTTCGTGGCAAGCGTTACTTGCCCATCGGGCTGGTGGAAACCGGCCGCGGTTGCCGCTTTCCTTGCGAGTTCTGCGCCATCCAGGCGTTCTTCGACAGGACCCATCGCAACCGACCGATAGATAACATCCTTGCCGAGCTGCAGTCTCTGAAAAAATGCAGAAAGGTATTCTTTTTCGTTGACGACAACTTTGCGGGAAATATCAAAGCAGCGAAGCCATTGCTGGAAGCAATGGCCCCAATTAATATTCGCTGGATCACCCAGATGAGCATCAATGCGGCTCACGACGAGGAGTTTCTCGAATTACTCTCGAAAAGTGGTTGTAAGGGTGTCCTGATCGGCTTCGAATCACTCGATCGGGAAACCTTGCGTGCCATGAAAAAGAACTTCAACGCAATGCGCGGCGGTTACGAAGTCGCCCTCAGGAATTTGCGACGGTACAATATACGGGTCTACGGAACCTTCATCTTTGGCTACCAGAACGACACCCCGGAAACCTTTGACAGCACGGTGGAATTCGCCATCGATCAACGCCTGTATATCGCAGCCTTCAATCACCTGACACCGTTTCCGGGCACCGCGCTGTACCATCGGCTGAAAAAAGAAAACCGGCTGCGCTTTGAGGCCTGGTGGCTCGACGACGAGTACCGCTACAACGATGTGCCGTTTATTCCCGAGGGGCTCAACCATGACGACGTAACCCGTCTTTGTATCGAAAGCCGGCGGAAATTCTATTCCTGGGGAAGCATCCTGCGACGCGGGTTCGATAAAACCAATCGCAGCGACCCGTTCATGTTCCGGAATTTCTTCCCCATTAACCATATGCACAGGGTGGACGTCAGCAACCGGAACGGTTATCCGCTCGGCGATGAAACCTGGGTGGGTTCGCTGCTGGAGGCCAGTCAATGAATGCGCTGGCAATGCAAAGCACTGAATCTTCAGGGACCTTCTCTGCAGCCGGCGTGACCTACCAAATGGCGGGCCTCGACGACGATTGGGCAATTCGCGACCTGGTGCGACGCAACGATATGGACTCGTGGGTGCGCGTGTCGATTGAGCGCGAACCCTCTTTCTTCCATGGCGAAAACCTGATGGGGAAGTCATCGGCGGTCATCGCGCGCAGATCGGACCCGCCGCACCAGGTGGTTGGTATGTACTCACTGGCGGTACAACAAACCCATGTGAATGGCGACCCTGTTGAGACCGGTTACCTGGGGGCACTACGGGTTAATCCTGAATATCGGCACAGGCTGCGCATTTTGAAGAACGGATTCGCCTCGGCGCGGGCGCTCTCCGACATTGACGCACTGCCCGTGTTTACGAGTCTGGCGAGCGAGAATCTCGCTGCGCGGAGACTGCTCGAGGCCAATCTTCGCGGCATGCCTTGTTACACCCCTGTGGGGGATGTGGAGAGCATGGGATTTTCCACCCGCCAGGGCAAATCAGGCGGCTTGCTCCAATGCGCCACGCCGGCGGACATTCCGGCGCTAGTGGAATTTTTCAATGCTGCCGCGGCATCCTATCAATTCGCACCGGTGCTGAGCAGGCAGTGGCTGACTAACCTGCCAGGTTCCGGCGGACTGCGACTCAGCGATTTCTGGCTTCTTAAAGACGGGGCCAGGCTTCGCGGCTGCGTTGCAATCTGGGATCAGCGAGCCTTCAAGCAGATCGTTGCCCGCGGCTACCGGCTTCCCCTCAATCTGCTGCTTGGCGGCTATAACCTTTACGCCAGGCTTACCGATCGGCTTTCTCTTCCTCGGCCCGGCAAACAACTGCAACAGGCTTTCCTCTCGTTCCTGGCGCTGGACACAGAGGCCGACGATAGTGTTACCGCGATAATAAGAGAGGCGTTGATGATCGCCGGGCGAAAAGGTGCACGGGTCGGCACGCTGGGATTGTCGACGAAAAACCCGCTTGCCAACCGGCTGCGAGACAGCCTCCACGCCAGCATATATCGAACGCATATCGAAACCATTCATTGGCCGGACTGTCCTGCCCCGGTGCTGGACAGACGCCCGCCACAACCGGAGATTGCTCTTTTATGAAGCTGCAACGGATCACGCTGCTGCGCCCCAATATGGGCAACTACCGATCTACGGACGGGCTTCCTCCCCTGTCCCTGGCGATCCTCGCCGCACGAACGCCCGGGAACGTCGAAGTGACCTTCTACGATGACAAGGTGGAGGTGATCCCGGAACTCGATCATCCGGACCTGGTGGCGATCACCGTCGAAACCTTCACCGCCCATCGGGCGTATAACCTCGCGCGGCGATACCGTGAGAAGGGGATTCCTGTCGTCATGGGCGGGTATCATCCGACATTCCTGCCCGACGAAGCGCTGCAGCACGCCGATGCCATCGTGGTTGGCGATGCGGAAGGCAGCTGGGAGCAGTTGCTGGAAGATTTCCAAAACCATCGTATGCAGCGAATTTATTCAGGTGGCAACTCACGGCCCATCAATGACTTCGTGCTGGACCGGAGTATCTTCAAGGGTAAGAAATACCCGCCCGTAGAGTTGGTGCAATACGGGCGTGGTTGCCGGTTTGCCTGCGATTTCTGTTCCATCCGCACTTTTTATCAGGACAATATCCGGCAGCGCGATGCGGAGAACGTGGCCGAGGAGCTCTCCGACTTTAGCCGGAATCGGCTTATCTTTTTTGTCGATGACAATCTGTTCAATTCCGTTACTGCGCTAAACGCATTGCTTGAAGCGATAAAGCCTCTGCGCCTTCGCTGGTCATGCCAAATCAGTATCGACGTGGCCAAAGACGAAAAATTACTGGACCGCATGGCGGAAGCGGGCTGCGTGTTCGCACTGGTGGGTTTCGAGTCCCTGTCAGTTGCCAATCTGAAGCAGATGGGCAAACGCTGGAACCGGGTGGCAGGAGACTACCTGAGCGTCGTCGATAAATTTCACCAGCGCGGGATCGCCCTGTACGGCACCTTTGTATTCGGTTACGACGCCGATACGGCGGAGACGATTCAAGAGAGCCTGGATTTTGCGATGGAAGCCAAGCTGGAAATCGCAAATTTCAACCCACTCACCCCGACTCCCGGCTCCAAACTCTACAACCGGTTAAGCCAGGAAGGCAGGCTGCTGTTCCCGGAATGGTGGACAGACAAGAACTACCGCTATGGCGATCCGATATTCACGCCGAAAAACATGACTGCATCGGAGTTTTCGGAAAAGTGCTTTGACGCGAAAAGAGCTTTCTATTCATGGAAATCCATTGCGTCCAGGGTGCTCGGCTCGAGTGCCGGATTCGATCTTTTCCGCACCTCGATGGTAGCGCTCGCGAACGTCATATCGCGAAAGGAAGTTCATCGGAAGCAGAACCGTCTGCTGGGGGAATAAGTGCATGCGCGTAAGCCTAATCAAGCCAAACATCGGTCGACAGGAACATAGTCTTTATGTGGATGAGGCACGGATGGAGCCGCTTATGCTCGGCGTTCTGGCCGGGCTGACCCCGCCTGACGTCGATGTGGTGATGCACGACGATCGGATGGAGAGTATTCCCTACGACGATGCGACGGATCTTGCCGCCATTACCGTCGAAACCTACACCGCCCGACGCTCGTATGAAATTGCTGATGAATACCGGAAACGTGGCGTCCCGGTAATCCTTGGTGGCATGCATGTGACACTCCTGCCCGATGAATGCGCGGAGCACGCGGACAGTATTTTCCTGGGGGACGCCGAGACCCTGTGGTCGCAGGTCATCAGGGATCTTCGAAATGGTCGCCTGCGGAAACGCTACGAGGGACCGCCAGGGGTCGGGCAAATCGGCGGAGTACTGCCCAGGCGTGAGATCTTCAAGGGTAAGGGCTACCTGCCGATGGCGTTGATGCAATATTCACGAGGATGCCGGTTTGCCTGCAGCTTTTGCGCTGTCAGCCAGTACTTCGAAAAGAAACACTATATTCGACGGATAGACGAGGTGCTGCATGAGATCGAGGAACAGGACCGAAAGTTCATCTTCTTCGTGGATGACAATATCGCCTCTGACAGGCAGGCATTGAAAGAACTTTGTCGCGAACTGATTCCATTGAAAGTTCGCTGGTTCAGCCAGGCCAGCCTGGACCTGACGCGCGAACCGGAAATCATGAAGTTAATGGCGGATAGTGGAAACGTCGGAAATGTCACGGGTTTTGAGTCTATTACCCACGCCAGTCTCAAGGAATCAAAGAAGTCGCCGAACATCGGTCAGTTTTCGAACTACCGGCGCGAAATCAAGATTCTGCGGGAATATGGCATGCAGACTTGGGCGGCCTTTACGCTGGGCTACGATAACGACACCTACGATTCGATCATGGCGACCATGGAGTTCGCGCTTAGAAATCGCTTCACCTTCGCCGCATTTAATATCCTGATGCCCTACCCGAACACGCCTCTTTACTGGAAGCTCGAACAGCAGGGGAGGCTGCTGTTCGATGGCAAGTGGTGGCTGCACCCCGAGTACCGTTTCAACCAGGCCGCTTTTACGCCGGTCGGGTTGAGCGCCGACGAACTGACGGATGCCTGTCACGAGGCGAGAAAGCGGTTTAACAACGTCACATCGCTGATCTACCGCTTTTCCGACGTCAAGACCAATCTCAAGACGCTATGGAGTGTTGCCGCGTACTGGAGGTACTCCACGTTGTTCCGCAAGGAGGTGTACAAGAAGCATGGCATGCGATTCGGGCTACATTGAATAAGCGTCTGTTCGAGTGGTATCAGTATGTGGCGCCCGCTGTATTGACGCCGTTGTCCTTTGTGCTGTGGTGGAAGACCTATGATGGTGACATCTGGCTCACCCTGATCGCCTGGCTGATTCCGGTGTTATACGCCTACATCGTGCCGGGCGTTGGCACGAATATTCTGAAGGTCTGGGAATTCGACACACGGTTCCGGCTGGGACGTTTTCGGCCCCATCATGGCTTCGTCTTCGGCAGCGCCACCGCGACGATCGCATGGGCTTGTCACGCGGGCGTGGCCGACGATCTCGGGGATATCGTCAGGACCAGCGTGGTGTTCGCTTCGGTACTGGGCTTTTGTAATATTCTCTACGATGTGAAAGCCCTGGATTCGGGAATCCTTCGTGTTTACAACCAGCCCTGGGCGGACGGTAAGGACTCGGTAGCGGTAGCGATAGATTACGCGCCATGGTTTTTCGCCGGGTTCGGGCTTGTCTATGGTGCCGGCGTCGGCGTGTCCGAACGTCTCGCGGCAACCGGCGAACTCGATGGCTTCAGCTTTGCGTGGCTGTTCCCTTTGATATTGATATCAACGATCGCGTTTCCGGTATGGGGTTATCGCCGGCAGTCGTTCAAAGTGCACGGACATTCCGGCTGCCACCCGGTCACAAGGGACAGGTCCTGATGCCGTCTGCGAGCTCGAGATATACAATCCCTGAAAAGACCAACGTGTTGCTTTTCACGCTGTCACTCCCGGCAATATGGTCCTTGCTGTGGCTCGGCTCTCATGCTCCCCTTGGCTGGGCGATACTGGCTGCGGCGATTTTCTCACTGGTGAATCACCTGCCGTTTTCCATCATGCACGAAGCCGTGCACGGCGTGTTTTCCCCGAACAAACTTCGAAATGACCTCTTCGGCGTCCTGGCTGGCGCTGTATTTCCTACATCGTTCACCCTGCAGAGAGTGGCTCACCTGGGTCACCACCGCCGCAACAGGACGGACGAGGAACTTTACGATTATTACCTGCCGACACAATCCAAAAGCTCGAAGACCTTCAGCATTTATGCGGGGAATCTTTTCGGGCTGTACTGGTTTTGCATCCCGTTGAGCAATTTGATCTATTTGCTGTGCCCGTGGCTTTATTCGTCAAAGTGGTTCGTCGAGGGACCGGCC
>PVMS01174969.1_pt1 | contig 10110 bp, 8 predicted proteins | sample 1853461 | NCBI WGS metagenome assembly PVMS01 (sample SAMN08582032, study PRJNA380276) | Marine sediment metagenome, whole genome shotgun sequencing project. | isolation source: ocean sediment barecode stripped | collected 2017
AAACAAGATCGGTGCACTTCGTGCGGTATTTGCGCGAAGGTCTGCCCACCACAGTGTATCTGGATCGAACGGACCAGTGATCCAGATACCGGCAGACCGATTCCTGAACCTGCAGAGTTTTTCATCGATGTAGACATTTGCATGAACTGCGGCCTGTGTGCTGAATACTGTCCATTTGATGCGATCAAGATGGATCACGATTACGAGATATCGGTATATAACCGCCTTGAGAATAATATCTTTAATAAGGAACGGCTTTCACGGCCGGTTTCGTATTACGCTTCGATTCGACCCACAAATTATGCCCGGGAGGAAGCGGCACGAGCCGAAGCTCAAGCTGCAAAAGCTGCCAGAAAAGCAGCCCGAGAAAAGCAATCAAAGAGTGGTAAGTAATATCAGAGATTGCGAGTATCCATTATAATAATTTATTAGTTTTCAATGGCAGCTAGGATAAGGAAAATTGGGATGGTAAATGTAAATATTGTAAGTGAACAAGCAGTCATGGATGCGTTGAGTAAGGTCCAGGAACCTGAGCTGCACAATGACCTGGTCAGCCTGAACATGATTCGCGATGTTAGTATTGATGGAGAAGAAGTTGGTTTTACAGTGGTATTAACAACCCCAGCCTGCCCGCTGCGATCGCAGATTGAGCGTGAGGCGCGTGAAGCTGTTGTCTCAATACCAGGTGTAAAAACTGTGGAAATCAAAATGGATGCCGATGTGCCCTCTGATGGCAGGCAGCGCGGCCTCTTGGAATTGCCGATCCGCAATGCAATCGCGGTCGCCTCAGGGAAGGGTGGTGTGGGTAAGAGCACCTTGGCCGTGAATCTGGCAGTTGTATTAGCCAAATCTGGTGCCCGCGTAGGTCTGCTGGATGCAGACATATATGGACCTAATATCCCTACCATGATGGGTGTGGACCACTTACCACCTGCTGGTGAAGATAAATTGAACCCAGCTGAAGCTCATGGCGTGAAATTGATGTCGATCGGTTTCATGGTGAAAGCTGATCAACCATTGATCTGGCGCGGGCCGATGCTTCACTCTGCGATCCGCCAGTTTCTGACTGATGTTGATTGGGGGGAGCTGGATTACCTGATAGTCGACCTTCCACCTGGTACGGGAGATGCGGGGTTAAGCCTGGCGCAATCGATGCCATTAAGCGGGGGGGTGATCATAACCTTACCGCAGCAGGTTTCGCTTGATGATGCCAGGCGAGGTCTGGAGATGTTCCGCCAGTTGAATGTTCCGATCTTTGGCGTAGTTGAGAATATGAGCTACCTGGAACTGCCTGATGGGACCCGCATGGATGTGTTCGGTGAGGGAGGTGGAGAAAGACTGGCTCAAGAAAGCGGAGTTCCATTTATTGGCGCTATCCCGATGGATCCAGCAGTGCGAGTAAGCGGTGACCTAGGCGTCCCTATAACAGTGAGCGATCCTGATTCCCCAGTTGCCCAGGCATTGAATGCTATCGCCATGGATGTGGCTGCCAAAGTCAGTGTAGCGGCGATGCAAAAAAACGATTTTGTTCCCATCACGATGGTTGGATGATTATGAACCAGACAAAACATTTGGTCGTTGGCGTTCGTTTCCAGAAGGTGGGGAAAATTTATCATTTTGATGCCAGAAGGTTCAACGACCTTCGCACCGGGGACTTTGCTGTCGTTGAGACCAGCCGGGGAAAGCAATTAGGAGAGGTGGTTCAAATATTGGATGAACCCACCTTACCACCCCATGGTTCATGGAAGCCGATCAAGCGCAAAGCCACACCACGTGACCTCTTGCTGCGCCAGATCTGGCAGCGTAAAGCTGTAGAAGCGATGATCAACTGCCGCGCTAAAGCGGCTGAAATGAAGATCGAGGGGGTAAAGATCGTGTCAGCGGAATTCACCTTTGATGGAAAACGTCTCTCCTTCTTGTACAGCACTGAGACTGAAGAAAGAGTTGATCTAAAATCTTTGAAAAAGGCGATCCAGCGTTCCTATCAACGCTCAAGAGTTGAAATGCGCCAGATTGGACCGCGCGATGTCGCGAAAATTGTTGGCGGGATGGGAGCATGCGGGATGGAATCGCGCTGCTGCTCGATTTTCTTGACCGAGTTCAGCCCCATCTCGATCAAGATGGCCAAGGAACAAGGTATCTCCTTGTCGCCTTCTGAGATCACCGGTATGTGTGGCCGCTTACGTTGCTGTCTGATTTATGAGTACCAGCAGTATGTAGAGGCGCGCAAGGTGTTGCCAAAACGCAATAAACGGGTGATCACCCCTCAGGGAGAAGGGAAAGTGGTCGACACCTATCCTCTCAAGGACTCCGTGCTCGTTGAAATAGAGGGGGTGGGAAGAGAGGAATTTGGTCGTCTCGATATTCAGCCATGGGACGAAATGGAAGAATTGCGCAGAAAATCCGCAGAACCGTGTGAAAAACACGAAAACGGTGAATGTAATTGTGGCAAGGGAGTTACTTGAACGAGGCAGAGACACCTGACAAGTGGGATTCACCGCAGCGCATCCTGGTAATCCTGGCACACCCGGATGATCCAGAGTTTTTTTGTGGGGGCACTATCGCTCGGTGGGTCCTTGCTGGGCACCAGATTTCCTATTGTTTGTTGACATGTGGGGATAAAGGTACTTCAGATCGAGCTCTTACCCCGGATGATTTGTGTATCCAACGCCAGAGCGAACAGATGGCTGCGGCGGCTGTGTTGGGTGTGCACCGGGTTCGCTTTCTGGATTACCCGGATGGGTATCTTGTGCCCGATCTGGAATTACGGAAGGAGATCACCCGGGTGATCAGACAAGAACAACCCGATGTGCTGGTAACCTGTGACCCAACCAATCTGTATGTGCGGGAGACTTATTTAAACCATCCAGACCACCGGGCCGCGGGCCAGGCAACCCTGGATGCAGTTTTTCCTGCCGCCCGTGACCATTTGTATTTCATCGAATTGTGGCGAGATGAGAATCTTGAACCGCACGTCGTTCGCGAAGTGTGGATCTCCTTACCACAGGAAGCTAATGTTTTCTTGGATGTGACCGAACATTGGCAATTGAAGCTCCGGGCACTCTCTGAACACAAGAGCCAGATTAGAGTTCCTGCACAGTTAGAAGAACGCTTGCGCACACGGCATACACCCGACAGCAACTCAGAAAACCCACGTTTTGAAGAACATTTTATGAGGATAGTACTCGCCTAAAGTGGCAGTTTGTTATGCAATCGATTCTCTGAAAACAAGAGAAAATATATTTCCGGGTCAGGGTTGATAATATCAGGAATTATGAGAGAATTCTCCAATATCCATCCATGGGGAACCTAATTGTTAGATTTTTATGGAGGCATCGTGATCGATTTTCTAAGTGAAGCACAGGAATTATTCGAATACACCCGCGATTTGCGCCGAGATTTTCACCGTCACCCTGAACTAGGATTTCAAGAGTTGCGCACAGCTGGGATTGTGGCCCGTGAATTGACCGACCTAGGTCTTGAAGTGAGTACCGGTGTGGGGAAAACAGGTGTTGTGGCAACGCTGGAGGGTGGCAGTCAGGACCCAGTCGTGCTGGTGCGCTTCGATATGGATGCACTTCCCATCCAGGAAGAGACGGGTGCTGAATATGCTTCCCAAACGCCGGGTATCATGCACGCTTGCGGTCACGATGGACATACTGCTGCGGGTTTGGCAGTGGCCCGCATGCTGGATGCTCGTAAAGAGGATTTGGCGGGGACGGTTAAATTCGTCTTCCAGCCTGCGGAGGAAGGTCTCGGTGGCGCGAAGGCGATGGTTGCGGATGGGGTTTTAGAAAATCCCAGACCTGATCTATGCCTATCCCTTCACCTGTGGAACGACAAACCTGTTGGTTGGATCGGTGTCACTCCTGGACCTACAATGTCGGCCTCAGACAATTTTACAGTTAAGATCGTTGGGCGTGGTGGACATAGTGCTGCTCCATACCTGGCAATTGATCCGGTTGTGGCAGGCGCTCAAGTGATTTCCGCCCTGCAGAATATTGTGGCTCGTAATGTAGACCCACTCGAGTCAGCGGTTGTGACAGTCACCAGCATGACTGGGGGAGAGGCTTTCAATGTAATCCCAGAGACTGTCGAGTTGAAGGGCACTATCCGCTCATATAATCCAGAAATACGTAAGCTGGTCTTAGAGCGTTTTGAAGCAATCACTACCGGTGTTGCAGAGGCGCTGAGCTGTCGGGCAGAAGTGGAGTTAAGGCGTGTGACACCAGCGGTCGTTAATGACCCCGAGATGGCAAGACGAGTTCAAGAGGTGGCGGCCAGTGTGTTTCCAGATTCAACGATCGATAACCAGGAACGCACGATGGGATCGGAAGACATGGCATATATGATGGAAGACATCCCCGGTTGCTATTTCTTCGTAGGATCGGCCAACCATGAAAGCGGCCTGGATGGAGACCACCACCACCCGAAATTTGATTTTGACGAACGCGTCTTACCGCGCGCTGCAGCTTTGATGGCTTCAGCTGTGGTTGAATTTCTGGATTGATTCCTGCTTCGAGTAACATTTTCTCAGAATCCAATTATATTCTCGAGATAAAATCCTTTTGAAGATGGTCATCCAGCGATTGATGGTTTAATCATCCTGTCGGCTTGGATAAACAATTTCTGGGTGCGATTACAATAATCAGACAGATAAAGAATGCTGGCCGGTGATTGGGAGATGAGAATATTTCCAAATTTCTGAAAATTATTGCTTGGCTGATCGGCATCTTCGTTGGAATTGTAGCGTTGATTCTGTTTGTTGCCATTTTGGTCTACCCTTATGAATACGTGCGCCGGGTGTTAATCTGGCAGGAATCCGACGTAGGTGATTATCTAAATAACTTCCCCTCACGCGAATTGGTCGCTGCTCCAACAGTCTTTTACTTTAACGATGCACCAGCTGAGGAGCGTGTCGCCGGGCATTTCGAAACGTTGCTCCAGGTTGATGATTTTGATGCTTTTTTGGAGAGGGAGAACACGCAGGCGTTCATCGTCATTCAGGATGATGCCATTCTATTCGAGAAGTACTTCAACGAGACCGGACGAGATTCTCTGCTGACATCTTTCTCAGTCGCCAAATCCTTTGCCTCAGCCTTGATCGGAATTGCTATAACCGAAGGATATATTCGCAGTGTTGATGACCCGATCACTGATTATTTACCAGAATTGGCAGCCAGAGAGCAAGGTTTTGAAAATATCACTATCCGTCATCTGCTGATGATGGCCTCCGGACTTGACTACCAAAATATGCGCTGGGCAATATTAAACGGCGACGATCCCTTAACGACTTACTATCCAGACCAAAGAAAAGCAGCTCTTGAGTTTCCCCAAATTATCAATCCACCGGGTGAGTATTTTCAATACAATAAATACCACCCACAATTGCTGGGTATGATCCTGGAGCGTACCACTGGAAAAACCGTGACTCAATATATGCAGGAGAAAATCTGGGATCCACTCGGGATGGAGTTTTCTGGGTCAATGAGTCTTGATAGCGAATCGAGCGGTTTTGAAAAGATGGAAGCCGGGATCAATGCGCGGGCAATTGATTATGCAAAGTTCGGGCGTTTGTATTTACAAAATGGTGACTGGGAAGGGGAGCAAGTGATTCCCAGTTCTTGGATCGAGGAATCGATTCAGGTTGACCAGGAAGGTCATGGTTCAGCTCATTATCCCGATGAGTTTGGGCAAATGATTTATGATTCCCTGGGGGGTTATTATAAATATCTGTGGTACGGTTATTTCCGTGAAGGTGAAGATTTTGATTTCTCAGCGGAAGGCGATCATGGCCAATATATTTATATTTCACCATCAAAGAAGCTGATCATCGTCCGTAACGGCACGGCATATGGAGAGCTCGGGAATGAGGATTGGTTAAGACTCTTCCACCAATTCGCTGGTGAATATTGAAAAATGTGGGGGAAAACAAACAGTAGATCGTGAATCAATATTGATTAGGAATTTGAAATACCGTTTTGTGGATTGGGTAGATATTTGGGGTTAAGTAACTATTAAAACCAGCAATGTGTTCAACAGCAGGCGGGTGACTGGTTTTCGCTTGACGGTTGATCGTTGCCATGGTAAAATGGTAATCATCAGAATAATCGGATTAATCAAATCATATAACCGAACCTTGTCGCCATGATGCCCAAGAGCCTTTCATCAGATTTCCTGAATTACTTAGCTGAAACTTACCAAATGGATGAGGATTGTGAACGCCTGCCCTCCTTGCAGGTATTGAGCAAGCAGCTGGGGGTCAGCGTTTCATCCTTACGAGAGCAAATGGAAGTTGGCCGTGCATTGGGCTTGATTGAGGCGAAACCCCGTACCGGCCTGCGCCGCTTACCTTATTCATTTTTCCCAGCAGTCAATCAATCTTTAACTTATGCCATCACGATTGACCAGGAGTACTTCTTGAAGTTTGCAGATTTGCGCCGAAATCTGGAAGCTGCTTTTTGGTCCCAGGCGGTAAATCTGCTTACCGAAGAAGACAAAGTTAGTTTACAAAAATTGATCGATGAGGCCTGGGAGAAACTGCGGGGAACCCCGATCCAAATCCCCCATTTTGAACACCGCCAGTTGCATTTGACCATTTACAAGAGATTGGATAATCAATTTGTTTCCGGCATTCTAGAGGCATATTGGGAAGCTTACGAAACGGTTGGACTCAATCTTTACGCAGGCTATCGATATTTAGAAGAAGTGTGGACCTATCACCAACAGATGGTGGAGAGTATATGTCGTGGCGATCTTGATGCTGGTTATCAAGCCTTAGTTGAGCACACCGATTTAATCGAGCACAGAGTGATTGGTCGTGATATGGAAAAAATCATGGTCGCTCAATCCGAATAAATTCCGCAATTTAGTTTGCACCGTTTGAAATTATTAAGGAGACGTAACTAATGGCTGCCGAAAATACTCATAAGGCACTGGGGCCGGCTGCTGAAATTGGTTCTATCGTGAATGATTTTTCGATCACCGTTGGCACTTCAAATGGCTCCGGTAGCCAGACATCCAATCTGACCCTTCTTCGTTCATTGTTTAAGATGGGCATACCGGTTTCGGGAAAGAATCTCTTTCCTTCCAATATCCAGGGTCTTCCTACTTGGTACACAATTCGAACCAACAAAGATGGCTTTTTAGCACGACGGGAAGAACACGAAATCGTTGTCGCAATGAACCCGGATACTTTTTCCCAAGACCTGGAGGATGTCTTACCAGGTGGGGTGTTCATGTATGCCGATGACATCAAAATTCCGATTACTCGGGAGGATGTAGTAACCTATCCGATGCCGGTCAAACAGCTGGTTAAAGAATCTGGTGCCCCCACTAGTCTTAAAGATTACGTCGCCAATATGGTGTATGTGGGTGTGCTGTCCCAGATATTGGGAATTGAACTTGTCACCATCCAACAGGCGTTAGATTTCCATTTTAAGGGCAAGCAGAAACCGATTGATTTGAACTTTGGTGTAGTGCAGATGGCTGTCGAGTGGGCGGAAGAAAATCTTGAGAAGCGCGATCCCTACCGGGTTGAACGCATGAATGAGACAGGTGATTTCTTCATGTCAGATGGTAACACCGCAGCTGCATTGGGAGCGGTTTACGGTGGGGTTAATTTTGCAGCCTGGTATCCAATCACCCCAGCCACTAGTCTGGTTGAAGAGTTAGAGGAATATCTACCTTTGCTGCGCAAGGATCCAGAGACTGGCAAGGATACTTTTGCAATCGTGCAGGCGGAAGATGAGCTGGCCGCCATTGGCATGGCGATCGGCGCCGGATGGGCTGGGTTACGGGCGATGACCTCTACCTCTGGTCCGGGTCTCAGCTTGATGACCGAATTTGCCGGGTTAGCATACTATTCAGAAGTTCCGCTGGTTATTTGGGATATCCAACGAGTAGGTCCCAGTACAGGCTTGCCAACCCGCACCTCACAAGGTGACATATCGATGGTTTATTTTCTTGGCCATGGGGATACACAAAACGTGATCCTCTTGCCAGGCACTGTCAACGAATGTTTTGAGTTTGGATGGCAGGCGTTCGACCTGGCCGAACGGCTGCAGTCGCCAGTTTATGTGCTCAGCGATCTGGATATCGGTATGAACCAATGGATGACGAAACCTTTTGAATATCCTGACCAACCCATGGATCGGGGAAAAATCCTCTGGGAGGAGGATTTAGAAAAACTCTCTGGAAAATGGGCTCGTTATAAGGATGTTGATGGGGATGGTATTACTTACCGGACAGTACCGGGAAATCGTCACCCATCCAGCGCCTGGTTTGCCAGAGGCACGGGTCACGACGAAAATGCGGTCTATACTGAGGATGGCGAAGAATATGAACGGAATATGGCTCGCTTGAGCAGGAAATTCAATACGGCGAAAACATTGGTCCCAAAACCGGTCATAGACACCATGGATGGTGCAAATATCGGGATTATCGCCTTTGGTTCGACTGAACCTGCGATCCAGGAAGCGCGTCATCACCTGGCTCAATCTGGATTGAAAACAGATTTTCTCCGTCTTCGAGCTGTGCCATTTACCGAAGAAATAACAGAATTCATCCATTCCCATGAACGATCATACGTGGTCGAGATGAACCGCGATGGGCAGCTGCACCAATTATTAACTCTAGAATATGCACCTGTTTGTGCGAAATTAACCTCAGTCGCACACCTGGATGGTCTATCGATGACAGCTCACTGGGTTGAGGATAGGATCATGCAGGAGGAGGATAAAAAATGATGGCAGATCAGATGATAAGAACCCGTGGGCAGTTGAATCTTGCTGGATTGACTAAGACAGATTACAAAGGTAGGCCGACATCTCTATGCCAGGGCTGTGGACATAATTCCATCTCGAGCCAGATTATCGCGGCCTGCTACGAACTTGATATTAACCCATCCTCAATCATAAAATTCAGCGGTATTGGATGTTCAAGCAAGAGCCCTGCTTATTTCTTGGGACGATCCTTTGGTTTCAATGGCTTGCACGGGCGAATGCCGTCCCTGGCAACAGGTGCGATGTTCGGCAACCATCAGCAAATTGGAATCGGTGTGAGCGGGGATGGAGATACCGCCAGCATTGGTATGGGTCAATTCAAGCACATCATGCGCCGAAATCTACCATTGGTCTACATCATTGAGAATAATGGGGTATACGGATTGACGAAGGGACAATTCTCTGCGACCGCTGAACCCGGGTTGACCCTTAAAGGTCACGGGACCAATCTATATATGCCTGTTGATATCGCCTGGGAAGCTGTCGTTGGCAATGCAACTTTCGTAGCCCGTTCCTTTGCTGGTGATCCGAAGCAGGTTAAAGAATTGTTAAAAGCGGCAATTAGTCATAATGGAATTGCCATTCTTGACATCATTAGCCCATGTGTGACTTTTAATAACACCGATGAATCGATGCATTCTTATGCCTGGGGCAGGGATCACGAGGTGGCTCTGCACGAGCTATCCTATGTGCCCCCACTTGAAGATATTTTGGTCGATTATGGAGAAGGGGAATTGATCGATGTCACCATGCACGATGGATCAACAATTGTGCTCAAGAAATTGGAGCACGATTATGACCCAATAAATCGCAGCCGGGCGATCGCCTTATTGGAAGAGGCTAACCGTAAAAATTGGTTGATCACCGGATTGATTTACATCGATACCCAGCAGCCATCACTCTTTGACATTTATAATCTGCCAGATACCCCGCTGAACCGGCTTGAAGAGAGCCAGATGAGACCCCCTCCAGAGAGCATCGATCGGGTCAACGCGATGATGTTCAGATAGAGTGTTTACCTTCTAACCAGGTCAGTTGCTGGTCTTCGTCTGATACCGAGTTGATCCCCCCTGGCCTACCCACTTTCATTGTTATCAACGCATTTCTTAACGGATCATTTCTTCATCTCACTTACCAACTTTGGAAGTGCTTCGCCAGCTGGATGATGATATGAATAACTGGCCAGCGGAGTAAGAGGGGTTTCCTGGGGGTTGATCTCGATGACGGCTGCCTCATTTCTGAGAGCTACGAACGGCAAAGAGGCTGCTGGTTCGACCAGCGCGGAAGTGCCGATCGAGAGAAAAACCTGGCAGGCGCTGGCCGCCTC
>PVMS01126536.1_pt1 | contig 10109 bp, 10 predicted proteins | sample 1853461 | NCBI WGS metagenome assembly PVMS01 (sample SAMN08582032, study PRJNA380276) | Marine sediment metagenome, whole genome shotgun sequencing project. | isolation source: ocean sediment barecode stripped | collected 2017
GGCGATCACCGACGCTGCCTGATCCCTGCGGGCACTGCCCCGTGAGCTGTGGGGCATTGTCTTTTTTTTTGAGGCCTCCCCCCAGGCCGTAGATTTTATTCAAGCAATAGGTGAAAGCCAAAAAAAAACATCGGACACTGACATCGTGGCGATTGAGTTTATAGATCAAACCACACTTGAGTGTATCCGGGAGTATAAACAAGTGAACAGCCGTTTGAAGGCAGTTCCGGATTGGGATACCCGGCTCGCAGCAGCGGTGGTCCTGGAAATCCATGGCAACAGCACTGAAGGGGTTGAGGCGCTATCGAAGTGGCTACTGGAAACAGCCGTCGAACATGACAGCGATCCGGATACCACCTGGGCTTTTTGCGGCGAGATAGAGATCGAGCGGTTTCGCCTTTTCCACCATGCCGCCCTGGAATCAATCCATCATTTTATCGATAAGGCAAGACAGGACGATTCCCGGATAACCACACTTGGGACGGACATGCGCCTTAATAACGGTTCCTTGTCTGAAATGCTTGAAATGTACGGAAAGGACCTGCAAGCCTATGGGCTCAAAGCCGCTATTTTCGGTCATGCCGCTGACAAGCATCTTCATGTTAATATATTGCCACATGATGGTAAGCAATTTGACAAAGGAAGGACACTTATAGAAGATTGGGCAAAAAAAATCAGTGCAATAGGCGGGAATGTAGTTACAGAACATGGCGTTGGGAAAATCAAGAAAAACCTATTCCGATCCATTCCTTTACCCGAACGGCTGAAAATGATTCGTCGCGTAAAACAACAACTTGATTCGAATGGATTATGGAATCCCGGCAATATGCTGGATTCGTATTGACAACTATCAACGGAAACCCGGTATGAGCAGAAAATATCTAATGGGAGTGGATGTTGGAACCCAAAGCGCCAAGGTGATCATATCAGATCTTGATGGCAATATCGTTTGTGAAGGCGGCCACCCTTTGCGCAAAATAAATATTCCGGCACCACAACTGGCAGAACATCCGGATGACGACCTTTGGGATGCGCTTAAAATGGCCTTTCATCACGTGATGAAGCGGTTTAATCATGACGTGGGTGGAGATGTGGACGATATTCTGTCCATGGGAATCTGCATCATCCGTTGTTGCCGTGTGCTGCTTAAAGGAAACGGCGAACTGGCCCATCCGGTGATTAACTGGATGGATAAACGTCTTAATACACCCTATGAACATCGAGCCGCCTATGGCGATGTTCGATATGTAACAACAGCCTCCGGTTACATCACCTATTGTCTGACAGGCGAGTTTAAAGATACTTGTGCCAACTATATCGGCTGGTGGCCAATGGATGACGACACCTTGGATTGGAGTACGGACGCGGAACTTATCAAACAGTGCAACGTGCCTCGTGACATGCTGTTTGATGTGGTGCAACCAGGGGCTATCCTTGGGTATGTGACCCATGAAGTGGCCGGCCTTATCGGTGTCCGGGCGGGTATGCCGGTTGTTGCCACAGCTCATGATAAGGCGGTGGAAGCGCTAGGTGCCGGTTCTTTGGAGCCGGGTATCGGACTTATTTCTTTGGGAACGTATATCGGCGCTTTGGTGCATGGCCATGAACATATGAAAAATGCAAAAAACTTCTGGGTATTTCAGGCATCTGTTCCAGGCCGTTACTTGTATGAAAGCATAGGCGTTCGGCTGGGTATGTGGACCATCAGCTGGTTTTGTGATCAATTTGGTGAAGGCATCATCAATGAAGCACAAAGCAAAGGAATAACGATTGAAGAATTATTCAACCGCGAGGCGGAAAAAATCCCGGCCGGTTGTGAAGGACTGATGACGGTTCATGACTGGGCCCCTCCTGCGACAGCGGTGTATCGTAAAGGCGTGATGTTTGGATTTGACGGGCGTCATACCCGGGCGCATATATATCGGTCTATTTTAGAAGGCATCGCATTCACAGTGAAAAATCATATGGATAAAATGAATCGAGCGCTGAATACGCCACTCAATCACCTGATCATTTCAGGTGGAGGAGCCAATAGTAATGTATTCATGCAAATTTTCGCAGATATATTCGGCGTGCCGACCCGTCGTAATCAGACGAAAGGCTCAGCATCCGTCGGTTGTGTCATCAATGCGGGTATGGCCGTCGGCGCTTTCAATTCCTATGAAGAAGCGGTAGAGAAGATGGTTCGCAAAGATGATGAATTTAGTCCCATTCGGAAAAATACAAAGTTTTATAACCAACTCAACGACAAGGTGTACAAACATGTCAACCCGCACTTCGACCCGATTCTAAAGGCGCTTAGTTTACTTGTGGATTAATATAATTGACACGTTTTAATCGTGAAAAAATTGGTTTTGATTGAGGAGGCATCATGAAAATCGGTTTTATCGGCCTTGGAAATGTCGGCAGTAAGTTAGCCGGCAGCCTATTGCGTCAGGGATATGATCTTACCGTACGTGATCTAGACGATACACGGGTCCGGTTATTCGTTGACCGGGGGGCCACCAGCGCGGCCTCACCCAAAGAAATGGCAGAGACGGTTGATCTGATTATTACCTGCTTACCTTCACCGACGGTTTGTTCTGCGGTAATGGAAAGTGAAGATGGAATCATCGCGGGTCTTGGCGAAGCAAAAATCTGGCTCGAAATGAGTACTACAGACGAGTCGGAAGTCATTCGCCTGGCCAATATCGTTGAAGAAAAAGGTGCGATGGCTATGGACTGTCCGGTGTCGGGCGGTTGCCACCGTGCTGCCAGCGGGAATATCTCTATTTTTGCCGGTGGTAAACGTGACGTGTTTGAACGTGTTCTTCCCATTTTGACAACCATGGGGCGTCGCATTTTGCATACCGGCCCGATAGGCTCGGCATCGGTGCTGAAAGTTGTAACCAACTACCTATGTTCAGTACACCTTGCTGCACTGGCCGAGGCATTTGTCGTAGCGGAAAAAGCCGGCATGGATATGAACACTACCTATGAGGCCATCCGTATTTCTTCCGGAAATTCCTTTGTTCATGAAACAGAATCCCAGGTGATTCTAAACGGCAGCCGCGATATCAATTTTACGATGGATCTGGTGGTAAAAGATGTGGGACTCTTTGATAAGCTATCAAAAGTCTATCATGTTCCCTTGGAAATATCGCCCCTGTTACTGAAAATATTCAAGGATGGTCAGGATCGATACGGGCCGAGAGAATTCTCTCCAAATATCATTAAACGTTTGGAAGATGCCTGCGACGTCCGGATTTTAGGTACGGGTTTTCCTGTTGAAATGAGTGATGACGAGCCTGAAGAAAACGGCTATGAGGTTAAGCCTCGTTAAGCGGAAAGGATGCTTGAGGCATTGATAATCTCCTGGAAAAACAGGCGCTTGTAAAGGGAGCTAATCCGCTATTGACCTTTGGTTTGGACAGTATTACGGGCTTTTCAAAAATGCATGTTTGCGTTTAGCAATATAGTCATTTACGGATCCGATGACGCCTTTGGGGAAAAAGATAACGACTAAAATAAAAAGTATTCCAAAGAGAAGCAGCCATCTTTCCAGCACATTATGCAGAAAGGTTGCTTGTGGAAAAAAGTCTTTTGCCACACTTTGAAGATCCGGTAAAAAAGTCTGGGTAGTCAGCAAAAAGGCAGCACCCACAATTCCGCCATAAAGTGTACCCATTCCCCCGATGATGACCATCAGAAGAACATTGAGCATAATCGCCATGACTTCAAGACTCGACTCCGGGTTCACGTAGCCCACCCACATGGAATACAATCCGCCGATCAGAGTTGCCAGTAAGCACCCGAAGGAAATTGATATGGTTTGGAATATAAATGTTTTGTAGCCAAGCGCCACGGCACGCTGTTCGTTATCTCGTATGGCCTGTAATACTCGACCCAAGGGAGAATGGGTAAACCGTAGCATCGCCAGAAACAAGGCCAGGCAGGTAAACAGTATCAGATAATAGGTAATCACGCGACCGGTGATGTCGATTCCCATAAATTCGCCCATGTTGAATGCCACTGAAAAAATACCGGGCATGCTGATGCTGATTCCGTCTTCTCCGCCGCTAAAATGGCTAAGCTTGTTGGCTAGAACAATGGCCAGCTCCGCGAGTGCCAGAGTGACCATCGCAAAGTAGATGGCTTTGACCCGCAAGGAAATAAAACTGATAATCAGCGCCAGAACGGCGGCGACTGCGGCTGCCAACAGCAATCCGAGAATCAGATTGAGATAGGTCGGGCTCCCATATTTTTCCAGCAAAAAAGCCACGCAATAGGCTCCAATTCCGAAAAACATGCCGTGCCCGAAAGATAGGATCCCGGTGTACCCCAGCAGAATATCAAAACTGGCAACCAGCGATGCAAAGATGACAATCTTTATCGCAAGATCCACTGTTTTAAACGATGGAAATAAAAAAGGGACCAACAGGAACAGAACCAGGACTCCAATTCGGAGAAAAAAGCTGCCGCTGCTATACTGCTGTCTTTTTTCCTGATTTCGAACCATCTGAATCGGTGTTTGTTCTACCATTTTGTAATTGCCCTACTTTCCAGCCGGGAATAGACCTGTCGGTCGGATGAGAAGTATGATTATCATAATTAGAATATTGACACCGGCGGCAGCCCAGGGGAGTAGATAAGCCACGTAATTATAGGAAAGTCCCACGATGAGGGCACCCACCAACGAGCCTGTGACACTTCCCAGACCTCCGATGATAACTATAATAAAAGCGAAGAGTAGATAAGTTGATCCCATGTCAGGGTACACCTGAAGACTGAATATACTCATTGACAGTCCACCCAGGGCGGCCAGGGCGGCCCCGACCGCAAATACACCGGTAAATAGCAGCAAAATATTATGGCCCATGGCCTGAACCATTTCGGGATTTTCCACACCCGCCCGCACGATGGTGCCTATCTTGGTTTTTTTAAGAATAAGTTGGATCACAGTGTACACGACAATTCCAAGAAAAAAATGCAGATGATTCGGTATCTGGCTATGATAATATCAAAAACATCCCAGTTTCCTCGAAAAGTCAGGGGGACGGCCATGACTTCATCGTTTGGCCCCCAGAATACCCGAATCAACTCTACCAGTACAATGGTGGCACCGAATGTAATCAGGATTTGAAACAGATGGTTTCCGTAGACACGTCGAATGATGACTCTTTCCAGAATGATTCCGAGCACGGCAACCACCACCATTGCCACAAGAATAGCCACTAGAAATACACCAAAGTTTTGAAGGACGGATTCTGCTTCCACCCATTTTCTCAACCACCCGAAGACACTGAAGCCGACATAAGCGCCCCAGGCAAATAGAGCGCCATGAGCAAAGTTTAAAACATCCATCAAGCCAAAGATAATACTGACGCCGGAGGCTATCAAAAAGAGGAGCATTCCCATGGCAAGTCCAGCAATTGTGAGCGTCAGATAGGTTTTAACAGGTATCCCCAGCAGCGGAAGCATAAAAAGAATAACTGCTCCAACGATTGTGAGTTCTTTATTCCATCGCTTAATTGCCGTTTCAGACATTGGGCAACCCTCTTATAAAGCAGGTACACACTAAATTTGACGTATTTTTTAAAAAGGTAAATTCATAAAGTATCTGGTGTTTTGTATTTGGTATCTCGTATAAAGTGTCGATTTATTCTGTTTTCGAGACCCTTAATTATCAATTTTGGTTATACCCAGATACCTGCTCTTTAACTCATCATTGTCTATAATATCAGCCATTATACCGTTATGCACAGCCAGCCCGTCATCCAGAATGTAATAGTGGTCACCAACACTGCTGGCCATATAAAAATTCTGTTCTACCAAAAGGACGACGCTGTGCTCTTTAATTTGATTGAGTGCTTCAATGAGGGCATCAACGATAATGGGCGCCAAACCCTTTGATGGTTCATCGATGAGTAGCAAAGAAGTTTCATTGACAATAGCGCGAGCGATGGCAAGCATCTGTTTCTGACCACCGCTTAGAATCCCTGCCTGTGCCCTCCAGAAGTTTTTGAGATCCTTGAACATGTCTAAAGTTCGCGCCAGCCTTTGGCCTGTGGCCTCATCTTCAATCAGCATAGCCACCCGCATGTTTTCTTCCACGGTAAGGTTGGTAAAAATACCCATATCTTCAGGGACAAATCCGATCCCCATTCGTGCGATTTTATAAGGTTTTTTATTCTGGATTTCTTTTCCGTTGTATAGAATTTTACCTTGCGACGGCGGCAAGAGGCCCATAACGGTTCTCAGGGTCGTACTCTTGCCGGCACCATTGCGGCCGATAAGGACGGTGACCGCATCGGCCTTTGCCTCAAACGAAAGCCCCTGAAGAATATGATGGTGGCCGATAAAGGTATGCGCGTCTTCTACCTTTAAAATAGTCTCATTCAAGTTTGGCTCCTCCGCCAAGATAGGCCTCCTGAACTTCTTTGCTGTGGCGAATGGTATCCGGATCTCCTTCAGCGATCAGCCTCCCGTCCTGCAGCACGGCAATAGAATCTGACAGGGCCATAATCATGTCCATTTTATGTTCAACCAGAAGAATTGTGCGGTCTCGTGCGGATTTGATTTTCTGAAGAATCTCTAAAATCGCCGGAACTTCTTCCTGTGACATGCCGGCCGTAGGCTCATCCAGAAAAAGAACCTCCGGCTTCAGCGCCATTAGAATGGCTAACTCCAGCTTGCGTTGTTCCCCATGGGTCAAGGAACTGGCCGGATCAGCCCATTTGTCGTTTAGAAGCAGATCCTTGAGAATGGCATAGGCTTCATCCTCGGTTTCTGAGAAATGAAGGTAGTTTCGCCAAAAGTTGAGACCGAATCCCTTGCGTGACTGTACGGCAACCCTGACGTTTTCCAGAACACTCAGAACCGGGAAAATATTTGTCAACTGAAAAGATCGACCCATCCCCAGACGCGTCCGCATAGCGGGCCCCATGTTGGTGATATCCCGCCCCTTGAAAAATACTTTACCCTCGGTGGCTTTATACTGGCCGGTCAGCAAGTTGAAAAAGGTCGTTTTCCCCGCACCATTGGGACCGATAATGGACTTCAACGTGAAAGATGCCACCTGCATATTGATATGATCGACAGCGATATGCCCGCCAAAGCGGATAGTTAGATCTTTTGTTTCGATTATCGATTCTGAAGTCATCACATTCATTTTGTTTTTGTTTGTGGGAGCGACTTCCAGCCGCGATAAGGGGCGGCTTAAACAAAGCCTTGTCGCGGTTGAAAGCCGCTCCCACAATTTTTGATTGGTGTCTGCTATTTATTCATAATAGGTGGGGCCGTTTCCTCCATCGATAACGTTTTTGTGAGCACGGGAATGGCCCATTCAACATCCGGTTTAACATCCAGTTCGAATGCAAACATGGCTTGCATGGCCTGATGGTCTTCCTTTCTAAACTTCATCATTCCCTTGGGTGTCATGAATTCCATCCCTTCCATGGTTGCAATGAGTTTTTCGGTATCTGTGCTCCCTGCTTTTGTAATCGCTTCCACCACGGCGCCGGCGGCAGCAAAACCACCGCAGGTAAAAAAGTCCGGGGGTTCGTTAAAGCGTTTGAAATGCTCTTTCACCAGCCAATCGTTCACTTCGTTCTTGGGATTCTCATAGTAATAGTAGATCGAACCTTTCATTCCCTTAAGCGGCTTCATCATCTTGAGGGCCGCCATGACATTACCGCCGCCGGCGATTTCGATGCCGTATTTGTCGAGCCCGGCTGCCATTAATTGGGCCAGGGGACCGCCCTTTCCGGCCCAGATGATCCAGACATACTTGGGCTCAGGCTGGTCCTTCAGAGCTTCGATAATTCTTTGGATTGGAGCCGTAAAATCCGTGCCTTTGGGATCAGCGTATTCTTCATGCACGACCTTGGCACCGAGTTTTTCCGCAGCTTTCTTGTAGGCAGCGATTCCATCCCGACCAAAAGCATAATCCTGCCCAATAGCGGCAATACTGACCCCTGGCTTGGAAATCGCAGCAGCATTGGAAATAGCATCCTGACTTGAATTCCGACCCGTTCGGAATATGTAACGATTCCAATTTTTTCCGGTGATGGAGTCTGCAACCGCCGGCTCCACAATGAGAATTTTTTTAAATTCCTGCGCCACAGGCAAAACGGCCAGGGCAACACCGCTGCTGGTGGGTCCTATTGCCAGATCTACTTTGTCGTCGCTATAGAGTTTGGTAAGGAGCATCTTGGCTCTGGCGGCCTTGAGCTGGGTATCTTCGACGAAAAGCTTCACATCGCGACCGATTATTTTCAGAGTCCCTTTGGTAAAGTATTCCAATCCCATTTTAAAGCCCGTGACCTCAGCTTTTCCGTATATTTCATAGGGGCCGCTCAAGCCCTGGATGATACCGATTTTGATGGGATCCGCCGCCATAACAGGGGATGTGCAAAAGGCAACAATCAGGAAAATCAACACGCACATGTTCCGAAACTGTTTGATGTTCATTTTACTCCTCCTTATTTTATTCAGTTGTTTATATCAGATCGCTCGACCCGTGCAGGCCGGCTATCACCGTACCGGTTGCAACTCACATCCATTTTCCCCACTTCGTAAAACTGACTTGATGGCTTCGTAAAAAGTCAAGGAAGTAACTTTAACCATTTTGTCAAATTTGCTGTTTTAAGAATGCTCCTCTTGCAAATAATTTTTGAGAGACTACAAACTTTTCAGCGTGCCTTCTTTGAGCTGCCGGAATATATTCTTCTATTTGTCGACGAGAATTCGTGTATATTTTTTTGCCATCTAACTTATTACCCATAAGCAACAATGGTGAAAATAAGTTAAATCTGCTTTTACAAATTCATCCAGCCCGTTTTGGTATAAAAGTTTGAAATTGCAGTTGTACCTGCACGGAACCGATCAAACCATCAACGAAATTGTTTGCTGTCCATTTTAAGCGATGCACTTGATAATCCATAAAATATCAAATTGAAACATGGATGTCAAAATATTCGACTGATCAAGGATTGAAAATTAAAGAATCGCGCCGGATCTGATCCGAACCCCCTTTTATGTAGAATAGTAACAACAGTCCTTAATATGGAAAAATCAGGAGAGTCGCAGGGGGATATCCTTATTCTACTTTTTAAATAAACAGCGTGTGGACGATGTGTCAAATAAAAGAGTCAGATCGAAAAGGCTGATAAAAGCCGGCAAAGAGTAGGGAATGAAATTTCCCCGCATGGTAATGGATAGCGACCAACCATGGCCTCGAATCATTTGAACTGGCTTTTTTCTTTGTAAGGGAGGCGGCGAAGCGTTGACAAGGGGCGTGCAGGCCTGGCTCTTGAGCTTTGAAAGCACCTGTTTCGGGTTGTCAACTTTGTGATTTGCTGGGGAAGGCGATAGGGCGCGTTGTGGTAACCAATCTGAAGATGACCCGCATATTCTATAATATTTGACATACCACAATGTGGTATTATTTTATTCAAACAGAACGCTTTCCATTACAATAATACCAATTTTACTATCCGATAGGGAGGGATTTAATCATGGCACGATATTTTATTGATTGTAGAGATTATCCGGGTGAAACGAAATGCTCTGTCGCTCTTTCAGCTGACACAAAACAGGAGTTGTTAGAAGCGGTGGTTCAGCATGGAACGAAAGTTCATAATTACGAAGACACTCCTGATTTTAGGGAAAGTATCGTAAAGGAATTTAAAGAAGGAACTCTCTGTGCTTAGTGAGATCGCATTTCTTATGCTTTAAACATTGCCGTTTTTAGCATTATAAAGTTGTAAAATATATAAAAACATGGGAAAAAATAGGCGTGGTTCAATCTTGATTGCCACGCCTATTTTTTTCCGGTGTTTGCACTAAGCTGTGATTACCTACTATGACACCAACCAATTGATGATTTTTCATCAATTTTAATAATTAACCGAGGGCACTTCGTTAGGCATCTTATGGAGATTACATTCAAAAATGAATCATACTTCTTTCCCCGATATATTCCAGCGGTCTCAATGCATCCTTGGTGAAGGAGCCGTTATTGAGCGCCTGCGCCGAAACGGTAAATTCGAACTTGATCCCAATATTGTTAATTCAGCATTTATCTATGATGAGGAGAAGAGTTCCGCCCTCTCCGCAATCTATCGCCA
>PVMS01038095.1_pt1 | contig 10108 bp, 3 predicted proteins | sample 1853461 | NCBI WGS metagenome assembly PVMS01 (sample SAMN08582032, study PRJNA380276) | Marine sediment metagenome, whole genome shotgun sequencing project. | isolation source: ocean sediment barecode stripped | collected 2017
ACCGGTATTCTTACCCTTTCCACTACCCCAGTTTTCTCTCACGCTCTTGTGCGGACATCTGACGTTTCAGACCAGCTTAATCAGCCCTACTTCACTTCGGCTGCCCTCCTTCTTCTTGAGGATTCCTCCCTGTTCCCACCCGAGGGAATACTAAAGCTTTACCCCACAGACACCTTCGAGGTGACAGCAAGCAGCTCAGGATTAACTGACCGAACTATTACTTGTGCTGCCCTTTCCTTCGAAGCTAACAGTTTGGTTGGCTACGAGATTGTGTTCGACAGCGCTGCTACCCAGGCAGATCTCCAAGGTCATACCAAGAGAATAGTATCGAACACCACCAATGTAATCACCGTTGCTGTAGACTGGACAGACGATACAGTCTTTCCCATCCTAGGTGCCCCTGGGGATACCTTCGTTATCAACCCCATAGTTCAGTACAGCAGCCTGGACTACGACACCCATACTATTACTCTTAGGGAGCCTATCCTTCAGGACTTCGATATTCCCTTGAACTCTAAAGTAGAGCTTATGGTGAGTGAAGAGACTGCCGCCCTTTCCCCAGTCAAGTTTGCTGGAACTGGGTGGGATATCATTCAGTCTACTCCCAGGCTGGTAGAGCTATTGCTTCCTGAAGACATTAGAGATCCTAATGACCTTAGAAGTTCTTCTCATGTACACGACGATCGTCTTGGGGCCATAACCACGACCAACTCCGTACAGGTAGACCCAGACGATACCACTGTAACCGCTATCTCCTTTGCTGCCTTCCCCGCTGCGGGAACCTTGGAGTTCGACCCAGGCGGAGGAACCGCCGAGCGTGTGGCTTACGGAACTCCCATCTCCTACATCACTGTTTTCGCCGCAGCAGGCTCTGGTACTTTTATACTGCAGGACTCCTCCCTGTTCCCTGCTTCCGGGGATGTTTTGATAGACTCAGGAACTGTCGAAGAGGAGACAGTAGTTTACGTATCTAATGACACAGCTACTGGTGAGATTACACTCGCTGGTACCCTTGCTAACGACCACAGAGTTGGTCATGTTGTGGCGTGTACCACCCAGCTCAATCTACAATCAGTAGCGATAAACACCCATATTATAGGAACCACTGTTGACTTCTACCAGCCCTTGTACGTCACGGTTCCTATTGGAGACTTCAACCAGGTCGTAGATACGTTCCCTGGTCCCTATGTTTACGACATAGGAGAGAGATCCGCCACGGCTACTGTAGCGTCCACCAACACTACCACCCTAATTCCCGGTCCTTCTCTTTTGCAGATTTCCCAGGTTCAAGGTAACGAGGTTTTTGAGGTTGGAGACGCTTTGCCTATGGTTGAGGCTTTTGGGGGCTCTATTTTCGATCTTACTGTTGGTCTTGGAACTGCTGCAGAGGAGCTTATACAAGTAAACTCAGTGACTCTCAAGAACCGTGCCATCACCACGTTGGTTGCTAACTCTCTTATTGGTGATACCGTGATTGCGCTTACCACCCATGCTCCAGGACTTACGATTGAGGGAGCTTCTTTCCCCGATGCTAGAGGCTACAGAGTAGTCATAGACGAGGCTGTTGCCGCTGACAGAGAGGTTACTTACGTATTGGGTACCACTACAGTTGCTGCTACTGCAGCTATTGGTTCCGGTGCGGATGGAACCGTGAACATCACAGCTGTTGGAGCCCTAGCCGGTGAACCAGGCAACACCGCCACCGTAGAAGTATTCGAGCCCGCAGGAACTCACCCCTTGACGGTCTTTGCGGTCGGAGGAACGCTCACTGTTGAACTCCGAGTTATTGCTGGTTTTGCCCAAGTAGCAGACAACACCGCGACTCTTATCGCAGCCGCTATATCTCTTCTTGACGATTTCAGTGCCACAGCGTCTGGAACTGGCGCGGACTCCATATTAGACCCCGAGGGTCCTTTCTCTTTTACAGGGGGCTCGTCCGCGCTGCTCCTGGAATCGCCTCTTACCAAGGCGCACACCCTGGGCGACTCTGTGGCCCCTATGTCCGACTTAGTAGTGGCAGAAACTATTACTAAGTCCCACCAAGGAGAGGTGTCAAACAGCTTTCGTTCTACTGCCCTAGTAGACCCCGCTCCTTGGATCGATGCTACTGCAGCTATTGGTAGTGGTGTGGACGGAACTGTGAACATCACAGCTGTTGGAGCGTTAGCAGGCTTTGCAGGCAACTCCGCTACTGTTGAGGTGATAGACCCTACTCCAACAAACGGAGCCCTTACTGTTGTTGAGTCGCCAGCAGGTATCATCGCTGTTACTCTTGCGGTCGCTGCTGGTGTTCTTGATACAGCAGCTAATACAGCTCTTCTTATAGCAGCAGCTATAGATGCTCTTGATGATTTCAGTGCCCTCCACTCTGGTACCGGTGCTACCTCTCTCACTCTTGATGAGGGTCCTACCTCGTTTACAGGGGGCATAGACGCAGCCGACGCCTACTATCTAATCGAGGACACGCTATCCGCAGAGATTGCAGCTCCTAGAGTAGACAGTATTACTGTTGTGTCCGCAACAGGCATGGACATCGACGGAGGGTTTGTTTGGTTGAACTTCGGCAATGGGAAGCTTCCAGTAGAGAGCACTTTGGCTGCTCCTATGATAGCGACAGACACCACAGCTGCCCTTGTGTCCTCTGATGATTTCCCCTCCCCAACATCCTTTTTTACTGCTACAATAGGAGTAGGACTTCGCACAGAGGAGAAGGTTCTGGTTACTGCAAATAATACTGGAACAGATGTGTTCACCCTTGCGGGAGGCACCTACGGAGTCCAGTACGCCCATGCTACCGGAGAGCTAGTCCGCTTCGAGCCTGGTGGCGATGAGGTGGTTCAGTACTCCGAGATCGATACAAACGTCCTTCGCTTTAGCCCAGATATTGTGCTACAATATACACACTATCCTGTGGAATCTGTTATTGATTCCTCTGCTACCAGCGACCCCCGTACAAATGGTTATGATTTTCCTTTGCGAATGCCGGTCGATATCCTGGTAAGGTTAGAATACTTGCTTGATATTGTCCGAGCAGCAGGGGTCCAAGTAGAGTTGATCGTACAAAGGTAATATGCCTAAGAAACTAAATATAAGCTCTAACGAGCGAATAGATATTGATGATTTCAACAGAGCCTCTTCTGATTACACGCAGGAGTCTGATAACTTCGAGCGCCAGAAGCTAGTTCAGACTAGGCGTTCTTTGGTTGCTTCAGGCTTTAGAATTGAGATCTCGAACCAAGCCACTTCTCCGGGTCAGTTCACTATCTATAACGGCGCGGCTCTTGACCGTTCGGGTAACATACTAAACAACGAGCAGCAAATTAACGATGCTCGTACCCTCACACTCACCGGTACGGGCACTTCTTTCTATGTTGAGATTGAGTTCGTAGAGGGAGAGTCGGATGTTAACTCTCGTGCGTTCTGGGATCCAACCTTCTCCCCTGCAAATCCTCCAGGTAAAGAGTTCAGCCTGAGCGTAGCTACTCGTATTGCTCCCGACTGGCAGGTAGTCTCCCCTGTGTCCACCACTGGGTTTGATGTAGACGCCGATGTTAACAGTGTCAAGATTCCCATTGCTATATTGTACACAAACGTCTCCAATGAGATTGAGGGCTTCACTGCCGTAAATATCTCCTCTGTTATGGAAGAGGATATTCCTGCAGCTCCTTCTACACTGGAGCTTAAGGTACTAGACAGTACGCTGTTTCCTTCCTCTGCTGCAACGGCCTCCTTGGGCTTTGGTACAGCCAACGTAGAGACAGTTACAATTACCGCCAACGACCGTGCTAATGGTATTATTACTATTTCTCCAGGAACGATTAAGGATCACAATGCTGGAGCAATCCTAAAAGTAGACGGTGCCCCCACCTATCTTCCGCAAGATACCGACGCGGTACCTGCCGCTCCAGCAGCTACGACCTCCGCCGACCAGCGAAGAGGGCTGTTTGCTGGCGACGAACTTAGAGGTTCCGCCCTCTCTGCCTCCGCCCAGGACGCAGATGCTAGAAGCGACCTAGCTGTACAGAGCCTCAAAGACCACATTGACTTCCTCGCTGCTCAGATTAGAGAGCTAAAGTTTGGCAACCTACGCTCCGATATAGACGGTGGCCTCCCTCCTTCCTCTTTCTCCTCTACTAGACATTATGATGCAGCAGGAAGTGTTACGGGAGCGCGCACTCGTACTATCACTATTGGTGACGGAGTTATTTCTTTTGGTGATCTAAACACTACTGTTGATGATCTAAGTACTGTTCTTCAGGCGGCCCACGATGCCTTAAATGCTACTAATGGAGGCTCTGTCTTTGTGAAGACGGGAAACTACACCTGGAACACCACTACCATTGCCACAGACCGTCCTATAGAGATTGTGTTCGAAATTGGCGCACTGATCTCTTCTCCACCGGGTAACTTTTCTATACTTGTCACCACCGCCGATCCTATTGTAATTAAGAACTTCCCTTCTCCTCCAAGCGGAGACCCCTGCATACTCCAAGGTACCTCTTCTAGGGATATAAAACTGGAAAACTGTCATTTTCGTTTGCACATTGTAGGAGGAGCTACCAGGGAGTTTTACGCTAGAAGCTGTACATTCTCGGAAAGCAGCGATCCTGCTTGTCTGATTTCCGACACCTTTGGCTATGAGTCTAACTATACTTTTGATGACTGCACGTTCAGTAATGATTCAGCGACTAGCTCCTGTTTGAGGCTGTTCAACGCAGTGAACGTTTTGTTCCGAAACTGCAGCGTTTTCAATGAGACAGGCGAAGTAGTTGATATCGACGGTGGCGGGTTCGATCCTGGATGCGATGGTGTTGTGTTCGAGGACTGTACCTTCACCTCCGGTGGTGGTTCCCCTACTAACGGTCAACAGCTGGTAGCAGTGACTGGCCTTCATACTACGGGGCAACAGGTAAAGCCTATTGTCTTCCGAAACTGCAGCGCAGTTGTAGGAGAATCCTCAGTGGCTGGGTCTCCCCTCCACTCCATATTCGAGTTCGGAGGCACTCAGGACTTCGGAGGTAAAATCTGGGTCGAGGTTGATGGATTCCATATCGAGTATGAGGCGGCAACCATGACTCCCAGGGCCGTACTTACTCTCTGGGGTCACGAAGATTACAACGTCAACCTTTATAAGAACATGACGGTAAACATCAACGGAGCAGCCGCTTCTGCGCATAGCGGAACCGGGATGATTAATATTAATAGCTTTACCAGGGTTGAAAACTTCCAGCTTCTTGACTTCGCAAATCCCACTGTTGCAATCGACGACCCGGTTGTTTCTGTAATCGCAGATAATGTCGATATTTACGGAATGAAGTTTCGTCATGATGGAGTAGCAGGTACCCTCGGCTGGGGGTATGACGGCATCATTTATATAGAAGGTCAGTTCGTGAATATCCATGATGTTTATTTCGAGAATACCTTGAATATGCGTAGCACTGCCTCAATCAACTCCGGTACTTTTATCCAAACCCTCGGCGCAGCCTTCCCCACCTATGGCCCAATTATGATTGACGGGGTGTTTATGCCAGTGGGAGAGCTTTGGTGTCCTACTAATGAAAACGCCGTTATCATTGGGCTGCACTCCGAACGTTCCACTCTTAAGAGGTTTACGGGCTACCAGACTGTAGCTACTGGTACCTGGGACGGTCCGTGGATTTGGATAAATGCTCAGTTTTGTGTGGTGGACAGCGCAATTGTTCAACAAACCGTTCAGGACGGTTTAATAACTTTCATACAGCTGGATACCGGCGCGGATTACTGCGCAGTCACTAACTGCCTGCTAGAGAATAACGATAGCGGTTCACAGTTCTATATAGTAAGCATTCCCGGAGGTGCTAACTTTTGTCGAGTGAATAATAACACGGCCAATGCTCAGACGGGTACTGCTTCAATTCCTGACTCCGGTACCGGTACGGTCAAGGTAGGTAATGTTCTAGTTTAATACAGAGATAATATGCCTAAGAAACTAAATATAAGCTCTAATGAGAGAGTGGATCTTGAAGACTTCAACAGAGCCTCTGCTGAATACACGCAGGAGTCCGACAACTTCGAGCGCCAGAAGCTATTTCAGGCTAGGCGTTCTTTGGTTGCTTCAGGCTTTAGAATTGAGATCTCGGACCAAACAACCTCTCCGGGTCAGTTCACTATCTACAATGGTCTTTCATTAGATCGTTCGGGTAACATACTAAACAACGAGCAGCAAGTTAGCGATGCTCGTACCATGACCCTCTCCGGTGGAGGCTCCTCTTTTTATATTGAGATTGAGTTCGTAGAGGGAGAGTCGGATGTTGATGCTCGTGCGTTCTGGGACCCAACCTTCTCCGGTAATACTCCTCCCGGCAAAGAGTTCAGCCTGAATGTAGCTACACGCGTGACGCCGAACTGGCAGGTAGTCTCCCCTGTGGCCGCCACTGGGTTTGATGTAGACATTACGGATATTAACAGCGTCAAGATTCCCATTGCTGTGCTTACTACAAATGGCGCTAACGAGATTGTTGGTTTCACTGTCCAAAACGCCTCTACGGTTCTAGAGGAAGATGTACTTTCGGCGGTCACTGAGATTAGGGTCTTGGACAGCACCCTCTTTCCTACCACCGGAGACGCAACCTTGGACTTTGGGGGAGCCAACCCTGAGACTGTTAGCATTATAGGCAATGACCTAGTTAATGGAATTATTACCTTCGGTGGCCCTACTAGTTTCGCCCACAACGCAGGTGCTATCCTCAGGGAGACTGTTGTACCTGCCTCGTTTGTTCCCGAGAGCAAACTAGCCGCCCCTTCGGCAGACGAAGATCGTCGTCGTAGGCTATTTGCTGGGGATGAGGCTAGAGGAGGAGCACTAGCCCAGGACTCACAGGACGTTGCTGCTAGAAGCGACCTCGCCATAAAGAGCTTGAAGGACCACGTAGACTTCCTTGCTGGTCAGATTCGTGAGATGAAGTTCGGTACTTCTAGAGTAGGAGAAACTACTACCTCTGATCCTTCTTTTACTACCGCTGAGCGTCACTACGATTACGCCGGAAGTATCGCAGGTGTGCGTTCTTGGAACTATACTATTGGAGATACGGTTTCTTCTCTAGGAGACTTCAACGCTGCCTCTGACGACTTTGGCACACAGCTGCAGGCTGCGCATGATGCTTTGGACGCCACCGATGGGGGTTCTATCCTGATCAAGGAAGGCGACTATGTTTGGGATGCCACAGTTACTGTAACCAAACCAGTTTCTATTGTTTTTGCTGAGGGTGTTACCTTTGTGGCAGGTACGTATGCTTCTGCCCCTGTTTCTATTGCCGCTGGAGTAAAGGTCGAGCTGATTGGAATGCCAGCAGTTCCTGCTACAGAGCTGCCGTTCCCTGTTACAGCGCAGAACTTTGCTTTCATCGAGCTTATTGTAGTAGACAGTACTCTTCAGGTTGATTTCACTGCCGCGACTTCAGTAAACAACAGTTCTTTTGACTTTAGAGGTTGTACGTTTCCAGCAGAGTCTTCCGCCGGTGCGTTTAAGACGAATAATGGTACAGCTGAGTTCTTTGCTAAAATGTCATTTAAAGATTGCTTGTTTCAGCATAACGATACTACAGATTTGACAACTGAGGCTATTGTTGATATTCAGTTGAGCAATGCTATTTTTGAAGACTGTGTATTTGATTTAGCTGCAGGAACCGGAACCGCTAACCAATTGCTTATTGTTAACGACGTTGATGATACTACTGGACCAAATATCTTTTCAAGATGTAAGTTTATTGAATCAACCACAGGCGAGGCTTTGGGGCCTATCCGCATCCTTCCTGATTCATTCGATTTTGTAGTCTTTAATGAATGTCATTTTGAGCTGACATGGGCGGCTACTACTGCCAGTGCTATAGAAAGAAGTTTTATATATACCGATGCTGCTCTTAGGTTTAACAACTGCACTTTCGCTAACTTCGATGTGCCAGATTCTGCGGACACTAGTATTGATACGTATGGGGCGTGTATCCGAACCCCCTTAGACGATGGTTGGATATTTATCTCTGACTCTAGCTTCACTTCCGGTGATTTTAACTCATTTAATGCCGCTCATGTTGGCAAGGCAAGCAGTTGGCTACAGGTGAACGGTAGTAGTTTTAGCTCATTTTATAAAAGTTTGTATGTTGATACCGCAGATCCTCTTGAAGTAAAGAACTGTAGATTTAATGGCTTTGCAAGCGATCTAGCCCTGACTGAAGTTATTGGCGTTGAGTTTACCACCGGGCTAGCTGAGGTAAGCAGGCAAGCAATAATTTCAGATAATAAGTTCTCCTGGATCTCCGGTATCGTGAGCGCCGCCTTCACGTATACAGCCATTAAGGCCCACGACAGTGACATCGACAACGCCATCACGCAGATTCAAAACAATGAAATCACTATGGTGCCCAATACTGGCCAAACTGTTGGTATCAACCTGTCCGAGATTGGGAAGATAAATGGTAAAGGAAGAGCAATTGTCACTGGTAACACCATTTATCAGCCTCCAGGCGCGTATGCTGGTTCTACTAGCAGCTACTGGGGAATTAAGAGTGATGCCTCCGCGTCCTTGTTCTTCCCTCCGTTTAGCTGGACTATCTCCAACAACAACATTTCTATTGCTGCGAACACCTTATCTGGATCAGGTACTTGTTATGGAATTCAGATTATTGGCCCAACCACTTATGAGAGGTTCAACAACTCCAGCGGGTATCTTATTGGGGGCAATAACATCACCGCCTGGGGTACTGATACTGGGGGTGCCCGTGGAATTGAGTTTGAAGGTGTAGGAGCTTCGCTTTCTAACAACAATATTACTGTTCAGGGCGGAGATAGTGTTAGTAACACTGCTTGTCTTAAGGTAGACGGGCATTGGATTACGATTAATGGAAACATGTGTTATATTGAAGACACAGGAACCTGTGTGGATGTAGAAATTCCTGCTATAACTAACTTCTCTGATGACACGCATGGCGGCCATATTAGTATAATTAACAACACCATTGACTCTAAACTAACTGTTGGCGGCTGTATCTCACTTTTCAGTAACGCGGACCAAATAGCAGGGATAAATATCAACAACAATAACATCTCTGCTGATCACGCTGCGACCAACGATGATGACTTCATTTCTGTTCTTTTGAATGGCCTAGGACACGCTGCCTCCATAAGTAATAATACTATTTCGGAGCAAACTAGACCTGACACAGGAAACTCTAGAGACGCTATTTTCTTTATTAATACCGATGTCTGGAAGGGTTGTACAATCAATGGTAACTCTATTGGAAGTCGCAACTATCTAACTGGTGCGGTAAGATCCTCCTCCTCTGCCGCTATCTCAGTGGCAGGAACTGATCTTCTGACCAGCCTTTCTGTTTGCGGAAACGTTATTAGTGGTTGGGTTGATGTGGGCGGAGCTAATCGTCGAAGCATTGACATCAATGATGTTGACGGAGTTACCTGTACTGGCAACGCTTGCCAGTACAGCGGCGCAGGAGGAGAGCCTGTAATTCGTATTGACTCTTGTAATAACGTCGTAGTCGTTGGTAATGAAGCAGATGACTACAACATCCAGACGAGCACAAGCTCGGATGTTGTAGGCAACAACACTATGAACAACGGTACTTTTACATAATCTTTCGTAATAGGATCCTCCTATTACTTTAACTAAATGAGGTAAATATGATGAAGACAATCAAAACAACGATCTTCACGTTAACAGCAATGTTGGTTCCATCTCTTGCGTTCGCGCAGGATGCACCAGCAGTCCCAGAAGCAGATGTCAGTGCGTTCGTCGAGATGATGATCACTGCTGCTAAGGGTGGTGAGTGGAGCCTGTTTGTGGCTGCTCTCATCATGGTTCTCGTGTTCTTGGCCACAAAGGTTAAGTTTATTGACAACCTACTTCCCGCCGCTGCAAAGCCGTGGGTCGCAGCAGTTGCTGGTATGCTCACAGCTGTAGCAACGACTGTAATCACCACTGGAAGCTGGCTCACCGCCGCTCTTGCTGGGTTTACAACGGGTGCCGCCGCCGCTGGACTTTGGTCGCTTATCGGTAAGAAGATTCTCGACAGGAAGAAGCCTGCCGAATAACCAACTAGGATCTATGGACCTGAGGGGA
>PVMS01094993.1_pt1 | contig 10108 bp, 8 predicted proteins | sample 1853461 | NCBI WGS metagenome assembly PVMS01 (sample SAMN08582032, study PRJNA380276) | Marine sediment metagenome, whole genome shotgun sequencing project. | isolation source: ocean sediment barecode stripped | collected 2017
CCCTGCCCGCTCGGCCCCGTGCCAATGATCACAGTCGCAGTCGCATCCGGGTTCACCCGCACCAGACCGGACCCGTTGAACGCGGTCGGCAATCCATACGTTCCCCAGTTGAAACCAAGGTCGGCGAGCCCGGCCGGAGCGAAACCGCATACCTCGACATAACTCGAGAGCCCCAAACCGACAAGTCGTCCCTCAGCACGTGCCGCCTCCTGTTCAGTCCGCAAACCCGCATAGTCCGCGGTCTCGAGCAACGCGTTGAGATTCGTCGAGTAGTCGCCGGTATCCATGGCGAAACCGACCGGGGAAATCGCGACAGGGAACTCCTCATTCGGGATAAAGTTCTTGTGCCGCACTTCGGCAGGGTCCATCCCGATCTCACGGGCATACATGTCCATGATCCGCTCGATGTAATACATCGCCTCGGGTCGTCCCGCCCCCCGATACGCATCGGTGGTAACAGTGTTGGTGGCAACACAATCGATCTTCCAGTACGTCGGCATCTTGTATTGGCCGGAACCAACAAAGAGACCAAGGAACGGAATGGCAACCGTGAAGTTCTGCGTATAGGCCCCCATGTCGGCGATACCATCGAAGTCGTATCCCAGGATCTCACCGTCACGCGTCCCAACAATGGTGGCAGTACCGACCCAACCTCTGCCCTGGATGGTGGAGTTGGCCGCCTCACGCCGGGTCTCTACCCAACGCACCGGACGCCCGAGCTGCTTCGCAGCCCACGACACCAGAATCTCATCGTTGTAAACGTTGAGCTTGGCACCGAAACCGCCGCCCACCTCGGGGGCGACCACACGAACACTGGTAGTCGGCAGACCGAGCGACACCGCGATGCCTCCGGCAAGGGCATGCGGTATCTGGGTCGTAGACCACACATTCAACGTGTTGTAACCGGGGATCCACTCAGCAAGCACTCGCCGCGGCTCGATAGCCGTGGGAATCAGCCGCTGATTGACCATCTCCTGGCTGACCACGACAGTGTCATCACGCTCTCTGGCGGCATCGATCCCGTCCTTAACCGCCTGCTGGTCTTCGGGTTCTGCACCGAACGGGGCCACCCACGTGATAATCGTGTTGGATTCTGAGCCTTCGTGGATGAGGACCCGGTTCGACAGAGAATCCTTGAGATCGATCACCGGCTCGAGCGGCTCGTAGTCCACAAAGACCGCGTCCGCCGCGTCCTGCGCCACGTACCTGTCGGAGGCAATAACCATCGCCACCGCCTCGCCGACATGCTTGACCTCTCCCCCATTGAGAAGCGGGCGGGGAGCAAACGAAAGCTGCGCGATCAACGGACCAAGGCTCTCCACATCTGCGGCGGTATACACGGCAAACACCCCGTCCATTGCCAGAGCATCCGAGGTTTCTATCGACAGGACCTTGGCCCGGGCAAAGGGGCTACGGACAAACGCGGCTGACGTCTCGCCGGGAAGCTTGATATCGTCGACATATCTGCCAAGACCCTGAATTAGCGCCGGATCTTCCCGTCGTCTTATCGCACCACCAAGTGCACTTGTTGTGCTCATTGCGCCACCTCCCAATCAGGTTCGGCAGGCTCTTCACCGCGCATCTTGGCAGCGGCATACTCGATAGCCCGCACGATGTTGTGGTAGCCGGTACAGCGGCACAGGTTGCCCTCGATACCGTGCCGGATCTCATCCTCAGTCGGATTGTCGTTCTCAGCCAACATGCTGGCCGCGGTCATAATCATGCCGGGAGTGCAATACCCACACTGCAAACCATGGCGCTCCCAAAAACCCTCCTGCACAGGATGCAACTCGCCGTTCGCCAGTCCCTCGACAGTGGTGACGTCAGCATCGGCAGCTTGGACCGCGAGCATCGTGCACGACTTGACGGGTTTGCCGTCAACATGAACAGTGCACGCCCCGCAGTAACCCGTTTCGCACCCGACATGGGTGCCGGTCAACCCGAGTTGTTCTCGGATCAGGTGCACCAGCAAGGTTCTTGGTTCAACCTCGCTGCTGACTTCACGACCGTTGACGGTCAGAGATACTTCCATCCGGCTCTCCCTCCGAAATGCGTACATCCGAACCTAGCAACAAGAAGGGCCGACGCGTCGAGAGAACCACCAACGATTTGTCAAACTCTACGAAAAATCTTCCTGAGCAGCCGGGTGATCGGGGCGACCATGCTCGCCAAAAGCAGCGAGAATCCCTTCACTTCCGCAGCATGCACCGCAGCCGCCGCCTCTGGAGTCGGCGCCGCCAGCTTCGCCTCCAGGCAATGCACAAACTCACCAATAATCCGCCCGGTCATCTCCTTCAGCAACCCAACACGGCCGAACTGGGCTGCCGCCCCCGACAGAATCACGTCGGCATCGACAACCACTCGCGTCCCCGACGCGATCGGCTCAAGTGAGTAGGCAACCCTCAATTGAGCCCGGCTCCCCCCCCACGACGATCTGCGCCCTTGCCGACCACAGTCCCGCTACGAGTCGCCGCGTCCCCGGTGACGATGGCTTCGCCCTCGAAGATTGCGGTGATCGGTCCCAGCTTCGCCTCGACACGCCCCAAATAGCGGCCCTCACCACGATCCTCGGTGAGCTCAGCCCCCGGCAGACAGTGAGCCAACTCGGGCACGTCAACGAACAAAGCCCAAACAGACTCAATGTCACGCTCCACATCAAACGTGTCGGTAATCTTCATACTGCCCCTCCTGCAACGCGGTTGCGTGACTATAAGCGCCGGGGTCGCGGCCTGTCACTCGAACCAGGCGTTATGGGGGAGGTCGCTGCGCGCCGCCCGCAACAAGCCGAACGGGCTGACATGGAGGAAGTTTGCGACGCGGGAGATGTAACAGTCGGCATATTTCTCCACCTGACGCGCAAAAAGACTCCTATCGATGCCGGATCGCTCAAGGGACCCATAACATGCCCAGCGCCCGGCGATTCAGTTGCCGATCACTATCCATGGGTTTCGTGAATGCGCCGATCTGGGACCTCTATTGCGGGGAATCGCGTCTCCACCCGGAGGCTGAAAGGCTCAGCCTGCGATCGAGCCTGGCGAAGCACTCCCCGGTGGTCGTCTACGAACGCGTCCACCGGGACCCCGAATCGTCGAAAACCGCATCGCGTGCAACGCGGCCGTATACCCTCACAGGGCGCAGGGTACACGGTCGGATTGCGCTCAGCTCAAGGAATGGTCTTGTCGAGTGCCAGATACACCACGGGGAGGAACCCCCAGATTGCCGTGAATATCAGTGCGTACCCAAGATTCTTGGCCGACACCTTCCCGTAAGTGAACCCGGCGACCATGAGGAAGACTACCCCCCACCAGATCGTCGACGACTGGAACAAGAACGTGTCGTTGAAGAGATCGAACGACACATAGAGGGCCGCCAGGATCCCGACCGGAACCGCCAGGTTACCCACAGGGCGGAGATCTCCTCCAGTTACCAGGGCCGCCCCAAGGGCGGTGAAGAACACCGCGAAGAGCAGAACCAAGCCCGCTAGCGTGAGAATCAGCGGCTCGCCACCCGCTTGTTGAACAAGGATGAAGACCTGGCTAGCCAGGATCAACCCGACAATGAGCTCCACCCAACCGACCGTGGTCCCCGGGTTAGGACCCCCATCCGTGGGCTCGGCACCCACACCAATCAAGTACAAGCCGATCACCCACGCTCCCAGCGCGAAGGTAAAGAATATTACCGCTACAGAAAGCACATTGTCCTCCTCCTCGTGTCCGCCGACCCTACCCCCTCGCGCCCCGCCATTGCAACCAATCCGCATCCTGGCACCTCTAAACGAAAGCAACTCCTATGCCCGTGCAGCTACGACCTGGATACCGTTGACCTGTTGAGCCCGCACCGATCGTGGAATTTGTGTTCGGTGACGAGTGCAACACACGACGCGTGACCGATCATGCAGCGGCGAATTCCACAAGTTGAGGCCCGACGGCGTCGCAAGGTGTGGATTGCATCACCTCGGGTATCCGAGCGTCTCAAGTGCCTCACCGATCTCGGCGAAGATCTCCGGGTCGTCTACGGTTGCGGGCATAGTCCAAGGCTCACCGTCCGCGATCTTGGCGATTGTGCCGCGAAGGATTTTGCCCGACCGGGTTTTTGGCAGACGTGCGACCACCACCGCTAACTTGAACGCAGCCACCGGGCCGATCCGCTCGCGCACCATCGCAACCACGTCAGAGGCGACTGCATCATTGTCACGCGCGGCCCCCGCCTTGAGCACGACAAAGCCTGCAGGCACCTGGCCCTTGAGGGGGTCCGCCACGCCCAACACCGCGCACTCTGCGACGTCGGGGTGTGAGATTAGGACTTCCTCGAGCGCGCCTGTGGAGAAGCGATGGCCAGCCACGTTGATCACGTCGTCGGTGCGAACCATCACATAGACGTAGCCGTTGTCGTCGATGTAACCGGCGTCAGCGGTCTCGTAGAACCCTGGATATCTCGAGAAGTACGTTTCGGTAAAGCGCTGCTCGGCGTTCCAGAGGGTAGGGAACGATCCGGGAGGCATGGGCAATTTGATACATAAAGCCCCGGTCTCACCAGCGGGTAGAGCTTCCCCATCGGGGCCCAGCACGTGCAGGTCCCAACCGGGTGCGGGACGAGTCGGTGAGCCGGGAACCACCGCCAGGGGTTCGATCCCAAGACAGTTGGAGACGATCGCCCATCCAGTCTCGGTTTGCCACCAGTGATCGATCACGGGCACGGCGAGCATGTCGTGCGCCCAGCCAAGGGTGTCGGGGTCGCACCGCTCCCCTGCGAGGAAAAGCGACTCGAACCGACTCAAGTCGTAACCGGCGATGAGCGAGCCCTCGGGGTCTTGTTGGCGAATGGCCCGTATCGCGGTCGGGGCGGTGAACATACATGACACGCCGTGGTCGGCGATGACCCTCCAAAATGCCCCCGCATCGGGTGTACCAACCGGCTTTCCCTCGTAGAGGACTGTCGTACACCCGTGAAGAAGTGGTCCGTACACGATATAGGAGTGGCCCACCACCCAGCCGACATCGGACGCCGCCCAGTAGACCTGACCGGGGTCGACATTGTAGATGTTCTTCATCGTCCATTTCAGGGCAACAGCGTGGCCGCCGTTGTCACGGACGATGCCCTTCGGCTGGCCGGTGGTGCCGGACGTGTAGAGGATGTAGAGCGGGTCGGTCGCCGCAACCGGGACGCACGGGTGCGGTGTCGCGGCCGAGAGCTCCTCATCCCAATCGAGGTCGCGTCCGGGCTTCATATGTGCTTTCGTCATCTCACGCTGATAGATGATGCAGTGGGCCGGCTTATGTCGTGCCAACTCGATTGCGTTGTCGAGCAGTGGTTTGTATTCGATCACGCGGTCGGTCTCGATGCCACAGGAGGCGGATACCACAACCTTCGGCTCACTATCGTCGATCCGCGCGGCCAGTTCGTTTGGGGCGAAGCCGCCAAAAACGACGGAATGCACAGCACCGAGGCGCGCACATGCCAACATCGCCACAATCGCTTCAGGGATCATGGGCATATAGATGATGACGCGGTCGCCCTTTTCCACACCTCGGCTGGCCAACGCGCCGGCGAAACGGGCGACGAGATCACGCAATTCGGAGTATGTGAATGACTTCGTGACACCCGCCACGGGGCTGTCGTAAATCAAGGCTGCCTGGTCGGCCCGGCCACCGTCGGCATGCCGATCCAACGCGTTGTAACAGGTGTTCAGTTCACCGCCCACGAACCAGCGGGGCGCAGGGCTGGCCTCTTTATCGAGGACAACGTCCCATGGTTTGGTCCAAACAATGTCCGCGGCAGCTTCGGCCCAAAATTCGTTGGGATCCTCGAGCGACCTGTCGTACACGGTGTCGTATAGCTCGGTCATACTGCTCCCACCTCCTCTTCTCCCGCTACCGTGATGTGCCGGACGTCCTCCAACCGATCACGCGCCTCTCGCCAAGCTTGCGCCTTGTCGTAACTCGCCCGGAGGTAGGCCATCTGCTCCGATAGAACCACGGCGGCGGCATGCACATCTCCATCCCTGATGGCCTCGTATAGGCGACGATGCTGATCGACCAGCGGTGCCCTCTCGCGAAACCGGTAGACCACCATGTTCGCTGCAGGCTGCAACCCTTCAATGACCGTCGCCATCGTGAATCTAAGGACCGGGTTATGGGTCGCATCGACCAGGGCCCGGTGGAACCTGACATCTGAGGCACAGAACTCCTCGTCGCTCAGGTCCGGATCTTCCTGGCGTCGCACCTCAGCGATCATCGTGTCCAACTCAGCCTGCCGGCGGTTGGTAACGGCGAGAGGCACGCACGCCTGTTCTAGCTGCGACCTCGCCTCGGCGACCTCGGGGAGAGAGAAAACGTCGAGGCTCACCATGAGAGCTGCCGTCGTAGCTAGCTCGGCTCTGCCTTCCTCCTCACTGGGACGGTTGACGAAGGTTCCGCCCGTCGGTCCGCGGCGCGACCGGATGAGGTTGCGGGCCGCAAGGCGCTTGAGGGCCTCACGAACGGTGGGACGCGAGACACTGAAACGATCGGCGAGTTCCTGTTCGGTAGGGAGGCGCTCGTCAATCTTGAGACGACCTTCGACGATCGCTTCGCGGATGGCGTCTGCGATCTGGGCCGAAAGACTGGCCGGTTGGATGTCGTATTTGATGCTCATCGATCCTGCCTAGTTGCAGCGTGAAGTCTTGCGAAATGTTGTCCGGGTCGGAAGCGGAACACTGCCCGTCTAATCCCTATTTGTTTGACAAATGTCGGTTCATCACCATACGGTACTCCATCCCTGCCACGAAAGTTCGAACGAGGAGAGATCGTGACGGCCAGCCCCCATCCCATTGGGACACTTCCACCTTCGGGTGAGGTACCGGACACGATGTTGGCCCAGGTGATCAGGCAAGATCGCTTCGGTGATCCCCGCACCGCGTTTCAGGTCGAGGAGCTTCCCGTTCCCGAACCGAAGCCCGATGAGGTGCTGATCGGCGTGATGGCTGCGGGCATTAACTTCAACAATGTGTGGGCGGCTCGCGGCATACCGATAGACGTCATCGGCCTTCGTCAGAGGGCCGGCGATCTCAACGACTTCCATATCGGAGGGAGCGACGCTTCCGGTGTCGTGTATGCCGTCGGCACCGAAGTCGAGGGCGTCACCGTCGGCGACGAAGTCGTTACACATCCGGGGTGGTGGAATCCTGCCGATCCGTGGCTCGAGGCAGGTAAGGACCCAATGTTGGCGCCGTCAGCTGCCATCTGGGGCTACAACACAAACTTCGGGTCCTTCGGGCAGTTCTGCGTCGCCCAGGGGCATCAGGTGCTCCCCAAGGCACCCCATCTCACATGGGAGGAAGCTGCCGCACCGACCCTGGTGGGCACCACTGCATATCGGATGCTCTTCGGGTGGGAAGGGCACACACTCAAGAAGGACGATCTGGTTCTGGTCTGGGGAGGATCGGGTGGACTGGGAAGCCAGGCCATCCAATTGGCCACCAACCACGGCGCACGGGCTGTGGCCGTCGTGTCAAACCCGGAGCGGGGTGAGTACTGCAAACAACTCGGCGCCGTTGGATACGTCAACCGAAGCGACTTCTCCCACTGGGGCGTTCCCCCCCACTGGGAGGACGTAGCAGGACAGAAGGAATGGACGACGGGAGCGCGAGGCTTCGGCAAAGCCATATGGGATGTTCTGGGTGAGCGCCGTAACCCGGATTTCGTGTTCGAGCACCCAGGAGAGGCAACCGTGCCGACCAGCATCTTCGTCTGTGAGCCGGGCGGTATGGTCGTCATCTGCGCGGGGACAACGGGCTATTCAGCCACGGTAGACCTGAGGTATCACTGGACTCGCCAAAAGCGTTTCCAGGGTTCGCACGGAACGAACGATGAGCAGGCGATTGCGTACAATCGGCTCGTGGTGAACGGCGACATCGATCCGTGTCTTGGCAAAGTCTTCACTTTTGAGAACATCGGGTTGGCTCACCACGAGATGGAGCAGAAGTCCGAGACCTACGGCAACCGGGTAGCGCTGTTAGGTGCGCCGAAACCGGGAGAAGGCAAACGATCCTGACGTCGCTTCCCCTATCCCGCCTCCACGCAGACTTCCTGCGGGCGATCAATGACGGTAACGAGGAAGCCGTCGACCGACTTCTTGCCGAGCGGCCGGCAGAGTACAGAGCCCTGACCGAGTTCCGGAACACCTACAGCCCCTAGGTCAGACGCCACTGCCTAGGGGCGGGCATCGCAGTCCGCACGATCGCCAGCGCCTCATGGCGCACATCCGTTACTACTCAGACCCGAAGCGTCTCACTCACCCGATCGCTGCGGTGAGTGCCCGCTTTACGTACACCTGCGCAAGGTGGGATTTGTAGGCAACTGAGCCGTACAGATCCTCGAGCACAGTCACACCGTCCGTGGCGTGTCCGGCGGCGGTCTCGATGGCTGCGGCGGACCCGTCGGAGCCCACGAGCGCGTCACCGACACCGCCGACCAGAACGGCCTTGGTGCCGACTCCGGTCAGGGCGACCCGCGCCGCGTCTACCGAGCCGTTGCTCTTGCGAACCCAGGCAGCTGCCCCAGCGCCTGCGTAGTCCGACTCGCCGCCACGACGCCCGAGCTTGGTGTAGGCCGAGCTCTCACCGTCGCCCGACTTGGGGACACGCACCTCGACGAGGATCTCCTCTGCCGTTAACGCTGATGTCAATGTGTCGACAAAGAACTCCGATGCCGGGATCTCCCGCGTGCCGGAGGCCGATTGCGCCACCATCGTTGCGCCCAACGCCAGTGCCGCCGCAGTCTGATCGGCTGCTAGATCAGCATGGGCAATTGCCCCGCACGTCGTGCCCCGGTTGCGCACCTGGGCGTCGCCGGTCAGCGCTGCTGCCTGCGCCAGTGCCGCCGCGTACTGCTGCACCAGCGGACTGGCTGCTGTGTCGCCATGGCGGACCAACGCCCCGATGGCAAGATGATCGCCGCGGTCCTCGATAGCGTCGAGACCTTCGATCCTTCCGATGTCGACGACCACGGGCGGCGAGAACAGACGCATCTTCATCAGCGGGATGAGGCTCATCCCGCCGGCCATCACTTTGGCTCCAGGGTTAGACGCCAGTGCGGCAACCGCCTCGGCCAGCGAGCCGGGAGCAAGGTATTCAAATTCTCTCGGATACATGCTCTACCTCGCTTCCTGCATAGCTTCCCAGACCCGGCGAGGTCTGAGTGGCATGTCGATATGGGTGACGCCGAGCGGAGCGACAGCGTCGACCACAGCATTGACGATGGTTTGGGCCGAGCCGATGGTTCCGGCCTCGCCGATGCCCTTGACGCCCATCGGGTTCACATCCGTCGGGGTGACCGTGCGATGCAACTCGAACAGAGGGACGTCGCCGGCCGTTGGGATCGGATAGTCGATCATCGAGCCGGTGAGCAGATTGCCGTCGGAGTCGTAGATTGCTTCCTCAAACAACGCTTGACCGATGCCTTGAGTGATCCCACCGTGGATCTGACCGTCGACGATCATCGGGTTGATGACGTTGCCGCAGTCGTCCATCCCGATATACCGCAGGATCTCCACGTTGCCGGTCTCGGCATCGACCTCGACCATTGCTAGATGAGACCCAAAGGGCCACGTTGCGTTAGCCGGGGAGAAGAACACCTCGGCCTCCAACCCGGGCTCCGTGCCTTCCGGCGCTTTGTGAGTCTGATAGGCGATCGTGGCGATCTCCCCCCAGGCCACCGAGCTATCCGGCGAACCGGCGACATGTGCTCCACCATCGGCGAAGACGATGTCCTCCTCGCTTGCTTCCAGCAGATGGGCAGCCAACTTCGCCGCCTTGACGCGCACCCGGTCGGCTGCTTCATACGCCGCCGATCCGTCAACAGCCGCGGACCGGGACCCGAAAGTACCGATACCTACAGGCGAGTCGGTGGTGTCACCGTGCTTGACGGTGATGTTGTCCATCTCGATCCCGAGCCGGTCCGACACGATCTGGGCCCAAGTTGTCTGGTGTCCCTGCCCGCTCGGCCCCGTGCCAATGATCACAGTCGCAGTCGCATCCGGGTTCACCCGCACCAGACCGGACCCGTTGAACGCGGTCGGCAATCCATACGTTCCCCAGTTGAAACCAAGGTCGGCGAGCCCGGCCGGAGCG
>PVMS01162433.1_pt1 | contig 10108 bp, 10 predicted proteins | sample 1853461 | NCBI WGS metagenome assembly PVMS01 (sample SAMN08582032, study PRJNA380276) | Marine sediment metagenome, whole genome shotgun sequencing project. | isolation source: ocean sediment barecode stripped | collected 2017
AATGCCTATCACCGGTATGCCCAGTTTTTGGAAGTTGTGTGCGATTTCCAAAGTGCCTTCGCCTCCAACTGAGAACAGGCAGTCCAGTTCAAGTTGTTTGAAGTTTTCCAGAACCCTTTTGGAAAACTTCAAACAACTTGGCTGGACTGCCTGTTCTCGGTTGGCGGCGAAGGTACCTTGGAAATCGCACACCGCTTTCAGAAGCTTGGCATGCCAGTGATTGGCATTCCCAAGACCATCGACAACGATCTGGAAGGGACGGATTATTGTTTCGGCTATCAGACAGCAGTGCAAGTGGCCTGCGATGCTCTCGACCGATTGCAAACCACCGGGCGCAGTCATGATCGGGTGATGATCCTTGAGGTCATGGGCCGGACCGCAGGCTGGATTGCCATGGAAGCGGGAATATCCGGTAGTGCGCATGTCATCCTGATCCCCGAGATCCCCTACGATATCGATATAGTCCTGAAAAAAATTCAATTGCGCGAAGCCGGAGGCTCACCCTACAGTGTGGTGGTGGTGGCGGAAGGCGCTACAGAACAGGGTGGCGAAGAAATCACCAGCGAACAGGCGGAAAACCGGCTCCAGGGAGTCGCGCAACTGGGTGGGGTGGGCAACTACCTGGCTCAACGTCTGGGGGACAAAATTGATCTGGAAGTTCGCTGTACCGTGCTGGGTCATTTGCAACGCGGTGGCACCCCCGTCTCCTTTGACCGGGTGCTCGGTACTCGCCTGGGAACCTTTGCCGTGCATTCTGCGGCGGCGGGCAAGTTTGGCAATATGGTTGCCCTCAAAACCCCGGACATTGTCTTGATTCCTTTGGAAGATCTGGCTGGTGTGGTGCGGAATGTCCCTCTGGACTCGCAAATAATCCATTCCGCAGAATCCATCGGCATCTGCCTGGGTCGCCCACTCCCGTGAGAGGGGAATAATCGTAGCTCGCTTGAGCGATAACACCGTCAAGCCTTTATCAATTATTATTCCAGCGAACCGCCCTCTTTCGTAAAGAGGGCTGGGGTGATTTTCCTGTTACCATTCTAACCGTCTTCGCGAGCTACTGAGTAATGGGAAAGCGGAGAATAGTACTTTCTTTTCCGGCCTACCGTCTCCTGCCTCCGGTCTCCGTTCTTTATTAGGTAAATAGAGGACAAAACCCACTTGTGGGATTAAAAACAGTATGTTACTCTAGGCGCTCATTCAAGGCCCAATAGTGTGGAACCCCTCTAATATTTAATGTATTTTTGCTTTTGCGACCTGCATAAGGGTGCCTCTATAAATTGATTTCGGCCATGAGGCCCCTATGAAATAAGGGCCAGCAAGTTTCCGGGATTGAAATTACTGAATTGATAGAGGTATGCAAAAAGTGATTTTTTAGAGCGTTCCATAATTTTATTTATTTTCACGTTGCTGGATCAGCCCAGGGGTGGCTTTGTTTTCAAAGTTACTGGTCTGAGTAGATAGCGGCGGATGAAAAACCCCAACATATCTTAAGGAGATAGAGATGTCCGAAATTACCATGAAGAAATTATTGGAGGCTGGAGTTCATTTCGGCCACCAAACAAACCGTTGGAACCCCAAGATGAAAAAGTATATCTATGGGGCGCGTAACGGAATTTATATTGTCGACCTGCAAAAATCTTTGAAAAAATTCCGCGAAGCGGAAAAATTCATTCGTGAGAGCGCCAAGGCGGGAAAACGAATTTTGTTTGTTGCCACCAAAAAACAGGCGCAAGATCTGATCGCCGAGGAAGCCAATCGGTGCGGCATGTACTACGTCAACCAAAGATGGTTGGGTGGTACCATGACAAACTTCACGACGATCCGCAAAAGTATTGATCGTCTGCATGAGTTGGAGCGGCAGGAGCAGGAAGGTGAATTTGATAAATTTCATAAAAAGGAAGCGCTGAGAAAGCATAAGGAAATTGCCAAGCTCAACAAGTTTTTTCGCGGCATTAAAAAAATGACCCAGCTTCCAGACATCATTTTCATCGTCGATACGCGACGTGAGAAAATTGCCCTGGCAGAAGCGAAGAAACTTGGGCTCACCATCATTGCGATGGTTGATACCAACTGTGACCCCGATGGCATTGATTATCCCATCCCCGGAAACGATGATGCGGTGCGTTCCATCCGACTGTTCGCCAGCCGAATTGCCGATCTATGGTTGGAAGGTCAAGGAATGGATAAAGACGCTGGTGGTCAGGTGGCAGAGACTGAAGCTCCAGCTCCAGCTCCTGCGGCAGAAGCGCCGGCTGTGAAGAAGATACCTGTTGCCAAGAAAGAGGATTCCCCGAAGGAAACTTCCTCGAAATAATTTCAGGGGACCTCTGACAATTGATATTTTTTTGCGTTTACTCTCGCCAGCCCCATTTAAATTTGGGCTGGCTTGAAGTAAACCAAAAACTTTAGAGATGCCCATCAGGGATTCCCGGGTAACTAAGTTTAAGGTTAAATTATTATAGAGTTCCGGTGTGCCGGGTAAAGATTGTTTGATCCCCCTTGTTTTTTAAGACCTATATCACGATTAGAATTGAAAACTCAAGGGCGCTCTCAATCTTTAACAAGGGCCGAAGGTGAACCCGCTTTTCCCTGCTCGAAGAAATCTACCGGAGCATCGACTCAACTAAATAAAAGAAATCAGGAGAGATCAAGGAAATGGAAATCAGTGCGGCAATGGTAAAAGAGCTACGGGGCCGAACGGGCGCCGGTATTATGGAGTGCAAAAATGCACTGAAAGAAAACAATGGAGACGTGGAAGAGTCGATCACTTTTCTCAGGAAAAAGGGTTTGGCCAAGGCAAGCAAAAAAGCCGATCGAGCAACATCAGAAGGTGGCGTCAGCACATATATCCACGCTGGCAATCGCATTGGAGTCATGTTGGAACTCAACTGCGAAACCGATTTTGTTGCCAACACGGATGAGTTTCAAGAGTTGGGCCGGGACATCTGTATGCATATCGCTGCCGCAAGAACTCGTTTCGCCACACGCGACGAAGTCACAGAAGAGGATCTTGCCCGCGAACGTGAAATTTTTGCACATCAGGCAAAAGAATCAGGCAAGCCGGATAATATCATCGAAAAAATTGTCACCGGGAAAATGGAGAAGTTTTTCGAAGAGAATTGTCTTCTCGATCAAAAATATATCAAAGACAACGATTCAACAATCGAAGAGTTGATCAAGCAGAAAATTGCTAAACTCGGAGAGAATATCACGGTTGGTCAATTCGCCCGGTTTGAAATCGGTGGTTGATTCATCTGACAAGCCAAAAGCCCGAGCAATCTATAAGAGAGTATTGCTCAAACTAGGCGGCGAAAGTCTTGCCGCCGCGGACGGTGGTTTTGGTATTGATCAGGTCGCGATTAAAAATATTGCCCAGGAAATTCGCAAAGGTCATGATTTGGGTGTGCAAATTGCCATCGTCATCGGCGGTGGCAATATCTTTCGCGGAGCAACAGCGAGTGCGTTGGGCATGGATCGGGTGACTGCCGACTACATGGGTATGCTGGCAACTGTGATCAATGCCTTAGCATTGCAACATGCCTTGGAAGAGGCTGGAATTTCCACGCGCATGCAAACGGCGATTGAAATTCACCAGGTCGCGGAACCTTATGTTCGCCGCAGAGCCATTCGGCATTTGGAAAAGGGACGCGTGATCATCTTTGCCGCTGGAACGGGCAACCCGTATTTCACGACAGACACAGCCGCATCTTTACGAGCTGTGGAGATTGGCGCAGACGTTATTTTCAAAGCCACCAAAGTCGACGGCATTTACTCCGCTGATCCTACGATTGATGTAAACGCCGTTAAATACAACAGCCTGACTTATCTGGATGTGTTGAAACGAGGATTGAAAGTAATGGATTCGACATCTGTTTCTCTTTGCATGGACAATAAACTACCCATGGTAATTTTTAATGTCAGGCAAGAAAACAGCATCAGTCGCGTTCTTCAGGGCGAAAAAATTGGAACTACTGTGGGAGCTGAAGCATGATCGATGATTTGTTAAAACAAGCAAACAGTAAAATGAACAATTCCCTGGAACATTTAAAGGGAAGCTTGGGAAAACTACGTACGGGTCAGGCTTCGCTGGCAATTGTTGAAGGCCTGAAAGTGGATTACTACAACACTCCAACGCCGCTCAGTCAGGTTGCCACTTTGGCTGTCCCAGACAGTCAAACCATTACCATTCAACCTTGGGATGCCAATGTTCTTAAGGACATCGAAAAAGCCCTGCAAAGTTCCGACCTGGGTCTGACCCCCAATAATGATGGTAAAATGATTCGACTCAATATTCCGCCGATGACGCAGGAAAGGCGGAAAGAGGTCGCTAAGGTTGTCAAAAAATATGCTGAAGAATGCCGGGTGGCAGTGCGTAATGTCCGCCGCGAAATCAACGATAAGCTGAAAGCCGCGGAAAAAAACCACGAGGTTTCAGAAGATGAAGGTCGTGATGCACATGATGAGACCCAAAAAATTACCGACAGCCATATCAAGGAAATAGACAAAATCGCCGCGGCAAAAGAAAAATCGATTCTCGAAGCTTAAAATGCGGAGGTGCCTCCGCTGGCAAATATAAGAGCTTGGCAATTTAATCTGCTCAAGCCAAGCTATGACCTGTTTCTACCGGGCGTAGCCCTTAAATCACCCCAGCCCTCTTTGTGAAAGAGGGAGGCTCGTTACACTCGCTGGAATAATTATTGATAAAGGCTTGACGGTGTTATCGCTCAAGCGAGCTACGATTATTACCCTCCCACGGGAGTGGGCGATTGAGTCAATCAGGAGAACGCTCTTGACTGAAACATCCTTATTAGAACAAGTCGATCTTAAAAAGTTGCCCAGGCATATCGCCATCATCATGGATGGCAATGGTCGTTGGGCGCGAAAAAATTTCCGTCCGCGTGTGGAAGGCCATCGGGCGGGAGTCAAAACCGTGGATCGGATTGTTACTCAATGCCGTGAACTCAATATTGAAGCCTTAACTTTTTATTCCTTTTCCGACGAGAACTGGGCGCGTCCCCCCACCGAAATCAGCGCCCTGATGAAGATCCTCGACTTTTATCTGAGAAAAGAAGTCGACCGTATGCAGAGGGAAAATATTCGCCTGAATACGATCGGCCGGATTGAAGATCTGCCGTTGGACATTCAAAAACTGGTGCACCGAGTGCAGGAAGCCACCAAGAATAATGATGGCATGGTCCTGACCCTGGCCCTGAGTTATGGCGGCCGACAGGAAATTCTGGATGCGACTAAAAAGATTGCGGCAAAGGTCAAAGACGGTTTACTTTCCCTGGAAGATATTGATGCGCAGGTCTTTGAAAGTTTTTTGTATACCCATTCATTGCCGGATCCGGATCTCCTGATACGGACCAGCGGGGAAGAACGCATCAGTAATTTTCTGCTTTACCAGATCGCTTACACGGAACTTCATTACACACGAGTTTTATGGCCAGACTTTAAAGAGGAAGATCTTTTGAAAGCTGTGATCGATTTTCAGCATAGAGAAAGACGTTTCGGTATGACTCAGGAGCAGATCGTCAAAGCCTGATGAACATTGCGGGCACCCTTTAAAATATTGGTTTTGGCATAGTCCTTATGAAATAGGGACCAGCGAGGCGCCGGAGTTGAAAAATTTGAAGTGTTCAAAAGCCATCCACTCACACTCTAAGAGGACTTCCATTTGGCACGAGTATTAAGCGGGCTCGTTGCAATTCCAATCGTAGTTGGGATCGTCTGGATGGGCTCCACCCTACTCTTCTTTGTGCTGGTGTCTCTCGCCGTGTTAATTGGATGCCAGGAATATTTCCGTATGCTAAAAAATACGGGCATCGGCGGATACCCCATTTGCGGAACGGTCCTGGCTTTACTTTTACTCCTGAGCTTTTATTTTAAAGGTGGTTATTTTCTTGAATGGGGAGTGATCGCAAGCCTGAGCCTTTTTATTGCCTGGTTTGCCTCCAGCAGAGATGTGGAAACGGCGCTTGCCGATATTTCCGGAACCCTGTTTGGTGTGATGTACGTGGCTGGGCTGTCAGGTTACTTCCTGTTGATTCGCGAATTTGAAATGGGCCACGCCTGGATACTGTTTCTATTCGTCATCGTCTGGCTTGGCGACATCGGAGCTTATTACGGCGGACGAAGCCTGGGCAAAACTAAACTTGCGCCATCTGTCAGTCCCAACAAAACGGTGGAAGGGGCGGTGTCAGGTCTACTCGGTAGTCTGGTGGGCGCGAGCCTCATGCAAATCTTTTTGCTACCCGAGGTTTCCCTGGTCGTCTGTTTGATTGTGGCTTTGGTTTGCGGTATTATTGGGCAATTCGGGGATTTAGCGGAATCGTTATTGAAACGCAATACTGGAGTGAAAGATTCCGGTTCCCTCATTCCCGGACACGGAGGCGTGTTGGATCGAATTGACAGTCTTCTATTTGCCGGTCCCGCATTTTATCTCTGTTACAAACTGATAATTGCTTAGTGAGTCCCGCTCCCTCTTTCATAAGAGGTTGGGGGGATTTGATCTCTTACTTGAAGCGATAAAAATAAACTCGAGTTATCCATGAAAAAAATTGCGCTCCTAGGTTCTACAGGCTCAATCGGGGTCAACACCTTGGATGTGATCGCGAGAAATCCTGATCAATTTGAGATCTGGAGCCTTTCCGCTGGCAGTAACGTGGACCTGTTTGCCCAGCAGATCAAACAGTTCAAACCCAAAATCGCCGCAATTTTTGACGAATCGAAACTACCCGAATTACAACGGCAACTGGCAGGTCAAAAAGTAGAACTGGTTGTTGGCGAAGCCGGCACCTCTCAGGCGGCAACCGTCGCGGAAGTTGATCTGGTGGTCTCTGGCATCGTAGGCAGTGCGGGTTTGGTGCCTGCATTGGAAGCCATACGCGCCGGAAAAAATTTGGCTCTGGCGAATAAGGAAACTCTTGTAGTGGCTGGCGAGCTGGTTTTGAAAGAAGCCAAAGACCGAGTGACAATCATTCCCATTGATAGCGAGCACAGCGCCATTTTTCAAGTGCTCAACGGTGAAGACCCAAAACGCATACGCAAAATAGTGCTCACCGCCTCTGGCGGACCCTTTCGCACCTTCTCCAAAAAAGACATGGAGCATGTGACGGTCGCCCAGGCGCTCAATCATCCCAACTGGGACATGGGAGCAAAAATCACCATCGACTCCGCCACCATGATGAACAAGGGGCTGGAGTATATCGAAGCCAAATGGTTGTTCGGTCACCATGTCGATGTGGAAATCGTCATTCATGCACAAAGCATCATTCACTCGATGGTCGAATTTGTCGATACGTCCATCATTGCCCAACTAGGCATTCCTGATATGCGTGTGCCCATCGCTTATGCATTATCCTATCCCGACCGATTGGAATGTAATCTGGCTTCACTGGATCTCGCAAAAATGGGCAACCTGACATTTGAGGCGCCGGACTTTGAAAAGTTTGCCTGCCTGAAACTTGCCATTGATGTGATGGCTGAAGGAAAAACATATCCCGCAGTCCTGAATGCGGCAAACGAAATTGCGGTGCAGGCTTTTCTTGATGAAGTGATCGCGTTCAAAGAGATACCGGAAATGATCCGACAGACCCTTGATAATCATTCCAGCGAAGAAGTCAGCCATCTCGATGCAGTACTGGAAGCGGACCGCTGGGCTCGCGAAGAAACCAGCAAACTCATTGCTGTGGCGCATTGAGTACAATCATTTCCCTCCAACTGAGAATTTTCCATGTATAGAATCGGCAACGGATACGATGTGCATCGCCTGGTGGAAGGTCGTAAATTGATCCTGGGTGGCATCGATATCCCGCATAGCCTCGGCCTGGATGGTCACTCGGATGCCGATGTGGTGGTGCATGCACTTTGCGATGCACTGTTAGGTGCCTGCGGAGCCGGGGATATTGGCAAACATTTTCCGGATACTGACGATCGGTGGAAGGGGGTCTCCAGTCTGCTCCTGTTAAAGCAGGTGGCGAAAATTCTGCACCAACGTGGTTATCAGGTCGCCAACGCCGATTGTACCATTGTGGCACAGAAGCCTAAACTAGCTCCTCATATGGAAGCGATGAAAGCCAACCTAGCCAGTGCTCTCAATATCGAAATTCATCGTATTAATATCAAAGCCACGACCACCGAGCACCTCGGCTTCGCTGGACGTGAAGAAGGCATCGCCGCCTACGCCGTTGCCCTCCTGCAAGAAGAATCTTTATAAACGTTTGCTAGGATTAAAATTCAGCGACCGGCATGCCTACCCATTGGTTTTCGTGCCAATAGTGAACTGTCGATTTTTGCGCAGAATAATCGCCTACAATTCCGTTGCTGTTGACATAACTTATGGCCGCTTGCGGAAAATGTTCGTGATGATCGTACAGAAACCCATCGTTTGTTAAAGTGATCAATCGACTGAAGCCAACCTTATTTTCCGCGACACCTTTGATCCACTTGCGATCACTGATTTTTGTTCCGGGAATCTCTTCCACTTGATCAACCAAAGCCCCCCAATAAACCAGCACGGTCGATTTCCTTTTCACCGAACAGAGAATCGCCCAATCGGTTTGCCCGGAATTTTTAAATTCGCCGGAGACCACATTGCTGGGCCGCGAGCTTTTCCAGGGTTGAGGAATGGAACAACGGCGTTTTTGCAAATCACGAACGATGGGGTCTGGAAGTTCTGGAAAGGCTTCGGGAACCAGACGAATTGTATTTTTATCTGCTTTGTCCACAGCATGGGAATCGGCAGAAGCCATTCCCGGCCACAGGGCCAGAACAAACAATCCAACAAGGAAAACTCGCAATAGCGAGTAGTTTTGAATTTTATTTAGCAACATGGCGCAACCTCGCAGGACTCAATGGTTATAAAGCCCCCCCGTCAACAATGCTATAAGTAGTATTCGATATAATTAATTATACAACTATTATTAAGGTAAATCTAATAGTTTTCCTTTTACCCTGTTTATTCAAATGGTTTGGGGCTCTATTTGCTATTATGGATTAGAATCATGGGCTAAAGTGTACCATTACGAATGCTCCATCAGGCGGAGATGCCTCCGCTGGCAAGTGGGCAACGCCCGCAGGAGATATAAGCAAACTATACATGTCGCTTATTAACAGTAAAAGGTTTGGCTTTAAACGGCCTCCAGTTTCCCGTTTCCGTCCTCCCATTACTTTATAGGCTTGACGGTGTTATTGCTCAAGTAAGCTATGATCCATTCCTACCGGGCGTGGCCCGGTTCCCTCCCACGGTAGTGGGTGATTATTTATGAATAAAATAAATTTCCTTTTTGCGGTGCATAACCACCAACCGGTGGGCAATTTCGAGCATGTTTTTGAAGAAGTTTTTCAAAAAAGCTACCGCCCCTACTTTGAAGTTTTAAGAAAATTCAAATCCATCAAAACCGCCGCGCATTTTACCGGTCCACTGCTGGAATGGTTGAAACAACATCAACCGGATTTCATGAAAATGCTCACCGATCTGGTTGCCGAAGGTCGGGTCGAAATCCTGAGTGGAGGTTTTTACGAACCTCTGTTATCCATCCTGCCAGAAGAAGACGCCATTGGTCAGATTGAGATGATGAACGATTTTATTTTCCAGGAGTTCAAGGTTTCGCCACGTGGACTTTGGCTGGCGGAAAGAATCTGGACGGCGGAACTTCCTAAAATTATCGCTAAGGCGGGGATCGAATATACGATTCTGGACGACACGCATTTTTATTATGCCGGATTGGATAGTCAGGAAATCCACGGATACTACATCACTGAGAAGCAGGGTTTTCCTTTAAAAATATTTCCCATCAAACGTGAGCTTCGCTACAAGATTCCTTTTGGCTTGCCGGAAGAGGCAATCTCTCTGCTTCGTCAGGCACGTGAGGACCAGGGCTGTTCGGCGATGACTTATGCTGACGATGGTGAAAAATTTGGCAGTTGGCCGGAAACTTTCCAATGGGTGTATGAGGAAAAGTGGTTGGAAAAATTTTTTACAGCACTGGAAGCCAACGCCGATGCCATTTATACACCGACCTTTTCTGAATACCTCGATACTCATCCACCGACCGGACGTGTCTATCTGCCAAACGCTTCTTACGAGGAGATGATGGCGTGGTCG
>PVMS01074297.1_pt1 | contig 10106 bp, 8 predicted proteins | sample 1853461 | NCBI WGS metagenome assembly PVMS01 (sample SAMN08582032, study PRJNA380276) | Marine sediment metagenome, whole genome shotgun sequencing project. | isolation source: ocean sediment barecode stripped | collected 2017
CCGGGCGATGGCCAGGGCGTCATCTGCGGCTATTGTGCCGGGGCTGCCGTGACCGATATCCATCATGCGCGACTCCCAGGCCAGTAAGGCAGGCAGAGGCTGCACCAGCTCATCTGCGCTGGCGATATTGCCCCGGCACATCCACAGTGGAAAGTAGGCCAGGATATCCGCCCAACCGGGACGCTCTCCCAACAGGAAATCGCGACCGTCCGCCAACATGGTTTCCACCAGTTGCAGGTGTGCCCGGAATTGTGAAAACAGGTGGGGTAGCTGCTGCGGCAGCGTATTGAAGTCCAGGAAGTTAAAAAACTCGCGGCGGTCCTGCAGGATATCCTCGGGCAGCTCGGTATTGGTGCCCATGGAAAGCCCCGCACCCGGTTGGAAAAAGGCGGCATCGCTCCACTGACTCAGTGCCAGCGCCAGGCCCTGGCTGTGCGCGGGAAACAGCGTGGGCTGCGGGTAATATTGCTCAAGGGCCAGGGCAATGCATTGGGTGTCACAGTAAATATCGGCGCCGATCTGCATCACGGGTGTTTTGCGGTAGCCACCGGTCAGCGCGGTAAGCGCCGGTTTGGGCATGACCATGGGGATTTCCACGGATCGCCACTCCAGGCCTTTCAGGCCCAGGGCCAGGCGTATTTTCTCGGCGAAGGGTGAGCTGTCGAAGTGATGAAGGATAATATCTGTCACTGCTGTCCTTCCCGTTGCATGGAAAAAAAAGGCCGGCTAAAGCCGGCCCTGGAGAGATCTGTGTAACCGCCAGAGCTTCAAGCCACTGGCGGGTAGACCGTGGTTACTAGATGTCGCCCAGTGAAATGCCCAACTCAATTCCATAGACGCGAGGTTCCGCATAGGTAGAGAAAGTCCATAGGCCACCCACATACTGGGATGCATTCCTGTAGCGCTCATCGTCCAGGTTTTTGCCGAAGGCCGCGACATACCACTTGCCGCTGGAGTGGGTGTATTTCACGCTGGCGTTGATAAGCGTGCGGTCTTGCAGGAAGGTATTGAATTCCGGTGCGGGGGTGCCGCCGGGATTACCCTCGCTGGGTGGGTCGATCGCATAGTAGAAGATACTTTCGTCCTCGTAGTAGACGCCGACAATAGTCGTGATGTCGCCCCAATTGCCCACGTCCACCTGCCAGGTAATGTCAAGTCCTGCCGTCCACTCCGGGGCGCGGGTTACATCATTGCCGTCCAGCGACACTTCCGGGGTAGAGGGATCAAGATCGAGATCCAGGCCGAACTCATCGTACTCTGTGTCCAGATAGCCCACGTTGGCGTTCAGGGTCAGCCCATCCACCAGCAGCACAGTGCCCTCGAACTCCAGGCCCCAAGCGGTTACCTCCGCTGCGTTGAAGACCACGGTCTCTTGCAGGCCCTCCGGCGTGGTTACGATGGTGGCACGTTGCATGTCGGAGTATTCAACATAGAAAGCCGCCGTATTCAGACGAGCGCGTCCATCCCAGGTGTCAAATTTCAGTCCGATTTCGTAGGAGTCGGCTTCTTCCGGGTCATAACGCGTTGCCTTTAGTGGCACTGCAAGACCAGAGCCCGCCTGGTCACTGTATCCGCCGGACTTGAATCCATGGGAAAAGCTCGCATAGCCGTAAAGGTCATCAGTAAACTGGTTTGAAATGAGTGCTCGGTAAGTCACCTCGTCCCAGGTTTCGTTATCCGATTGGCAATCAAACGGATTTACATCAGAGCAGGGGTACTTGCCGGTATTATTGACATCAATAGGGAGAGTTCCCGGCGATTCACCGTATACCACTATCGGCGTACCCGGGCGCGAGAAGAATTCTTTTTGCTCAGAGGTCCAACGCGCTCCGGCTGATGCAGTCCAGGTATCCGCGAACTCATAAGTGCCGTCAAAGAATACGGCCACAGACTCCATATCCTGGTTGTTGCCGATAATAAGCGGATTATCGTCATCAAGTACTCCCGGGACAGCCGAGCCAAAGAGCTCAAGGATGCCCAGGTACTGGATGACGTTGAAATCTGTCTGGTCTTCCTGGTAGAAACCGCCCGCAACAAAGTTGAAAGGACCGTCATAATTGGAAGCTACGCGAACTTCCTGCTGGAAGGTTTCCCGAGTGTCGTACCTAACTGCATCGAAAATCGACCCGATACCGTCAGTGGACCCTACCTCACCAGTATAGGTGCTTGGTAGATAGGAATCCTGATCCCGGTACCCCGTTATTGAATTGACCGTGTACTTGCCGATCTCCCAATCGATGTTCAGGTAGTAGCCATCGATGTCGATATTGTGCCCGTCGCTGAAACGCAGCCCTGTTGGAGTGCCGTCCGCCAGGCGATCACGATTGGTGATGCCGGCCTGGTCCAGAGGGTCGCCTTTGGTAACGCCTGGTAAACCGATAACATTGAAAAACTGCGTCGAATTTGGATCCGTCTCATTCACTGATGGCGCCGCATCGCTTTCATCATTCAGGTACTCATACTGAAACAAGACACTCAGTTTTTCGGTGGGGGTCCACAGCAGCTTGGCGCGGCCAGAGATACTGTCGTCTCCTCCGAGGTCCTTGCCGTTCCCTATGTAGTTACCCGCCGCGGAATTGGGGCTATCCTTGCCATTCTCATAATAGCCATCACTTTCCCGCGACATGGCGGCAATGCGAAACGCCAACGTATCATCAATGATGGGTACGTTAACGTTGACTTTGAATTCCTGCCGGCCATAGTCACCCAACATGGCGCTGGCATCCGCACCGAATTCGTTCATTACCGGGCGCTTGGTGCGGACGTTGACTACGCCCGCCGTGGTGTTCTTGCCAAACAGCGTACCCTGCGGTCCGCGCATAACTTCTATAGACTCAATGTCATAGGGGTCCAGCAGCTGTGTCTGCATGTGCGGTACCACGAAATCATCAACCAGCACACCAACCGGAGGCTCCCAGTAGACCAGGATGTCGGTCTGGGAAGCACCGCGCATGGCAAAACCGGCAGCGTTGAAACCGGTGATCTGCGCGGCCGAGAAGTTCGGCGTCAACAATGCAATGTCGCTGATATTGGAGGCAAACATGCTATCGAATTTCTCGCCACTGATCGCGGTTACCGCGACAGGTGTGGTCTGCAGATCCGAGACCCGGCGTGTTGCCGTTACCAGTATCTCCTCCAGTTGCAGGGCTTCCTGCGCCTGCACTGATAAAGGCATCATCGCCAGCGCCGGGGTTAATCCGAGAAAAAGTGAGGCCCTGATGCGCTGCCAATTGAGATATTGCGGGGTGTGACGGAACGATTTCATTGTGATGCTCCCTTGTATCATTATGATTTATATAAAGTTGAACATTATTCAAGACTGAACTTTTTCAATAATATTGTCAAGCGGATATTTGTACAACTAGTTTGCATCAGCTACATATACGAATAACGCTATAGCCTTATAAAAATAGCGATAATTCGCTAACTTAAAGGAGGTGTTGAAGATATGTTACTGAGTAGAACCGCCTCCGCCCTGGCGGCCCACTTCTGGCTGCTGGATCTTCATACTGCTGCGATTGCGGCCGCCATCGCGGGACTGCGCTGCAAAAAGGTAACGATCGCGGTCACAAAACCCAGCGACAGCTAACGGAATGTAGCACTGCCATTATTGAGAACGACCACATCGCGAGCAGCTACATAAGAACGGAAGATAAAACCATCCGACTGCTCCCACACCGAGGTGCTCACCGTTTCACCAGGATAAACAGGTGCCGAGAAGCGCACCCCAAAGCTCGCCAGGGACGACGGGTCTTCAATCGCCAAACCCTCCAACAGCGCCCTGGCCGCCACGCCGAAGCTGGCCAGGCCATGCAATATGGGTCTATCGAAACCCGCTTTCTGCGCGACCTTGGGATCGGCATGTAGCGGGTTGTAGTCACCGCTAAGTCGATACAGTAGGGCAGCTTGATTGGCTACGGCTATATCAACGGTAAAATCCGGCTCTCGCTCGGGTATTGCGGCGGGCTTGTCGCTGGTGGTTACCGGACCACCGAACCCGCCATCGCCACGGGCAAAGGCTACAGACTTCTGGGTACAATAGCAGTCGTTGGAATCGCGGTCATAGATCTTGCGTTCGGTGATAATCAACGCGCCCTTCTCGGCCCCCTTATCCACCACCTCACGCACCCGGTTTCTGGCTATGACAGTCCCTTCCGGCGGTAAAGGCTTGTGGATTTCCAGGTGTTGCTCTGCATGCAGCACCTTGACCATATTGACACCCACCCGCGGATCCAGCATCCATGGACCCGGGTGTCCCAGCACGACCGGCATGGTGGGAAAGCTCTGCAGGCCCTGCTCGTAGACAAAACGCAGTTGGGCGACATCCGACGGATTAAAGCCCAGTCCCAGGCCCAGCGCATACAGCATGCTGTCACGCTGGGTATACGTCTGTACGATGTCCTCGAAAGACCAATTGATAATTGTGTCGTAGTCAAGACTCAACGGTATAGGCCGCGATAAACGTCCATGGACTTACACGGGATCCCAGGTAAACACGTCAGCCGTGCGATCGAGCGGGTACATGGACGCTTTGAAACTGGCAAAGACGCGCTCACTGACCGTCTCGGGCGTCCAGCCATCCGAGGTGTGCGCGGTGCGAATGGGCCGTGCCTGACTCATCAGGAAGATCTCGTTATTGCGCACCGCGAATACCTGTCCGGTAACATCACTGGCCGCATCGCCAAACAGGGCGGTGGCCAGGGGCGCGATTTTCTCCGGTGTCATTTGCTTCACCTTTTCCAGGCGCGCCTTTTCCTCTTCGGTATTGTCCGGCACCGCGCCAAACAAGCGGCTCCAGGCAAAGGGTGAAATACAGTTGGAGCGCACATTATAGCGCGCCATATCCATGGCGATGCTTTTTGACAGACCGACGATACCCAACTTGGCAGCCATGTAATTGGCCTGCCCAAGGTTGCCTATCAAGGCGGACGTTGAAGTCATATGCACCACACAGCCGGTTTCCTGCTGGCGAAAATGCGGCGCGCAGGCACGGCTCATGCAGAACGAGCCCTTGAGATGAACATTCAGCACCGCGTCGAAATCGGCTTCCGTCATTTTATGGAATATGGAGTCCCGCAGGATGCCCGCGTTATTGACCAGGCCGTCGACACGACCAAAGGTATCAATCGCAGCGGCGACAATCTCATGGGCGCTGTCCCAGCCGGAGACGCTGTTGAAATTCGCAACAGCCTCGCCGCCGCCCTCCTTAATCTCGCGCACCACGTCTGCCGCGGGGCTGTCATCCGTACCCTGCCCATCTTCCGAGCCACCCAGGTCATTGACCACAACCCGGGCACCCGAGTCCGCCAGCATCATGGCGATAGCGCGACCAATGCCTCTACCGGCACCGGTCACGATCACTACCTTGCCGTCCAACATCTTTGAACCGCTCATTTACTACTCCAATCCAGTGTGGCCAAGCTACAGGTGGTTCTGCAATAAAAGCTACCGCATAAACATGTTGCCCTAGCGTTTCAAGACAATTCCGGCGGCTTCCATATCCCAGCAATCATCGGTTACACCCTCTACCTTGAGCTTATATTTTTCGACACGCTCGCTAGGTGTTTTGGGCAAATCCTTCCTGAAGGCGATATACCGTGGGATAGCAAAGTACGCCATGCGTGGTTCGCACCAGGCTATCAGGTCTTCTTCACTCAATTCCTGACCTTCCAGCAGCACAACTACCGCCTTGACATCCTCCTCACCCACATCGGAGGGAACACCGACCACGCAGGACTCCAGCACCGCCGGGTTGGAATTGATCACAGCTTCCACTTCAAAGGAGGAAATATTCTCACCGCGGCGTCGCAGGGCCTGTTTTTTCCGGTCGACGAAATAAAAGTACCCGTCCTCATCCATTCGTCCAAGGTCGCCAGTATGGACCCAGAAATTCTTGAACAACTCCAGGGTTTCTTCCGGCTTCTTGTAGTAACCATCCGTTCCCACGCCGCGGGTCTCTGGCTGGGCGACAAATTCGCCCAACTCCCCGGGGGCCACTTCGTCGTCATTATCATCGACAATCTGTACCTTCCAGCCGGTTATCGCCTGACCACAGGAGCCGGGCCGGACATTGTCTATGGGATTGGAGAGACAGCAATAGCACTCGGTCATGCCATACACCTCCAGCAAGCGGGTGTTGAACCGCTTCTCGAACTCGTGCCAGATATTAACGGGTGCCGCCGCTCCCACCATCAAGCGCAGCGGATTATCCCCATCGCGCTCGTCTATCGGCGCCTTGGCCAGTATCGGGATGATGCCACCGATATAATTGGCTTCGGTGCACTCCCATTTCCGACAATCATCCCACAGGGCGCCCGCTGAAAAGCGATCCACAATAACGGCCTTTGCATCCGCCAGGATGGCCGGGCCAATGGTAATCCCCTGTGCGTTGCCATGAAAAAAGGGCAGGCCGGTGTAGAGCACATCGTCTTCGGTATAGCGCGAATACTTGATCGACTGGGACCAGATGTCATACCAGTAGAAATGGCTGATCATGACGCCCTTGGACACACCGGTTGTACCCGAGGTGTAGAGAATCGAAGCCATGTCGCTGAAATGAACGCTGATGTCCGGAGCGGTATTGGCGTGGCCCAGCAGTTCGGGAAAGGTCAGCCGTTCAATATTCTTCCAGCCAGGCAGTGAGCCCTGCGGGTCATTCCCCTCCCGCCAGATTACATGTCGCACGGTGATGAGGTCATCGGAGACGTCATCGAGGCGATCCATAAAGGAGGTATCCGCCACCAGGGCAACGCAATCGGATTGCACGATCTGGTGTATCAGCCCGGTGCCCTTGAGGGCAACGTTGATAGGCACTTCAACCGCACCGATCTTGTTCAACCCGAACCAGACATAGAGGAATTCTTCGCAGTTGGGCAGCATGATTGCCACCTTGTCGCCCTTTTGAACGCCCAGTGCCAGAAAACCATTGGCCACCTGGTTGATACGGTCATTCATATCCCCCAGGGTCAGCGGTGTATCGCGAAACTGAAACACTACCTTGTCCGGGTTCTGCCGCGCCTTGTCCTCTATTATGTGAGAAAGCACCCGCTCGTCCTTGGCATATTCCTGCATATTCCAGGAATCCCATTTCCTTTCCGCCTTTTCAAACTTATCGTCCCACTGTCCCATCTTTACCTCCTTACGAAAAATAGGGCAGGCGCAGGCCTGCCATATTTAATATGCACGATAGTTTTTACTGGATGTCGAATGGCTTGCACATTTTGTAGACCTCGTTAAACCAAACACCTCGCTCATAACTATCCACCATCTTGCCAAAGTCCCAGGACGTCGGTGAGTTTTTGTTCGGAATGACTTTGATGATAGCCCTGTTGGGCGTGTGCACCCCTTTGAAAGCGGCTTGACGCATTTCTTCGTTGTCTTTGAGATCCCACCAGTATTTGTCGATGATGGCCCAGTGCACTTTGGTCAATAGCTCTTGATCAAAAGATATCTCTGCCTTGCCTATGATCTGAATAGCCTTCTGACGTTTTGCGTTTGACCCGTCATTGCTGATGCTGACGGAAATCTTTGGATTTGCTATGAGGTGGTCGATTTTTTGACGGTATTTCTGCACGCTGCTGATATAAACATACCCGTCTTCTAAAACCACATAAAACATAGGCGTAACGATGGGATAGCCATACTTGGAGATGTGCGCCATGTGGCAGTAGCAGTTGTGTTTGTACAGTATCTCGAATTCATCCGGCTCCATCGGGTAGTCTTTGTTTACATTGACTTGCTCAAGTTTTATCGGATCAAAATTGGGTTTTTTTTCAGTCTCATTGTCGGACATGATGTCTCTCCTGGTTTGCCGTTTTAGAATTGTGTCAGCAGTGTCTTGCAATCTACAAAAGTATAGGCCAGATTTATTTATTTGAATATAATTCAAATAATCACCCGATGAATCACTCTTGTCAAGTTCTATGTGAATCATTTACGGCCAGTCGAGAGGACAGCGTCTCCAAGCCATAAAATAATTGAACGAGACATACCACAACAGCCTCATCCCGCGTAAAATTGCGTAACTCATAACAAGAAATCCGAGGGCCAGGGGTAGCCATGAATACCGACGAACAAGCAATCCTGACACTCATGAACGACTACTGCTTTTTGATTGACGGCGGTGACCTACAGGGTTTTGCAGATCTTTTCAGTCATGGCACATGGTTGGTACAGGGAGACCCCACTGGCGGCGATACCGGTTCCGGCGCGGTCATGGAGACACTGCAGAACATTATTCTCTACGACGGCAAGCCCAACACAAAACACGTTATGAGCAATATCCAATTGGCGGTTGATGCAGCCGGGGACACTGCCCAGGCACAGTGTTATATCACTGTCTACCAGGCGGTACCGCCTGACTTTCCATTACAGCCTATTTTTATTGGCCATTATCATGACAGTTTCGAGCACATCGATGGCAAATGGCGCTTCACCCTGCGGGATATCCATCCCGACCTGGCTGGAGACCTGAGTCGTCATCGCGCGGATTTTTGAGGACTTCCAGAATGCAGGGCGGCGCGACGATCAAACCATCTACTGCGAACCGGCAAGGGTAAGCACCGTCTTTCCCAGACCGCTGCGGTCCAGCAAGCTGGCGATCACCGATCCACCCTCGGGCATCGGCACCCGGCGGGATATCACGGGTTGCAGGGACTCGTCCTGCGCCAGCAACGCCATCACCTGCTGGCAAATTTCCCCAGCCGGCCCACTGTAATGGGCCGCATAGCCGCCATAATTCACGCCAACCAGGGAGGCGCTTTTCAGCAGTAAAAGATTGGTGGCTATCGCCGGAATATTCCCCGCGGCAAACCCGATCACCAGGTGGCGTCCATCCCAGGCGATGGCGCGCAGGGCCTGCTCCGTGATGTCGCCGCCCACCGGATCAACCACAATATCGACGCCACGGCCCTGGGTGAGGTCCCTGACTGATTGCTTCAGGTCAGCCTCTGAATAGTTAATCACGTGATCGGCGCCTGCCCGGGTAGCGAGCCCGGCCTTCTCCGCACTGCCCACCGCAGCGATAACGTGTGCGCCCAGCGATTTGGCAAGACTTGTCGCCGCCATGCCGACCCCCCCTGCCGCCGCCAGCACCAGTACCGTTTCCCCGGCAACCAGCTGAGCCCGGCTTACCAGGGCGTAGTAAGCGGTGGCATAGACGGAAGGTATGCAGGCGGCCACATCAAAGGATAAGTTTGCAGGCATCTTGAAAACATAGTCCGGGCTAACACTGACACGCTCGGCAAAGCCGCCAAACCCGGTCAAGACCGCCGCAACGCGATCACCCACTGCAAAACCGGACGTGGCGGCGCCCACCGCCAGCACCTGCCCCGCAACCTCCATGCCCGGCACGAAGGGTGGCGCCAGGCGAACCTGGTACTGGCCGCGCAGCAGCAGGGCATCGGGGAAATTGACACTGGCAGCACGCACTGCCACCAGTATGTCTTCAGCACCGTGCTTAGGCTCCGCAACCGACTCCCAGACCGGATCCGAACCATCCGTTGAGTGACACACCAGGGCTCTCATTGGACTGGTTACTCCGTGTCAGCGAGATAGCGATCCAACTCGGCATGGAAGTGTCGCAGCCGCTGTTCCTGCTCGCCCCAGAGTTGACCCTTGAAGCCACGCGAGTGCATCCCCCGCTGAACCACTGGCAACAGCTCGGAGTCCTGACTCAGTACCTGGCCGAGATTGGCATCTTCGCCAACCCCGAAGTGTTCGCAGAGCGGCCGCACATGGCCTGTGAGATCACAGCCATCAGGCAGCCCCATCCAGGCAGGGGCCCTGTAATCCGGGTCATCTGCGGGAAAGATCATGGTCATGGTGTCGTAGTAGAATTTTTCCGGATCGGTGGCATGGGGTAAAAAGCGCATGATAAAAACCCCCTCCGGATGGCAGCCGATCTGCACATTGGGAAACAAGCCGGTGGCCCAGCTATCGGACAACTGTCCGTCTTCCAGCCTGGAATAATCAAGACCCAGTTTTTCCGCACGGGCCCGCTTGGACAGCTGAATTGCCCGACGCACCTCTCGCGCACTGCCGGTGAAACCCTCAGGGTCTACACCGGCATCCTGCAGCATGGCCTGCAGGCCTTCATTCACGGTCTC
>PVMS01006255.1_pt1 | contig 10105 bp, 10 predicted proteins | sample 1853461 | NCBI WGS metagenome assembly PVMS01 (sample SAMN08582032, study PRJNA380276) | Marine sediment metagenome, whole genome shotgun sequencing project. | isolation source: ocean sediment barecode stripped | collected 2017
CGAATCGAAGGTCCGCTCGTATCGGGCGCCTCGTGCAAGCCAAGACGTAGATTGTCAGTCACATAGACCGTTTGGGCCACCACCATCAACGGCAAGAGCCCTAAAATCGCACACACCAGACGCATGATTGTCCTCACAAGACGTTCTCCCAAAATCGATTTTACGTCGATTGTTCTATTGATCATAGACCCAGCGTAGCAAAGCCTCCTGAATTTCCTGGCCAGGCCCGCGATGTATATCCTCGTAGCTCTGCATTGTAACCACCGCAAAGCGGCGACCGGATCGTGCCTGCAAAAAACCGGCAATTGCCGTAACGTGATCGAGTGACCCCGTTTTGAGATGTGCAATCCCGTCAAGTGCAGGGTCGTCGAAGCGTTGCCTGAGCGTCCCATCGAGGCCCGCCAGCGACAATGACGACACATACTCAGGCATGTACGGCTGCCGCCAGGCAAAAACAAGCATGGCGCCCATATCCCTGGCCGTCATGCGTGATTCGCGCGACAAACCGGCACCATTGTCGAGGGTCAGGGAATCGAACTTCAACCCGCTATCGTCGAGCCATTTCGCAATGACCTCACGCCCGCCTTGCTCGGTGCCGGGCTCGCCGAGCACCTCAGCTGAAAGGGTATACAACAACTGCCTCGCCATGACGTTGTTACTGTGTTTGTTGACGCGAGCAATGATGTCCGCAAGCGGTAACGAATCGAAACTCAGCAAAGGCTCTAAATCCTTCGGGGCAACCACGTTGGTCCAGCTACCTGTCAATTCGGCACCCGACTCACGCCATAGTGAGCTGAACAATCCGTAGACGAAATCGTTGTGGCTCAGCGCCGTGCGATCCATTGCATAACGTTTGCAATTACTCGGAAATTTGCCACTGAAAGTCATTTGGTCGCCCGCCTGATTGGCGGATATCGTGATACCGCGTTGAAAACCGCGACAAGGTCCGGGCACGAGTGAAAGTTGATTGTCAATGCCTAGATTTTCCAGCGTCGGTTCAAGCAAGACACGCACGCTATTCGATTCATGCACGGGCTCAAACCAGTAACGCACCGCTTTGAAGTTCATGAGCAAAGCGTTCGGCGCAACGTTGTAGGCGCGTAGCGGTTGCCGATCGAATGCCGCAGGATCGTGTTCAGGCACCAGGAAGTAGCTGTCGTCGATATGCAAGTCGCCATTGAGATCGCGAATTCCCGCCTGGCGTATTTTGCGTAACATTTGCCATACGCGTTCTGTAACCATAAAAGGATCGCCATGTCCTTTGAGCAACAAATTGCCATTGAGGCGGCCATCTTCCACGTCGCCCAACGCAAAGACTTCGGTTTTCCAGGTGTAAGCCGGACCTAAGACGTCGAGCGCAACGAGGGTAGTCAGAAGCTTAATCGTAGACCCCGGATTGCGTGCAACATCGTCATTCCATTGCAAAACGACTTCGCCACTATCGAGGTCCCGCACGTGCACGCTCAACGTATCGTCCGGAACCTGCCGAAGGACTAACGCCGCCCGGGCGAGCTCCGGGAGCTCAAAATCGGCGGCCAAAGCGCTTCCATGCCCACAAACAGCCGCCAGCAAAATTACAAGTCTCATCATCATGGCTTCCGAATTCCGATTGTACGGATACGGTCAGCTAATGTGGTTGATTTAATGCCGAGCAGATCGGCCGCTCCGCCTGGCCCGGACACTTTCCAGTTAGCTTGCTTGAGCGCCAGAACGAGATTCTTCTTTTGAAATTCACGCATCTCTATCTCCGTCAACAATTGCTCAGGCGGCTTGTCTGCGCCCTCGGGGCTTCGTGCACCAGCGACTGAATTCGACATGGACAGGTCGAGGCGCAAAACATTACGTGGCGAAAGTATCACAGCGCGCTCTATGACATTCTTGAGCTCGCGAACATTGCCCGGCCAGCTGTAGCGCCGCAACATGTCTGCCTGACTGCGCGTCAGCTGCATTGGCGGCCGCGCAAAATCGCTACAGGTTTGCTCGAGAAAATGCTGCGCCAGGCGAATCACGTCGTCTTCGCGTTCGCGTAACGGGGGCACATCGATCGGAAAAACGCTGAGTCGGTAAAAAAGATCCTCGCGGAATGCCCCCTCGACGATTCGCATTTCAAGGTTTCGATTGGTTGCTGCAATAATGCGCACATCAACTGATCTCGTAACATCATCGCCAACTCGTTCGAATTCACTCTCCTGAAGTACGCGCAACAATTTTCCCTGCAGTTCGAGAGGAATTTCACTGACTTCGTCGAGAAAAATCGTGCCGCCATCCGCGAATTGAAATCGACCGACGCGATCGCGGTGAGCGCCGGTGAACGCACCTTTTACGTGGCCAAAGAATTCACTTTCAAACAGCTCTTTTGGAATCGAAGCACAGTTCACCTTGACGAGCGGCCCATTCGCCCGCGGACTTTGTGCATGAATCGCGTGTGCAACCAGCTCTTTGCCAACTCCGGACTCGCCCTGCAGCAATACACTTGCCGGTGTTTCCGCGACTGCACTGACCCTATTGAGCATTTGCATCAGCGCCGGGCTTTTGCCGACGATCCGCCCGAAATTCATGACAACATTAACTTCTTCGCGTAAATAATCGCGTTCGTTCTCGAGCTCTTCGCGCAGCCGCGCATTTTCAGCCAGCGTCACTCGCAAGTGTCGTTCAGAACGGTTGCGTTCGGTAACGTCTTTGGATGCAATCAACATCCGATCGACGTTGCCCGCTGCGTTGCGGCGTGAAATCGCCGAGACAAGCAGGTCGAGTACTCGTCCGTCCTTGGTGACGACCTGCCGTTCTTCATTATTGAAGTCGCCCTGATTGATAAACTCCTGGAGCCGAACCCCGCTGAATCGTTGCCGATCAGTCGCCGTAAAAAAATTACTGAAAGGGCGGCCGACGACATCTTCCCGCTCGTAACCGAGTTTTTGCAGCCAATGATCGGTAACGGTAACAATGTTGCCCTCACCGTCCACGGTGTGCAGCATCGCTGGTGTTGACCGATACAGGCTGCGGTATTTGAAATTGGCTCGTGCCTCGTCGGAAATCTCCGTGTACATCGCAACTGTGCGCAGAAATTCTCCATTCGGGTCGTACTCGACGACCGAATTAGTCAGGCACTCAATAATTTCACCGGACATCGAGACAAACGCCAGCGGTTTGTTCTCCAGCTTGCCCGTGCGTCTTAGTGCCGGAAGAAATTCTTTTTCGATTCGTTCTGCGGAATCCGGCGTGACGAAGTCGATCGGCCGATGACCAATCATCTGTTCGCTCGTATAACCCAGCCGCTCCAGCAGGGCATCGTTAACGTCGAGGTACGTACCATCGGCACCGATCGAGGTCGCCATCGCCGGCGCGCGGCGAAACAGCCATTCATAGTCGTCGATTTGCGTCATTTCGACAGTTTATACGAAATTTCGTAAAAACGTATTACGATTTTTCGTAAATTACGAAATATCGTAACATCAACTTCTACGTAACTCCTTGTTTTAAAACAAATATGAAGTTGGCACGGTCCGTGCAATAGAGATGATCAAGACCTATCTCAGGAATCGATCATGAAGACCAGGAATGTAGAAAACGGGCTCGCGCTGGTTGGCGCGCTGCTCATCCTATTTGCCGTAGCGTTTGCGGCGACGACCGTGTTTAACAGCCCGCTCGAACTTGAATTTCCGATGCAAGCCCACACATCGACATAAACCTACCTGGGACGCTTACCGATCAGGACTTTCCCCCGAGGCCTGATCTGCGATTCCGGTAGAGACTGGCGGCACTCCCCTGTGCTGCCATTGCTTGGGCGCCGGAGAGCGTTGCGTGTCGGATCGGCCCGCTGAATCAATCATCGATCTCAGTTCTCCGGCGCCTTTTTCTTACCGGGAAACCCGGTCCCGATGATCTGCGGCGCGATCACCGCGCGACTCTACACCTCGGCTACTGATCTTTCGGCGCACCCGTTGCAGCCACAGTCGCGCCCACGCGAACTCTATGCTGAGGATGGCCAGGCCGACGGGTATGACAACCAGGGCCGGCCCGGGCAAAACGATCAGTGCGACACCAACCGCCAGCACGGTACTTCCGACCACAGTCACCGCTATGCGGCGTGCGACCTTGTAGGTTCGATTCGCTGTCTGATTCATCATTTCACCAGCTTACACCATCAAATCCATTTGTTTTTCGACAACCATGCCGTAGTCTTTGTTGCATGCGTGGCGCGTTTATTTCCATTGCAATCATAGTCCTGGCCGTAGAAGGCTCGGGCGAGGAACTATCTGGCGATCGTTTGCTGGTCGATATTAATGCTGCATCGATCGAAGTCAGTGCCCGTCCAGCCGGCCGGCAGCCGATACGCCTGCCAGACCTCGAGTTCGAGGTTCGCCTCGAACCCCGTTGCGCCGCCGGAATGAACGCCGATTCAATTTCGGTCAGTGTTGCCGACACTCGTCTACATATTGGCCGCCAGATGCTTGCTGAACAGCCTGTGATCGAGACAAAAATCCGGGTTCCTCGCAAGCAGATCGGGCCACTCGCAATCGAAGATTTCTGCGTGGCTGGCGATGATGCGCCCAATGATACTTTGCGGCGCGTTCGCGACGCCCTGACTGCCCAACTGTCACTCACATGCGCTAACGACAGTCAGCAATCGATAATCTACAAGACTGAAGCACTGGTAATAACGCTGATTTGCGAGACAGAGGCGACCGATCAGTTGCCTTCTTCGCCGGCGACGAGGTTGTGATGGAGAAATTCGAGTGTCTTGACCCACGCTTCCTCTGCAACGGTGGCGTTGTAATTGTTGCCGGTCGGATTCGCGAATGCGTGGCCGGCGCCGGGGAATATATGAATTTCGTGTTGCTTGCGCAGACGCACCAGCGCGCCCTCGAACAGCCGCACTGACTCGACACTGATGCCCCTGTCGTCGGCACCAAACAAGCCAAGTATCGGCATATTAATTGGCCGCAACAGGTCTTCATCGCCCGTGACCGTGCCGTAGTAAATCACGGCGGCGTCGAGGTCGTCGGGGAATAGCATCGCCGTGTTCAGTGACCAGCCCCCACCAAAACACCATCCGAGCGACGCGATACGAGGTGCTCCCGCGGCCGAGCTGACGAAGTTGTACGCCTGGCGAATATTTTCTGATGCAAGCTCAGTGTCCGCATTAACGGACAACATCAATTTCCGCGCTTCGCTGACCGAGGTCGCGACCTGGCCGCTGTACAAATCGACAGCGAGCACAATATACCCTTCGGCCGCCAGACGATCGGCCATCGCTCGAATATTATCATTCAGCCCCCACCACTCGTGGATGACGATGATCGCAGCCAGTGGCTCCACCATGTCGGATGGAAATACAAAATATCCGTACACCAGCTCATCGGCGACTTCGGCATAGGCTAGTTGGTCCGAGACGACAGCGCGTTGCGGAGCAATCAGCGCACCCTCACTGGCATCGGTCGTATCATTGGCATGCTCGCGAGCCATCGCCTCAACATTTTCGTGGGCGGCTTCACTATCGACCGATGACGCATCCTGCTTGTTTCCGTCGCAACCGGACGCGAGTAACGCCACACCCAGGACACTTGCGAGCAAGTAGCGAATGACTCCGAAGCGCTTGGACATCGACGTATCCCGTAGTGGCTGGGCTGGCGGACCAGACCGTGCAATGACTCGTTAGTTTAATCGAAAATGGATTGAAGGGTCGATCAGGTGTTCGCAGCAGACTAAACTGTGGCATCTACCCGGATCGCTGTCGAATCGGAGTATCCATGAGCCTGCTTCAGGAATCGATCATCTATTTGCTCGCGGCAATCGTCATGGTGCCGATAAGCCGCCGCTTGGGTCTCGGTTCGGTACTCGGTTATCTCGCCGCAGGAATCATTATTGGTCCATTCGGGGTCAAGCTGATACAAGACCCCGAACACATACTGCATTTCGCGGAACTGGGTGTCGTGTTCCTGCTGTTTGTCATTGGTCTTGAGCTGCAGCCATCGCGGCTCTGGGTGTTGCGAAAAATGGTATTCGGTCTTGGTTCGGCGCAGGTCGTGCTCAGCGCTGCTGCGATTGCCGCCGTTGCATGGGCGCTGGGATTGCGCGGTAACACGGCATTAATCATCGGTTTGATTCTCGCTTTGTCTTCAACGGCGTTTGTGCTGCAAATGCTGGCTGAGAAAAAGCAGCTGACAACGTCACATGGACGGGCCGCATTTTCGATTCTGTTATTCCAGGACCTGGCAGTGATTCCGCTGATCGCATTTCTACCGATGCTCGGCACGAGCGCCGGTGGCGGGATCAGCGCATTGCAAGCAGGTATCATGCTGCTAACGATTGGTGGCCTGATCGTTGCCGGTCGATTCCTGTTGCGGCCGGTACTTCAGGTTGCCGCCAGCTCGAAGATCCCCGAAATATTCACCGCAACAGCGCTTCTGGTCGTTATCGGCGCAGCGCTGATCATGGAGATGGCAGGCATGTCCATGGTACTTGGTGCCTTTATCGCGGGAATGATGCTTGCCGATTCTGAATTCCGACATCAACTCGAAGCCGACCTCGCGGCATTCAAGGGTCTGCTACTGGGCTTGTTTTTCATTGCCGTCGGCATGTCAGTCAACATCGGTCTTTTGCTGGAGTCTCCCGATCGAATAATAATTATGGTCGTGCTTCTGATGCTCACCAAGGCAGCGATCCTCGTTTCTATCGCACGTCAATTTGGAATTTGCGATTCGCGTGAGTCTTGGAGTCTGGCCGCCGCCATGTCGCAGGGCGGCGAGTTTGCGTTCGTGTTGTTCGGGATTGCGGCACGAGATCGATTGCTGCCGGTTGGGCTGATAGATGAATTGATACTTGCGGTTGCAATATCAATGTTGCTCACACCGTTTGCATACCTCGCTGTAGAGCACTTTGGCAAGAAAATGTCCGCAACCGAGGAGCCCGAATACGACGAGATGGAAATGTCGCACAATGAGGTGATCATCGCCGGTTTCGGCCGCGTCGGTCAGATTGTTGCCCGGTTGTTGCGAATCGTCGACAAGTCCTGCACAGCACTCGAGATTGACTCGTCGCAGGTTGACGTTGTGCGTCGTTACGGCAATGCAGTGCACTACGGAGACGCGTCGCGACTCGACATACTGCGTGCCGCCGGCGCTGAACACGCGAAGATTTTTGTGCTCGCCATTGATGATATTGAAGCGTCGATGCGGACGGCCGAGACCGTCGTACGAGAATTTCCACATCTCAAAATTATTGCGCGCGCGCGAAATCGCCGCCACGCGTATAACTTGATGGATCTTGGTATAGATCACATATTCCGCGAAACCCTGTTATCAAGTCTCGCGATGTCGGAACAAGTTCTGGAATTGCTCGGGCTTAGCGACACTGACACTGAGATGATTGCGTCATCGTTTCGCGAACGTGACGAACGTCTGTTGCTCGAGCAACATGCGATTCATCATTCAGAAGAACAGCTTATTCAAACTGCAAAGGATACAGCCGAGGAACTTGACGCGTTATTTCGGGATGACGCACGTAGTTAGCTGAAAAAATCAATCTTCGTCATCCCACATTCTGAGCTTGCTCTTGTCAACCTGCTCCCATTGCTGTTCACTCTTGCGTACGTTTTGCACAATTTTTGCAATGACATACACGATAACTGCCGCAACGATCAATAGAACGGGAAGCAGTCCGTCCGGCATTGAGAATTTCCTGTCGGTTATCGAATAATTAGAGCATAACATCGGCTAGCACCAATAATGGTTCTGTACGCGCATGACCAGTCTGACTCCTAACAGTTCTACTTGGCGACGAACTATCGATTTCGTTCGATTGTCGCTGCGCGATGACGACGTTGACTACACGCGGGGACCGATCGGTCGTGCACTCGGTCTGCTGGCCATTCCGATGATGCTGGAAATGTCGATGGAGTCGGTGTTTGCGGTCGTCGACATCGCCTTTGTCTCCCGGCTCGGCACGGATGCGATCGCCGCAGTCGGCATTACCGAGGTACTGGTAACGGTACTCTATGCCGTCGCCGTTGGTCTCGGTATCGGCGTAACAGCGATGGTTTCGCGCCGTATCGGCGCGAAACAGGCCGATGCCGCTGCCAGCGTGACGGGCCAGGCAATTTGGATCGGCGCGGCGCTCTCAATCGTAATTGGCGTAACCGGCGTCGCGTACGCCGAAGAGATGCTGATAATGATGGGTGCGTCCGAGAGCGTTGTCGCAACGGGCACAGGGTTCACGGCCGTATTGCTCGGCGGGTCGGCCAGCATCATGTACCTCTTCTTGCTGAACGCAGCATTTCGCGGCGCGGGCGACGCAGCCGTCGCGCTTCGATCGCTGTGGCTCGCCAATGGCCTGAACATCATTCTCGACCCCTGCCTGATCTTCGGCCTCGGTCCGTTTCCCGAAATGGGCGTCACAGGTGCAGCAGTCGCGACAACGATCGGACGGGGAACCGGTGTGTTGTATCAACTCTGGTACTTGTTCGATGGTCGCGGTCGGCTCGAGTTTCATTTTCGCCATTTACGCATCGTTCCCTCGCTGATCAAACGGGTGCTGATTATCTCGATCGGCGGCGTGGGCCAGTTCCTGATCGCGACCTCGAGCTGGATTGTCATCATGCGCATTGTGGCGTTGTACGGCAGCGCCGCGATCGCCGCCTACACAATCGCCTTGCGCATGCTCGAGTTTGTCTGGCTGCCTGCCTGGGGGCTCGGTAACGCCGCTGCAACGCTGGTCGGCCAGAATCTCGGCGCTAACCAGGCGATACGAGCCGAGCGTTCTGCCTGGCGCGCTGCGAAATACAACACGATTTTCATGACCGTCGCCGGAGTATTCATCGTTGCGCTGGCGCCCTCGATCGTCGGATTGTTTACGAACGAACCCGAAGTAATGTCCTACGGCACAAGCTGTCTACGTATTCTCGGAATCGGCTTTCCGATGTATGCGATCGGCATGATTATAACGCAGGCCCTTAATGGCGCCGGTGATACGGTGACCCCGACGATAATCAATCTGATCTGTTTTTGGATGCTGCAAATTCCGCTGAGCTACTGGCTTGCCGCGAACGCAGGGCTCGGACCGAATGGTGTATTTCTCGCCATGGTCATTTCTGAATCCCTGCTGACGGTTCTCAGCGTCATTGTATTCCGACGCGGCAACTGGAAAAACCAGCTTGCCTGACACGACTGCGTGAGGTTGAATACCATGCCTCTAATCATCCAACGGGAGAGATGTTGATGACTGATCTTTCACGACTGGCCGACATGGCCGAGATTCTAGGCGCACTGGTCGTTGTCGGCGGCCTGATGTTCGCCGTTCTGCAGATGCGAAACATTCGCCAGCAGCGACGCGAGCTGGCGGCCATCGAGCTATTTCGTTCATTTGGCAATCCGGAATTCAACAAAGCGTACGAAATAGTCCTCAAATTGCCAGACGGCCTGAGCGCCGCCGAGATCGAGGCCAGGCATCCGGACCTCGAACATTGTGCGATGTTGATATCCACGACGATGGAAAACATCGGCGTAATGACCTTTCAGCGCATCGTGCCGTATCTTGTAGTCAGCAATCTGATCGGCTCAACCACAGGGCTGCTGTGGCGCAAACTTGAAAAATGGGTGTTCGACCTGCGTGAAGAGTTGGACAGCCCGGATGCGTTTGAGTGGTTCCAATGGCTTGCCGAACGGCTCGATGACAACCGGGATCCGAATGAGAAGCCGGCGTTCGAAGCGTACAGATCGTGGAAACCAATGCGAATTTCAACTGACATCTGACCGCACCGGCGATCGTGAAAAATATTGCGGCCGGACCGATGTTGGTGATTCCAGTCGTCATGCACCAAGAATAGTGATTTTGGCCGCGAATGATCGTAGCAGATCACGTTTTGAACGATCAGGGTACGGTCAGATGTCAGTTGAAATTCGCATTGGCTTCCACGACTTGTACGCTTCGAACGCCGGCTTCTCGTTCGGATCTCGATTTTCGTCGAGCCGCTCCGCCAGCCACTGGAACCATTCGAACGCATCCGGGCTGCCCAACTCCTCGCGCAGGTCGAAAACCCATTGTTCGAGCTTGCTCCATAGCAGCCCCGTGCTTGAGCCGATCAAATTGTTGACCACAAGATACGGCA
>PVMS01086672.1_pt1 | contig 10105 bp, 9 predicted proteins | sample 1853461 | NCBI WGS metagenome assembly PVMS01 (sample SAMN08582032, study PRJNA380276) | Marine sediment metagenome, whole genome shotgun sequencing project. | isolation source: ocean sediment barecode stripped | collected 2017
CGAGATACGGTGACCCACGATATTCACGCTGTGTACAAAATGGGTGACCCGAAACCGGACCTGGCGATGGAGGAGAAATAGTGTCTTCTTCGCAAATAAACCGTCTTGCGTCGGGTGGCCGGATCGCCCATTTTGTACACCGCGTGAATATCGTGGGTCAGCGTATCTCGCGCAACATTAAACCAGCGCCCGCAACCAAAACTATGCACCCATTGCTCAAAATGAATGCCCTTTGGGTTTTCCCTGTTGAAAAGGTAGTCCGACCATTCCGCATCGCTGACATCGAGTCCTGGACGTGTCAGGTGAGATTCACCACCAAAGGAAAATTCCAATTCATCACGTTTACCACACCAGGGACAGTTGATCCTAAGCATCAGTGCGCCACCCCCGAGGCCGCACCCTCGTCTATCAGGGCGCCGGATTCGAACCGCTCAAGCCCGAAGTCCGCAATCAAAGGGTGTGGCTGGTCATTTGCAATCGTGTGAGCCATGGTCTCACCACCCGCTGGAATGGCCTTGTAACCACCTGTGCCCCAACCACCACTAATATAGAGATTCTGCACCGGGGTACGTCCCATCAGCGGTGTTGTATCCGGCGTGATGTCAGTCGTGCCGGCCCATTGCCGCATCAAACGCAAACGACTGAAAGCCGGAAACAGTTCCTGCAGTGAGGCAACAACTTCCTGCAACAGCGGAACCCCCCCCCGTTGCGCGTAACTGTTGTAAACATCCGCACCACCGCCGAAGACCAGTTCGCCACGATCCGACTGACTGACATACATATGAACAAGCGCTGAGTCACCACCGTATCGAGACAGGGTTTAATGGGCTCGGATACCATCGCCTGCAGTTGCATGCTGGTCACGGGAACCCGGAAACCGGCCATTTTTGCCAGTTCGGAAGTATGACCTGCAACGGCGATGCTGACCTTGTCAGCGCCGATCGTTCCGCGTGTCGTGTTCACGCCCCGCACCCGGCCTGACTGAATGTCGAATGACTTCACTTCACATTGCTGGATGATGTCTACACCGTGAGTACTTGCGGCGCGTGCAAAGCTCCAGGCCACGGCATCATGACGTGAAATTCCACCACGGCGCTGGATAAATCCACCGTAGATGGGAAAGCGGCCATTGAGATCTATCAACGGTACGATTTTCTTTATCTCACCGGGTGTCAGAATCTCTGCATCGACATCGTTAATCATGATGGCGTTTACCCAGCGCCGGATACCTTCCATCTCATGCTTGCTATGCGCCAGCATCAGCAATCCGCGCTGGCTTAACATCACGTTGAAGTTAAGCTCCTGTCCGAGGCCTTCGTAGAGCTTCAACGAGTGGTCAAAGAACGCCGCGCTTTGCGGCCAGAAGTAGTTCGAGCGTGTGATCTGCGTATTACGTCCCGTGTTGCCACCGCCGAGCCAGCCCTTTTCGAGGACAGCAATGTTCTTGGTAGCGTATTTTTTCGCCAGGTAATAGGCCGTGGCCAGACCTTGGCCGCCCGCACCAATAATGATCACATCATAGTTTTTCTTTGGCTCGGGTGAGCGCCAGGCAACCGGCCAGCCCTTATGTCCGCCAAGTGCCTGGCGGGTAAGCGATAAAAATGAATAGCCTTTCAATTCGGTTAATCCTGTTTGTATTCAAGCAGCTGCCTGAATGTCGGAAACTTGTTATTGCTATCCAGGGGCATACCGGAATTATATGCCTAAAGCTGGGGTTCTTACAATTTCATTATTTATTTGTTTTATATTGTAGAAAATATTCAAATTAACAAAAAAATAGTTCTGTCCCTGCTAAAGTGTTACATAATCAAATGATCAACAGGCTCTACCTGAATTTCAGATACATAATATTCACTCAAATTCGATCTAAATTACAGCATCGGTATACATTGTATAGTGATTTCGACTCAATCATCGTAAGGCCAAACCTCAAGTCCGTGAATGGCATTGCGGATGTCCATGGTCAGGTTGACCGATCCGACTTTCTGATTGCTCTCGAAATCATACAAGCTGATGGTAGATGGTGACGAACCGCCGGCCACCAAGCGGTCACCTATGGGACAAAGACCACGGCTGAAGCCCTGACGGGCGATGTGCGATTCGTCGAAACCGGCGAACTCGATATCTGCCTCGTCATAGGTCACGATTTTGAAAGCGACATCTTTGCCATCACGACTGGTGTAACGTATACAGTCGTCTTCTGTGTCATTGAGCAGGAGCCCATCACGATACGGGCGGGCATTGTGTGCACCGGCTGGTAACGAACAAACCTTGGATACCTCCATTTTGTTGTTGATATGCAACATTGCCTGTGTACGCAGGCCGCTCAGATATATCCCGGTGCTGTCGACGTGGACCATGTTGAGGTGATAATTATTGACAGGTCTTGGGCCCATTTCATAGCGGGGATCAAATGTGTGACCGCCCCAATCATCATTTTGCCATTGCAGGTGAAAACCCCAGATAAATTTTTTCTTATCCAGGTCAAAAGCGAGCAGGCTGTCGTATCCGGTTGAGGTCAGAAAAAGTGTTTGCTCATAGACACAGATTTCGTGGCAGTGTTTCAGATAGTAGTTCTTGCTGGAAGTTTTTATCTTGAAGCTACGGTCAAAACAGAAAAGTTCGTCGCTTGCAGCGATCAGGATATCGTTCCCGTTGAAGGCGATACCGCGCAGACCACGGTCGCCTCCTCGGCCCTCGAAGTCTATTTTGCTCGTGTCCCAGTCGATCATCTGCACAACATTCTGTTTTTCAAAATCGACTATGAAGATGCCCCCGTGGCTCTCGCCTTGCCGGCTGCCGCGTACCACGGATGTTGCGATAAGTATTGGTAATTTGCTTGTCATTTTTATTTCACCATGTGATCAGACCTAACTCAATTCCAGCCATAGTCCTTATCAATCAAGCGATACAACTGCCGATTGTAGGGTTCAAAAAAGTCAGCCAATGCCTTGCGCGTAGCAGTGTCCATTGTGGGATAAGCCCGCGGCGTCCCGGAGGCGCTACGGGCCCCGGCATCCCAACTGCGCTGCAACTGTTCTGCTGACTGGAACTCAAATGATTCAAGCCCCAGGAATTCTGCAACTTCTTTCATCGTACCCGCCTCGTCATTAAAAAAGTGTTCGGATTGAAGGATCATTAACTGTTTACGGGGGAACAATCGCAGCCAGCGATATACCTGGTCGTGATAAAGCGAACGAAACACATAGCTCTGATAATAGAAATCTCTCAGGTCCAGGTCATCGCGGAGTTTTCTTTGTGGCCAGCCTTGTTCATGTTTGGCCACGCAGATGGGTGTTCCATCGCTTGTTGAATAACAGGATTTGGAATTGTCTTTCGTACTGAGAAAACCTCTCTCATGCGCTGCCAGTAACTCAGGAATTTCGTCCATTTCCCTGCGTACGACTTCCTCAAACTGGCGGTCTTTTTCCAGACCGGCCATTTTTGACATCATAAAGTGTGAATAGGCGCGATCAACAGGATTTCTCAACAGCACGAAAATCCTGAGCCTCGGCAGGTTGGCCCGGACACGTCGAGGCGCGAGCGGGTGAACCAGTAATGAGGTTGAGAATTCGCCGCTGATAACCTGATCGGGTCTGGGATCAGGAATGGGTGATTCATTGACAAAGAAATTCTGGTACCTGGCCGGATACCTGCGCCAAGACCAGTAGTTGGGTTCTTTCGGGCCCGAAATCTTGACCTGGGGGTGGGCAGAAAGGTATCTGGCAAATGAGGTACTACCGCACTTCATTCCGCCCACCAGAATGAACTCCGGTCGTGTTCTGCCATCGACCAGCGCGAAGCGTGGGTCATCCAAAGCAAGCGGGTGGTGTTGATCTGTAATCATGTAGTGTGCAATATACCCATATACGCGTGGACGAGGCGAACTTTATGGACAGCAGCGATAAAACACAAGAGATGGCTTCGGTAGGTGTAACTGAGCGAATATTCACCAAGGCTGAACCACTGCCAACTCCGGTGGCAACTTATACGGTATCGGCACGCGGCAAACCCAGGGACGCACCGATACTCGCTTACTTAAAAAAGAACTATGGCAATGTGCCCTTATACCAGATTGACAGTTTGTTTGGATTTGTTGAAAGGAGCACCTTGTATGGTGGGCGAGCCTTCCAGGCTCGTGAACTGTCTGAGGCAGATGTTGCTCAACTCAACAGCGCAGGCATCGGTATCCGATTACCGATGTCGAACCACTTTGCCGAGCGTGAGGAGTATGAGAAGAACCGGCCGCTGTTGCAAAAATATCATCGGCCGTGTAATTCCGTCATTGTTACAAACGACGATTTGGCAAGATGGATTCAACAGGACTTCCCCAATTACCATATTGACGCAAGCGTTATCAAGAACATCAATACGCATAAAAAAATCGATAAGGCCCTGAGATTGTATGATTCGATTGTGCTGCCAATGAATCTGAATGAGGATCTTGAGTTTCTTGAGAAGATAGAGGCGAAAGACCGGATCACTCTTTTTGCCAACGGCGGCTGTGCGCTGACCTGCACGTCGAAGCTTTGTTACCGGTCACTATCAATCATCAACAAGGGTAAAGGCGGTGAATTTCAGTGTGCAATCATGTACAAGGAACGTGACCTTCTGGGCATGGTGGACTTTCCATTGCAGCCCTACATCGACCTTGGTTTTCATCGCTTCAAGCTACTGCGAAGCCGTCCCAACGGATTGACAGGTTTTTAGGCCCTGATGGATATCGACGTACCATTACGCAAACTTGGTGCCATCGACCTGGCGGCTCTGAGTGAGGCAGTTCTGGGCCAGAACGAGGGTGCGTGGCATGAGGACGAATCCCGTCAAAAGTCGTTCTATGTACACGATCAGACCCGCTCAATCGTTTTGATCGCATTGGATGATAAGAAATGGCCTGATCGTAGAGTACAAAAAGGGCCGGGGTGGGATCGATTGGCGGACGTTGCTGTCCCGGTCATGCAGGGCATCATCAAGAACCACTATTCGGAAGGTGGTGAGATCATTCGTGCCGTGGTCGCAGGGCTTATCGCCGGCGGGACCATCAAGGCGCATTCCGACATTCACCCATCGTTTCATTGTGCGCACCGTATCCATGTGCCGATTACGACGAATTCAAAAGTCTGGTTCACGATCGATGGCCGACCGTACCAGTTGAAGGTCGGGCAGGCTTACGAGATCAACAACCAAAAACAGCACAGCGTGGTTAACAGGGGAAGTGAGGATCGGATCACCTTCATATTCGACTATATTCCACCCGCTTCCTTCAAGTCGGAATGAATACCGCATGAGCTTTAGAGAATCCCTGAAAACGAAAGATTTCGTGCTAACTGCACATGTGAACCTGGCGCGGGCAACGGATGCAGAATCTTTGCATCGGCAAGGCGCGATCCTGGGCCCGGTGGTCGACGCCGTGCAGCTGACCGATACCACCCAATTACACATGTCGGGCATTGCCGCTGCCGCGATCCTGGCACGCCAGGGTATAGATTCGGTCGTTCACATGAATTGCCGTGATCGAAATCGCCTGGCCTTGCAGAAAGACTTTCTTGGTGCAACGGCGCTTGGAGTGACCAGTGTGCTGGTAATGCGCGGCAAGAAGATCCAGAACAGCAAAAAATTGGGGGTGCGCAATGTCTTCGACACACGCGCGCTGGAGTTCATGGCCTACATAGAGAGTTTGAAAAATGCTGCAAACGCTCCACTCGAGCCTGACTTTCTGGTTGGGGCCAGCGCTGAAATATTTGATCCGGGCACGGACTGGACACCCAAGAATCTCACTCGAAAATGTGATGCCGGTGCCAATTTTATCCAATTGCAGTTGTGTTTCGACATGGATGTCGTGCGTAATTACATGGCCCACATGATTGCTTCCAAATTAACCCATAGAGTGGCCTTCATCATGGCGTTATCACCCATGCCGTCTGCCGATGTAGCGCGCTGGATGAGGGACAACGTGAAGGGTGCGCTGGTGCCGGAACCCATTATCGAACGCCTTGAACGGGCATCAGATCCGGAGCGCGAGGGCATCGAGATTTGCGCCGAACTGTTATGCGAGCTGGCTACAATTCCCGGTGTATCCGGCGCCAACCTGTTATCAATGGGCGAGATTGAAAGTATCCCCGCCGCTATCGATGCCTCTGGCGTGCGTTCCCGCTAGTACGGTATCGTACGCACGTCGTACCTGGAGAAGAACGATTTCACATCAAACAGAACAAAAAGAACTTTATCAGCAGGCACAGGAGTTTCTGCAGACCGGGGAGGCTGAGTCAGCACATGCCGTCTGCGACGATGCGCTGGGTCGGCAACCGGAAGACGCCAATTTCCTGTGCCTGTCGGCTCGTGTGCTGATAAAGCTGAAAAGGTTCGATGAAGCTAACCAGCGGATCGAAAATGCGTTGGCCATCTTCCCGGAGTTTGCTATCCCCTACGAAGTGCGCGGTGACCTGTTACTTGCGCAAGGTCAGCCGGAGGCAGCGGTCGAAGCCTTTCAAAAGTCACTGGAACTCGACCCCAGGCAGCAACAAATACGTATAAAACTGGGGAAGGTATTCATGTATCTGGGTCGTGTGGAAGATGCCCGTGCATTGAAGGCCGAGTTTCTTGGGTCCAGCCGGGACAACAGGGACATCGCCAGGGCAGCAGAGTTGGAAGTAGAAGAAAAATATGAAGAAGCAGAGGAACTCTACCGGAATATTCTGATTCGCCATCCCGATAATGTTTCGGCGATGCGCCTGTGGGCCCGGCTCGGCAGCAAGCAAAAACGCTACCCCGGCGCGGAAGTGCTGTTGCGCCAGGCGGTCAAGCTGGCACCAGGTTTCAGACAGGCCTGGAATGAACTGTGCAACGTACAGTTCGAGCAGGAGAAATATGATGACACTATCAGCAATGCAAAACGGCTGATAAAGCTGAAACCAGACTCAACCGAAGGGCATATGTGGCTGGCGGTTGCCATGTCCTCCGCCGGGCGTCACGCGGATGCACTCGTGTCTTTTGACAAAGCACTTGAAATTACACCGGATCATGGCGGAGCATTGTGTGGCAAAGGAAACGCCTATCGCACGATCGGAGATCAGGACAACTCAATCGCCGCCTTCCGGCAAAGCATAAAGGTGAACCCGCTGCATGCCGAGGCGTACTGGAGCCTGGCCAATCTAAAGACATTCCGTTTCGAGGATCAGGAAGTTGACAATATGCTGGCATTGCTCGGTGATGAACGCATTTTGCCCGAGGGTCGGGTGCAATTGAATAATGCGCTTGGCCTGGAGTTCGAAGCCCGCAAGGACTACGACCGGGCATTCGAGTTCATCGACCGTGGCAACATACTGCGGCGTGATCAGGAGTTTTATGACCGTGTTGAGAACGAAGAGAAAATCGACCTGGCGATCAAGGCCTTTTCGCGGCAGTTTCTGGAAGATAATTCCGACCATGGCGACCCTGAGGCGGCCCCGATTTTTATTGTTGGCCTGCCAAGATCCGGATCAACCCTGCTGGAGCAGATCCTGTCCAGTCATCCCATGGTGGATGGAACCTTTGAACTGGGCGATCTTGGAAGGACGATCCGATCCCGCCCGAGACTGAATATGCCCCCCGCCCGCTACCCGACATCTATTGCCAGCATTGAACCAGAAGGGTTCAAACGCCTTGGTGAGGAATATATCGAACGTACCCACCGGCACCGTGGTAGCCGCCCGTTTTTTACCGACAAGAACCCCAATAACTTCGTGCATGTTGGCCTGATACACCTGATCCTTCCCAACGCGAAAATCATCAACGCCAGGCGTCACCCGCTGGACAGTTGTTTTGGCAGCTACAAGCAGCTATTCGCCCAGGGGCAGCAATTTACCTATAACCTGGTAGAACTTGGCGAATACTACCTGCAGTACCAGCGGCTGATGGACCACTGGCACGAAGTTCTGCCCGGTAAAGTGCTCGATGTCCAGTACGAGGAAGTCGTTGCTGACCTCGAGGGTCAGGTCAGGCGAATCCTCGATTACTGCGGGCTTAATTGGGAAGAGTCATGCCTCAGATTCCATGAAACCAGCCGCTCAGTGAAAACGGCAAGTTCGGAGCAGGTGCGACAACCACTATACTCAAGCGCCGTCAACACCTGGCGACACTATGAGCCTCACCTGAAAGCCTTGATCGAAGTTCTCAAACCGCTGTTGGAGAACCTCTCCGAGCAAGACCGTCCGTGTTGTATGGGTGGCTCCACAACTTGAGTAATATCTGTTAAGAGCTCCGCTGATCTCAGCTCTGTACAATGTACACCGTCGTTCAGATTTAAATAGAAATAGAGGGGGGTATAGTTAACAAAATTTTTTTACCGACTCCGGAGTCTTTGCTTTTGTACGCTAATTATCACCTATCATGACGGTTTAGCAGACGAGAAAGCTTATAAACGTTATATATTATATAACTTTTCAACATTTATTGTTAATTTATTGGAAAAACAAGATTTTTGTGCATATACTGTTAGGGCTGGGTTTTCGTCCAACAGTTGCGGGGTCAAATTTGTGTTGGACGCCTCTACTTATCAAGCTATGAGGACACAAAAATGAATGAGAAGAAAGAATCACTCGAGAGTCAATTTTCCCTCACCCCCATCGCAGCAGCCATCTCGGCTGCGATTTTTCCATCGGTCGACGCGTTAGCGCAGGATGAGGCCGAGTCATTACAGCTCGAAGAGGTCATTGTTACCGCGACCAAAGTTGACGCCAATATTCAGCACATTCCATCCAGTGTTCAAGCTGTTCCCGAAGCGATGCTCAAGCAGATGGGTGCTCAGCTTACAGCAGATTACACACGCTTCATGCCCAGCGTAAACTGGATTAGTTTTAATTCGGGGGGCAGCAACACTGTCGTCTTCCGTGGCATAACCACGACGACTACCGGTTACACGGGCACACAGAGTTCATCGGTCTACCTTGATGAAATACCAATCACTGCGACGGATGGCACGCAGCCGGATATTCGCATGCTGGATGTCGCACGCGTGGAAGCATTGTCTGGACCACAGGGCACGCTGTATGGTGCCGCCGCGCAAGCCGGTACCCTGCGTATCATTACCAATAAGCCGGATACGAGCAAATTTGAGGCGAGTGCCGAAGCCATAATGAAAACCGGTTCAAAAAGTGATGCAAGTTATGAAGTTACCGGTGTGTTCAACATACCGCTGATCGAGGACGTGTTTGCCATTCGTCTGGCGATACAGTCAGCAAGAGATGGCGGCTTTATTGACAACGTGGCGGGCCATACACCGGACACGTGGTTTGGCGTCCACAAAGATGACGCCAGTTGGGGAGCCTACCGAAAGGGATGGGGCGAGTATCGAAATGATAATGTCGTTGAGGACAACTGGAATTCGGCCGAATCTATCCTCTACAGGATTTCGGCACGTTGGGACATCAACGAAGATTGGTCGGCGACACTTGCGTATCACTCCGGGGAAACCGATTCGCAGGGCAATAACGCATTCAACCCCTACGTTGGTGATTTGGAGACAATAGGTTTTGTCAAGAACACTTCGAAATCCGAATGGGACGTGACGGCACTGACAATCGAGGGCGATTTTGGTTTCGCCCAGTTCGTATCGGCGACAAGCTTTTACCAGAACCAACGCACCTATCAGGTTGACAATACGCTGTACTACAAGTACTACACCGCAGGCGCTGCTTATTGTGAGGATCAAGGCTCCTGGGCCGACTTTCAGGATGGCCCCGCCTACTACGCTCCCAAACCCAACTACTATTGGTTTTGGGAGAACCCCTCTACCGGCCGGGCGGTTTATGCGCCGGTATACTGCGTTACCTCGGTGGGCGGAGATCCAGTACATGGTCCAACACAGATACCGGATATGGCCGGTATTGGCGAGGGACCGGAATGGCAGGAGCGGTTTTCACAGGAATTCCGTATGTCGTACCAGGGCGAGAAGTTCGACTGGTTGGCCGGTCTGTACTATGAAGACTCAAGTGATAACTGGAATTCTGTCTGGATGAAGAATGCAAACCTGCCTTACAACCAATCCATGTCCTTTGCGTTTATGCAGGATTGTGCCACGCGAAATGCCGGGCTATCAGCCTATTGGGAATGCGCTAGTGGCGGGACG
>PVMS01131113.1_pt1 | contig 10104 bp, 13 predicted proteins | sample 1853461 | NCBI WGS metagenome assembly PVMS01 (sample SAMN08582032, study PRJNA380276) | Marine sediment metagenome, whole genome shotgun sequencing project. | isolation source: ocean sediment barecode stripped | collected 2017
AAGCGACGACCGACCGCGGGACGCGAACCGGTGTCGGCGTCTACCGCGTTCGCAACGGGCCGCTCACGTACTACCGGGACTACATGAGCGCGTGAGCAGGGTCGCGATCGTCACGGGTGCGGCCTCGGGGAGTGGTCGGGCAACCGTCGAGTTGCTGACTGCGGCCGATATCTCCGTCGTGGCGGTGGTGCTCGAGGGTGACCAGCTCGGGTGGGTCGACGCCGCCAGCGGGAGGATCGCGGCGGTCACCGGCGACGTGACCGAGGAGGCGACGAACGCGACGGCCGTTCAGCTGGCGGTCGATCGATTCGGAGGCCTCGATGCGGTCGCCTTGAATGCCGGCATGGCGGCCGGCGGCGATCTTCTCGAGATGTCGATGGACCGCTTCGATCGGGCGATCGAGGTCAACGTCCGTGCGGTGGCTCTCGGAATTCGCGCCGCCGCTCCCGCTCTGCGGACGAGTGGTAGCGGCCGGATCGTCGTGACGGCATCGACGTCCGGACTGGCTGCCGACCCGAACATGTGGGCCTACAACACCGCGAAGGGCGCGGTCGTCAACCTCGTTCGAGCAGCTGCGCTCGATCTGGCTGCCGACGGCATCACGGTCAACGCGGTCTGTCCGGGCCCGACCGAGACCTCGATGACGTCTCGCCTCCAGCAGATTCCCGATGCATACGAGGCCATGCGGCGGGCGATTCCTGTCCAGCGGTGGGGACGCCCCGACGAGATCGCGGTGGTGATCGCGTTCCTGCTCTCACCGGCGGCGAGCTTCGTCAACGGTGCGATCGTCCCCGTCGACGGCGGCATCACCGCCAACACGGGCCAGTTCCTTCCCCGATCACGAATCTGACGAACCAGTGGAGGCGCGATGAGCGACGAACCAGAGCACCCCGAGGAGAACTACGAGGACGTCAGCGTGTACGGCCTCGACGACGATGTCGAGCAGGAGCTGCTGCTCGCGCACAACGAGTGCACGTTCATCTGGTCGAACAAGGAGGGCTGGCCGGTCGGTGTGATCATGTCGTACATCTGGCGCGATGGTCGGTTCTGGCTGACCGCGTCGAGCCAGCGGGCCCGAATCAGCGCGGTGAAGCGCGACCCGCGAGTCTGCGTCGTCGTCACGTCGACCGGGTCGCCGCTGCCGCGCAACAAAGCGATCACCTGGAAGGGCATCTGCACGGTCCACGACAGCCAAGAGGTCAAGGACTGGTTCTATCCCGACTTCGCCACTGCGCTGCGGGGCGACGATCCTGCCCGGCGCGACCCGTTCGTCGAGTTCCTCGACTCGCCGCGCCGAGTCGTGCTCGAGGTCGAACCCACGCAGCGCATCGGGTACGACGGAGCGAAGATGGGCAAGGCGACCGCCGAGTGGATGGGGGCGCGGGCCGCCGAACGCGGCCACGGCTAGCCGGCGGGGGCGCTCCAGGTGATCGCGTTGGCCAGCACCCGACGGAAGTTCGCGTCCGCGTACGTGACGGGGCCGTCGCCGAACTGGAGGTAGACCAGGCGGGATCGCCCAGCTTCGCGCGTCCACGCGACGAGGTCGCTGCCCGGCGGGTGCGTCCATCCCTCGTTGGAGTTGCGGGTGCCACGGATCGCGAGATCGGCCGAGTAGAACGCCGACGGATCGGCGGTGTCGAAGGTGGTCCGCATCAGGGGCGTGATCCGGTCGGTGAGGACCGGGAAGCAGTACAGCTCATCGGTCAGCTCGAACGAGCTGGCGAGGCCGGCACACACCGGGTGATCGGCATCGAGCACCTCGACGCGATGGGTGATGTCGAAGCGATACCCCGAGTCCGGGTAGTCGATGTCACGGAGCGATGCGGGTTGGTAGTGGAATCGCGCTCCGACCAGCTCGGCGAATCCCTCCCACGCCGGCCAACTCGCGACCGCGTGGTGGAGGAACACCAGCCCGGTGCCGGCCGCGCACAGCTCGTCGAAGACGCATCGCTGCGCGTCGGTCGGATCGGCCGGCTCGAGGGGCGGGTCGGCGCGGGTGAAGCGCAACCCGGGCATGTCGTAGAAGACGACGACGTCGTGGCCGAGCCTCGGTTCGTCGGCCGCTGTCCAAACGACATCGTCGAGTGCGTCGAAGATGGCGAAGAACGGCTCGGCCTCGAACGGGTGCCCGCCGGTGACGACGAGCACGCTGGTCATGACTCGGGGACGGTCATACGGTGGCTGCCGTACTGTGGCCCGCCGACCCACCCACAGAGCTGGGGATCGCATTCACGGAGCTCGCCGGAGATCCAGTGGCCGTCGCTGCCGAAGATGCCCGCTCGGTCGCCCTCGGTCACCCGAATGTTGCCTTCGCCGTCCTGCTCGTACAACGCCTTGGAGAAGGGATGGACGATGCCGTTCACGATCCCTCCCCGATCCATTCGCCGAAGAGTTGGTGGAGCCAGCGGATCTTCGACTCCTGGTAGTTGGAGAACGTGATCCCGGGCTTCCGCGTCGTCTCGAGACCCTTCTGGATCTTGGCCATGTTGAACACGTCCTGCTGGAAGACCTTGGCGAGCATGCCCAGCTCGGGCGCATCCGTCCACGGGTCGTCGACGCCGAGTTTGTGCTCCTCGGACGGAGGTGGGCGCTCGCCCTCGAACGGTGACAGTAAGAAGCACTCCATGATCGCCGACCGATGATCGTCGCCATTGGGCCGGAAGCGGTACACGATGCGATTGAACGCTCCCCACGGGTGGAAGTTGGGGAACGCCGTGTAGTCGATCGAGTCCATCATCTCCGAGTCGCTCATCTGGTCGACCCGATCACCGGCAACCGGACGCCACCGCTCCCGGCTCATCGCCGCAGCGACGGCGCGCGCGGTCTGGCCCTCTTCGAGCGTCAGTGGCGCGTCCTGGTCGACGCGTACGTCGAGCATCGCCCGCAACATCTCCTGCTCGGTCGGATCGCCGTCGAGGAGCGGGCTCGGCGTGCCGCCGGGGGTGATCACGCGTGAGCAGTGGTCCCACACGTCGACCTGGGAGTTGGTGTCGCCGAGGTAGGTGAGGATCTGCGGATGTGTGGCGTTGACGTGGTACGCCTCGCAGAACGCCTCCTGTGCGATCTTCCAGTTCGCCTCGATGATCCGTGACACGTGCGCCTCGACGAAGCGGTTGCCGAGGTCCCATACCTCGAACTGCTCGATCAGTTCGCCGAGGTGCTCCTCGAGCGGGCCGCAGTCGGGGTCGGGGTTGATGAACACGAACCCCGCCCATGTCTCGACGGCGCACTCGGGCAGCGTGAACTCGTCGGGTCGCTGGTCGACGTGCGGGAAGTCCCACGCCGCCGGCACGTCGGCGAGGGCACCTTCCAGCGTCCACGCGAACCCGTGGAATGCGCACCGGATCTCCGAGCAGTGTCCGTCGTACTCCTTGAGCTGGCGTCCGCGGTGGAGGCAGGCGTTCGGGTAGGCCTTGATCGAACCGTCGGCGGTGCGGACGACGAGATACGACAGCTCGGCGATCTCGTAGACGATGTAGTCGCCGGGTTCGGGGATGTGTTCCTCGCGGCAGGCGAACTGCCACACGCGTTTCCACAGCCGCTCGACTTCGAGCCGGTGCCAGTCGCGCGAGATGTAGCGCTCGATCGGGACGTCGTCGCTGCCGAGGTAGCGGGGCGACTCGAGCCGGAGCACGTCGGGCACGGGATGGGTGTCCGCATCGAGCAGCTGCTGGTAGGTCAGCCCCGGCGAACGTTGGGTGGTGGGATCGGTGGTGGTCATGTCAGTCGAAGCGCCCCGAGGGTTTGCGGTCGGAGTCGTAGACCGGGGCGGTCCTGTCGATCCGGTGCTTTCGGCTGTCGGCCGACACGATTCCGCCGGCGGCGAGCAGCTCGCGCATGGCGAAGTAGTTCGGGTGTTCGAGGTGGGCCTGGAGTGCGTCTTCGGACTCCCACAGCTCGTAGACCTGGATCAGGTCGTCGCGCACCGGGTCGGCGGCGAAGCAGTAGACGAGGCAGCCCGGCTCGTCCTCACGTGTGGCCTGCTGGTTCGACGCGGTCGAGGCGACGGTCCCGTCGCGCCGCGCGGGGTCGCCGACGACGATCGCGGCCTCGACCAGCACGAGGCTCATGTTCGCCGCTCCGGTTTGTGAAGGCTCATTCGGCAAGTATGGCAATCATGCACGCCGCACTGATCACTGGCAGGGAGACCGTCGAGCTTCGGGAGTTCCCCGATCCCACCCCGGCCGCCGCTGGTGTCGTGGTCGACATCGCCTTCTGCGGCGTTTGTGGCACCGACATCCACGCCTATCAGTCGGGCCGTCCGTACAACCCGGCGATCTGCGGGCACGAGTGGGCCGGGACGATCTCGGCGATCGGCTCGGATGTGTCGTCGTTGACCGAGGGCGATCGCGTCGTCGTCGCCGCGGCGCCGTCGTGCGGTGATTGTTCGGCCTGCCGCGCGGGGCAGGCCGAACGGTGCCAGGTCGCGTTCATGTCGGCCATCGGCCGCGACGAGTTGACTCCACCGCACGGCGGGTTCGCGCCGCGGCTCGCGGTGGCCGCCAACCGCGTCGTCAAGACCGACCCCGCGCTCACCGACGAGCAAGCGGCGCAGGTCGAACCGACAACGGTCGCGTTCCACGCCGTGCGCACCAGTGGTCTGAGGCTCGGTGATGTCGCCGTCGTCCAGGGTGCGGGCCCGATCGGGCTCGGGACGCTGCAGTGGGTGCGGGCGGCCGGCGCCGGTCAGGTGATCGTCGTCGAGCCGAACGAGCAACGGCGGGCGCTGGCCACCGAGCTCGGCGCACACGTTGTCGTAGGACCGGACGCCGAGGCGAACGAAGTGATCAGGGAGCACACGCATGGGCTCGGCGCCGACATCGTGTACGAGTGCGTCGGTCGGCCGTTCGCCGTGCAGGCGGCGGTCGACCTCGCCCGCCGCGGCGGCGCGATGTGCCTGATCGGGCTCGCCGACGAGGACGCGTCGATCACGCCCGCCACGTGGCTGATCAAGGAGATCAGGATGACCGCCGCACTCGCCTACTTCCACGAGGAGTTCGAGATGTCGATGGGGATGATGGCCGACGGCCGCGTATCGGTCGATGCGATGCACACCGCGACGATCGGCCTCGATGGTTTCGAGGCGGCGATCGCCGATCTCGCCACCGGCCGCAGCCACGAGATCAAGGTGCTCGTCAACCCGAACGCGGAATGAGCCGCTCGGACGTAGTCGGCCCACCTCACCATCCGCTGGAAGCCACCGTCGACCGCGATCGTTTGCCCGGTCACGTAGCGGGCATCGTCGCTCGCGAGGAACGCGACGGCGGCGGCGATCTCCTCCCGTCGACCCCGGCGACGCAGCGCAATGTGTCGCTCGAGGCCGTCGGCGAGCAGGGGGATCTCCCGCCCGGCCGCCCACATCTCGGTGATGATCGGGCCGGGCGCCACCGCGTTGACCCGCAGGGCGCGCGGTCCGTACATCATCGCCTGGCTGCGGGTGAGTCAGTCGATGGCCGCTTTCGAGGCGCTGTACGAGGGGAGCTCGCCCACGCCGGTGGTGCCGGCGATCGACGATATGTGAATGATCGACCCATGCCCGACGCCGCCGAGCGCGTCGGCTGCCCGGGCGGCCAGGTCGTCACCGGCGCCCTCTGCGGCGAGGTCGACCTCGAGAACGATGGCGCCGTCGAGGTCGACCGCGACCCGTTTCAGCGCATCGACGCTGCGGGCGGCCAACGCGACCCGCGCTCCTTCGTCCGCCGGCGCGCGTGCGCAATGTTCGCCGATCCCGCGGCTGGCGCCGGTCACCAGTGCTGTTCGTCCTTCGAGTCTGCGGATCGCGGGGACACTGCGGAACGAGAGTTAGGTTCCCGTCATGGACGTCTACGAGGCCATCTACACCACGCGCGCGATGCGGCGACTCGCGCCGGATCCGATTCCCGAGGAGCTGCTGCCCAAGCTGTTCGATGCTGCGATCCGAGGCCCGAACGCAGGCAACGCCCAGCTCTTCCGCTTCCTCTGTGTCACCGATCCGGACACGAAGCGGACGATCCAGAGCATCTACCGTGACTGTCTCGACGAACTCAATGCCACCAAGTACGCCGCTGCGCAGGAGAACGTGGTGTCGGGGAATCCCGACGATCCCGAGGTGCAGCAGACCATCCGGGTCGACAAGTCCGCGCGGTGGTTGGCCGACAATCTCCATGTCGCACCGATGCTGATCTTCGTATTTGGCAGGCCCGCGGGCGAGACGACCACCTTCCCGTGCCTGTGGAATCTCTGCCTCGCCGCCCGTGCGGAAGGGCTCGGCACGGCCATCACCACCCTTCTCAAGCTTCAGAAGCAGCGAGTGGAGGACCTGCTCGGCGTACCTCCTGACACGGGCTGGAACATGCATGGGATGATCCCGATCGGGTATCCAACGGGCAAGTGGGGGGTACCGCGGCGCCAGCCGGCCCACACCGCCGTGTTCTCCGAACGGTGGGGCGAGCCGGTCGCGTGGACGGCCGACGAACCGCTCTGGTCGATTCCCGATCGCTGATCACAGGTGCCAGGTGTCACCCGGTGCGAATGCGCCTCGATCCCGCTCGGTCTCGCCATGTGACCGGCCGGGGTGATCAACTGCCGGCGAGGGAAAGGGGAACACATGCCTGAGGTCGCACCAGGCCCGACCAGGGTCCACGGGCCACCGCCGGTCGAGCCGCGACCGATCACCGCCGAACGCTACGTCTCCGCGGCGTGGATGGCCGGCGAGGCCGATCGCGTCTGGCCGAGGTCCTGGTTGTTCGCATGCCTCGAGCGCGACGTGGCCGACCCGGGCGCCTACGTCGTGTTCAACCTCGGTCGCGAGTCGATCATCGTTGTCCGGCACGAGCGGCGGCGAGGTCGTCGCGCACTACAACGCGTGCCAGCACCGCGGCGCCCGAGTGCTCACCGATCAGCGCGGGTGCGAGCGCAGCTTCACCTGCCCGTACCACGGGTGGTCGTACCGCCCCGACGGTCGCCTCGTCGTCGTCCCGGACAACCACCGGTTCCCCGACGGTGGGGTCGACCGCTCCGAGCGATCGCTGAAGCCGGTTCGCGTCGGCGTCCGGCTCGGGATGGTCTGGGTGTGCATGGAGGAGGGCGTCCCGTTCCTCGACGAGTTCCTCGGCCCCGTGTTCCAGCGCGTCGCGCCCTACCGGCTGGAGCAGATGACGCTGATCGACGACCAGACGGTCGAGCTGGACTGCAACTGGAAGGCGGTGTTCGACAACTTCGGCGAGCTGTACCACGTCGAGCACATCCATCCCCAGCATCAGCGGATGTTCAACTGCCCGACCGCGGCAACCGACCTCTTCGAGCACGGGCACACCGGCGTCGTCATCGACGGGCACACGGTCAACACGCGGCTGCCGATCCCGGAGGAGCCGACACCGTACCTGAAGATGCAGGTCGGCAAGTTCGGCGGTGATCCTGCGGTGTACCGCGGCCGCGTGCTCGAGATCCGCGAGGACCTGCAGAAGATGCGACGCGAGACGGGGCCGAAGCTGGGCTGGGACTACGGCGAGTTGAGCGACCAACGGCTGAGCGATGTCGAGCAGTACAACCTGTTCCCGAATACGATGATCACGGTCCAACCCGACGACGCGATCGTCATGCGGGCGATGCCGCACCTGACCGATCCGAACAGGTGCACATGGGACAAGTTCACCTTCCACCGCCACCCGAGCGCCGAGGTGGCCGAGCGGGCCGGCGTCGAGTTCGAGCCCTTCGACGTCCGCGATGTGCCGCGGGCCGAGCGGCCCGAACACGATCACTTCACCCAACAGGATGTGATCGCCGGCCACAAGTCGATGACGGCCACGATCGACCAGGACATCCATCTCATCCGTGACGTACAGGCGGGGATGCACTCGCGCGGCTTCGTCGACCAGCTCCTCTGTGTTGACGAGGTGCGCGTTCAGCACTACCACGACTGGATGGACCATGTCATGGGGGTCCGCTGACCAACGTCTAGCGTCGGGTGCGTGACCCCTGACTTCACCGACAAGACCGTCCTGATCACGGGCGCGAGCTACGGGCTCGGCGAGGTGTTCGCCAACCAGTTCGCGGCCGCCGGCGCCGAGCTCGTGCTCACGGCCCGTTCGGCCGACCTGCTCGATGCGGTGGCGGACGCTGCTCGCGAACAGGGTTCGCCGAAGGTCACCACCGTCACCGGCGACGTGTCGGTCGAGGCCGACGTCGAGAACGTGATCGCCCGCGCCGTCGAGGCCCACGGCCGCATCGACGTGCTGGTCAACAACGCGGGCGTCAGCGACATCAGGGGCTTCACGTCCGAGAACGCCCAGTCCGACGTGTTCGACCACACGTTGGCCGTCGACCTGAAGGGCGCGTGGTTGTACATGCGCAACGTCGGCAAGCACATGATCGAGTCCGGCGGTGGCTCGATCGTGAACATCGCGTCGACGCTCGGCGACGGCGGGCTCGAGCTCAGCGAGATCTCGTACGTCGCCGCCAAGGGGGCGATGGTCAATCTCACCAGGCAACTGGGTTGTGAGTGGGCCGATCGTGGCGTGCGGGTCAATTCGGTATGCCCGGGGTTCATCATCACCGAGATGACCCGTCCGGGTATCGAGGGGTCGCCGACCGAGGCGTACATCCAGAGCCGCACGCCGATGCGCCGTCTCGGTGAGGCGCATGAGGCGGGGAATGCGGTGTTGTTCCTCGCCTCCGACGCGGCCAGCTACATCACCGGTGTCAACCTCAATGTCGACGGCGGCATGGGTGCCGGCCGCGGCTGGTGGCAGATCAAGCCGATCCACTATGCATGGAACGCCGACACCGAACCCCAGCGCGGCGACGTGTACCCCGGGTTGATCCCACAACCCGCCGAGTACGAGCCGTTTCTCGCCGGTATCCCCGGCATCCACTACTCCCTTCCGGACGACGCGTAGCCGCGGTCCGACGTCGTAGTGTCGCGGCGGGCGTGATCGACACGCCCGATGTTCGAGGGGGCAACGTGGGGAAGACGATCCTGATCACCGGAGCCGGTTCCGGATTCGGCAAGGCCGCGGCCGTCGAGCTGGCGGCGCGTGGCCACGACGTGGTCGCGGCCACCGAGACCCAGCCTCAGGCCGACGCGCTCGCCGCCGAACACCCGGCGCTGCGCGTGGTGAAGCTCGATGTCACCGACGACGGCGACGTCAGCGGCGCCGCTGATCTCGACGTCGACGTCCTGATCAACAACGCCGGTGTGGGCGTGCTCGGACCGATGGCCACGGTTCCGATGAGCGAGGTCCGCCGCTCGTTCGAGGTGAACGTGTTCGGCATGGTCGCGATGTCGCAGGCTGTGATTCCCGGAATGCGCGAGCGGGGCACCGGGCGCATCATCAACGTGTCGTCGATCGCGGGCGTGCTCGCGTCGCCGCTCGGCTCCCCGTACTGCATGACCAAGCACGCGGTCGAGGCCTTCACGAAATCGTTGCGCGGCGAGCTGGCACCGCATGGCATCGACGTCACCAAGGTCAACCCGGGGCCCTACGACACCGGCTTCAACGACCGGATGGTCAACAAGATCCCGGCCTACATCGAAGACGGCGACGCCAGCGCCGAGGAGGCGCACGCCTTCGTCACCGCGGTCGTCCTCAACGATCAGCTCGACCCGAGCGAGGTCGCTCAGGCGCTGGCCGACCTGTCGGAGGCGGACGAGACGCCCGACGAGACCTTCCTTCCGGCCGGGATCCTCGAAGCGCTCTCCGACCTGATCTGAGAGCGGGGTCCGATGCGCTTCGCCCTCAGCACTTCACCCCAGCGCTGCTCGTGGGACTGGTTGCTCGAGGTGTGGCATCGGGCCGACGACATCGAGCTCTACGAGTCGGGCTGGACGTTCGATCACTTCTATCCGCTGTTCGGCGACTCGACCGACGACTGCCTCGAAGGCTGGATCACGCTCACGGCCCTCCTCCAGGCGACGACGCGCATCCGGGGCGGCGTGCTCGTGACCGGCATGGTGTACCGCCATCCGGCCGTGCTCGCGAACATGGCGTCGACGCTCGACATCACGTCGGGCGGCCGGCTGGAACTCGGCGTCGGCGCCGGCTGGAACGAGGAGGAGTGTGCGGCCTATGGCATCGAGGCAGTCGTCGGTCGAGTCGCCGAACAGCGGATAGAAGTGATCGAACG
>PVMS01060761.1_pt1 | contig 10102 bp, 7 predicted proteins | sample 1853461 | NCBI WGS metagenome assembly PVMS01 (sample SAMN08582032, study PRJNA380276) | Marine sediment metagenome, whole genome shotgun sequencing project. | isolation source: ocean sediment barecode stripped | collected 2017
ATTGCATCTAGCAGTACTTTATTAACAAAGCGCACCACCGGGGCATCGTCGATCTCAGAATCGTCTGTTTGCTCGTGTTCGTCTCCGCCGACCTCGAGATCATCGAGGTTGTCGAAATCGGCGTCCTCCATGTCGTTGAGGCTAGTGTCCGTCGCCTCCATCGCCTTATCAATTGCCCTGGCGAGTTTGTCTTCTTCGATGACGACCGCTTCGGTGTTTGCGCCGATATGAAACTTAATTTCGTCGAGCGCCTGCAGGTTTGTCGGATCTGAAACGCCGATGTAGACTCGATTCCCTCGTCTGAATAGCGGCAGCGCGTGGTGTTTTTGAATCATCTCCATGCTGACGAGCTTGAGCACGTCCACGTCAAGTTCCATCGCTTCGATGTCTAGAATTGGAACGCCAAATTCCTGCGACGCAGCCTGCGCAATAACCTTGGCCGTACTGATCTTATTGTCGACCAGATACTTTACGAACGGGACCTTTTCACCGATCGCTTCTTGGAATGCGTCATGTGCTGACGCCTCATCAAGTAAGCCATCAGCGACTAGTTTTCGGGCGAGTCCGCTTAATGGTACCCGGTTACTCGATACCGCCATTGTCTAGGTGCCTTTATTTAATGGGACTATTCCAGTCCAAAATGGTAGATGAAAAGCCGGTAAATAGCTACTGTAGCGGCATATTTTCGCGCATCCTTAGGCACTTCCCGCACCACTGAAAGAGTCCGATTAGTTACGTTTTGTAAGATTGCCGGGCGGCACCGAGAAGGCTTTAGTTTGGTTTCAGCCGGCCACCATGCACACCGGATTGACTATCGCTGATTAAGGGCCTGTGTGATGGAAGTATTTTGGGCGTAGCGAAGCTCCGTAACTGCTGCCGGTCAGGACCTCATGCGGCATCTTCGGTGCGGCAAATAAACGAGTATTCACCCTGTTCGTTGGTGTCGACGTGGATTATCTCGCCGGGCCGGAATTTATCTTCGAGTAATCCCTGGGCCAGTGGGGTCTCAATTAGGGTCTGGATTGCCCGTTTCAAAGGACGCGCACCATAGACCGGGTCGAATCCAGTTTCCGCTAATCGATCAAGTGCACGCGTTGACATAACGAGATTGAGATCTTGTTCCACGAGCCGTTGGCGCAGAAATTCGATTTGCAACTCAGCGATCGCTCTAATTTGTTCTGTTTTAAGGGAATGGAACACCACCAATTCGTCAATTCGATTAATAAATTCGGGCCGAAAGCTCTGACGTACAACTTCCATCACGGCCTCGCGCATTCGCTCATAATCTGTGTCGTCGGCCATCCCGTGAATGGAATCAGACCCAAGGTTGGAGGTCATCACGATGACCGTATTTCTAAAATCTACGGTGCGCCCGTGACCGTCGGTGAGGCGGCCGTCGTCGAGCACTTGCAGCAGAATGTTAAAGACATCAGGGTGGGCTTTTTCTATTTCATCGAGTAGTAGGACCGAGTAGGGTTTGCGTCTCACCGTCTCGGTCAGATAGCCACCCTCTTCGTACCCGATATACCCTGGCGGGGCGCCAATCAGGCGCGCTACTGAATGTTTTTCCATGTATTCAGACATATCGATACGCACCAGTGCGTCTTCGGTATCAAACAAAAACTCGGCTAAGGCTTTGCAAAGCTCTGTTTTACCAACCCCAGTTGGGCCCAGAAATAGGAATGATCCATTGGGGCGTTTTGGATCGGCGAGGCCCGCGCGCGACCGTCGGATCGCGTTCGCCACAGATGTTACGGCCTCCTCTTGTCCGATGACACGTCCGTGCAGCGCGTCTTCCATGCGGAGCAATTTGTCGCGTTCGCCCTCGAGCATTCTCGAGACCGGGATCCCGGTCCATTTCGAGACGACCTCGGCGATTTCTTCGTCGGTCACGCGGTTACGCAGCAACTTCATTTCGCGGGATTCCGCCGCGCTTGCGGCGTCAAGACGCTTGTCCAAATCGGGAATGATCCCGTATTGCAATTCCGACATCCGCGTGAGATCACCAGCTCGCTTAGCGTTATCGAATTCCAGGCGCGCGCGTTCTAAATCAGACTGGATATGTTGTGTTCCTTGTAGCGCGGCTTTTTCGGCTCGCCAGATTTCGTCGAGATCGGAAAAATCCCGTTCGACCTCCGCTAACTGGGTTTCGAGGTCAGCAAGACGTTTTTTTGATGCCTCATCCGATTCTTTGCGCAGCGCCTCCCGTTCGATCTTTAGTTGGATCAGGCGCCGTTCGAGGCGATCCATTTCTTCAGGTTTGGAATCGATTTCGATACTGATCCGGCTGGCAGCTTCGTCTATAAGATCGATCGCTTTGTCAGGTAGCTGCCTATCGGTAATATAACGATACGACAACTTCGCCGCAGCGATAATCGCGGGATCGGTGATCTCTACGCCGTGATGCACCGCGTATCGTTCTTTTAACCCGCGTAAAATCGCAACGGTATCTTCGATCGAAGGCTCCTCGACGAGAATCTTTTGAAAGCGGCGTTCGAGAGCAGCATCCTTCTCAACGTTTTGCCGATATTCGTCTAAGGTTGTGGCACCGACGCAATGTAGCTCTCCGCGCGCTAGCGCAGGCTTCAACATGTTTCCAGCGTCCATGGCGCCTTCGGCTTTGCCGGCGCCGACCATCGTGTGCATTTCATCGATGAATAAAATTATTTGACCTTCTTGTTTCGCCAGATCGTTGAGCACCGCTTTTAGTCGTTCTTCGAATTCTCCGCGATATTTCGCACCGGCGATTAAGGCGCCTAGATCGAGTGCAAGGACGCGCTTATTTTTCAAACCATCCGGTACCTCACCATTGACAATACGCTGCGCGAGTCCCTCAACGATGGCTGTTTTCCCGACCCCGGGTTCACCGATGAGAACCGGATTATTTTTAGTTCTACGTTGCAAAACCTGGATCGTACGGCGAATTTCCTCATCACGCCCAATCACGGGATCGAGCTTCCCTTGTTCCGCTCGTTCTGTCAGGTCGATGGTAAATTTTTCTAGCGCCTGGCGATTTTCTTCGGCATTCGGGTCGTCAATCTTCTCGCCACCTCGTACGGTGTCGATCGCCTCTATGATGCGTTGTTCGGTAATTCCCGCGGCCTGCATGATGCGGTTCAAGTCGCCGCCGTCTTGTAACGCGGCGAGGACGAACATCTCGCTTGAAATGTAGGCGTCCTCGCGCGCCTGTGCCAATTTGTCAGTGAGATTTAAGACTCTTACGAGTTCGTTCGAAGGATGTACATCGCCCCCAGCGCCTTCAATTTTCGCCAGGCGATCTAAGGTCTGGCCAAGTTGGGAGCGTAATCCATTGACATCACAGCCGGCGTCGCGGAGTAGGTGTCGAACCGTACTACCTTCAGCGTCCAACATTGCCGCTAAAAGATGCACCGGTTCAATAAATTGATGGTCCATCCCGAGCGCCTTGCTCTGTGCATCGGCTAAGGCTTGCTGAAGTTTATTCGTCATTTTGTCCGCGCGCATGACAATTTCCTATTCACAGTTGGTCTGGTATTTCGATTAAATGGGGACGTGCGTCCCATGGATCAAGCGCTGCAGTGCAATTAATCAAAGCGGTGACAGATTTAAGCGCCGTTGGTCATGCGGCGCACTTGCATCAAGTCGCTAGATCGTTCGCGGAGTTCGATCCTCAGGCGCGTTTGGGCCGCTTCCCTAATAAACACCGATATCGAGGTAAGAGCGGGAGATTTTCCTAATTGCGACCGCGTAGGCGGCTGTGCGGAAATCCGCGATCTTGTCATTACTGTGTAATTCCTGGCTGATTTGTTGGTAACTTAGGCGCATCGTATCGTCGAGTCCTGAGCGGACCAGATCTAGTTCGTCGGCGCCTCGGACTAGCTCGTCGCGAACAATGTCAGGGAGTTTGCTGCCAGTCATTGATTCCATTGCTTGCGCCATATGCTGGCCGCGCATTTCGTCGTAACGGCGCTCCATGCGACCGAATCGAATATGTGCAAGGTTTCGGACCCACTCGAAATAGGAGACGGTGACACCGCCGGCATTCACATAAGCATCTGGGAGTACGACAACCCCACGCTGATTGAGGATCTCGTCCCCTTCGAATGTGATCGGTCCGTTGGCCGCTTCGCACACAATTTTCGCATTAATCTTGGCGGCGTTTGCGGCCGTGATCTGACCTTCAAGCGCGGCGGGAATAAGAATGTCACACTCGATTTCCAAGGCGCTGGGACCGTCCTCGATGTACTTCGCTCCGCCGAAACCGGATACTCCCCCGGTCTCGAGTATATGCGACCTTACTGAGTCAATTGAGAGTCCTTGCTCGTTGAGCAACGCACCGTCACACTCAATGATTGCAATGATTTTGGCACCATCTTCCTCCTGCAGAATCTTCGCTGCGTGATATCCGACATTGCCGAGCCCTTGCAGAACGATCCGTTTACCGTCCAGATTGCCTGTCAACCCCGCAGCTTTAACGTCATCCGGATGGCGGAAAAATTCGCGCATCGCAAACACTACACCGCGGCCAGTGGCTTCCACGCGGCCGTGAATCCCACCGTGAGCGATGGGCTTGCCGGTCACGCACGCCGCGTGGTTGATGTCTTCGGGATTTAGCGTTCTATAGGTGTCCATCATCCACGCCATTTCGCGCTCGCCGGTTCCCATATCTGGAGCGGGCACGTTGGTAGCAGGGCTCAAAAAACCTTTACGCACCAATTCGCGGGTAAAACGACTGGTGATGAGTTGCATTTCTGAGCGTTCATAATTCCGCGGATCTATTTGCAGACCGCCTTTAGAACCGCCAAACGGGACATCAACGATGGCGCATTTATACGTCATCAATGCAGCCAAAGCTTCGACTTCATCCTGGTTAACGATAGGTGCGAACCGGATCCCGCCTTTTGATGGAAGCCGATGCGCGGAATGGACCGCTCGCCACCCAGTAAATGTCTCTATTTTTCCGCGGATCTCAACTGGAAAACGTACCTGAAGAACGGCATCACAACTCTTAATAGCGCCCGCCACGCCACGATCAAGTCCGAGGGCACCAAATGCGCGTTCCGCCATTTTTGCAACGCTTTCGCTAAATGACCATTGCTCAGCTGTCGACATAATGCTTCCCCGTTAAAATGCTGGTTTACCGCTGCCCTAGTCGTTGTATCGACATTCGCTGCAGCTTTTAATCCATTATCCCCGTAGTTATCGGGCAGGATAAATCACACTTCTACGTGCCGTAATTAACCACGGGTAATTTCTCCTTCCTTAGATGCGATTTTGTTTTTTCGCGTCAACCTTAACCCACGCGACGGCCTGCTGTCGCCAAACGGATACCCCGCTTGAGCGCGTCTATTAATTAGATTTCACCACTCGCGCGCGATTGATTGCTAGCTAGACTCAATCCAGGCAAACGTTGCCATGCGTCCGGTAACGCCGTCCCGGCGATACGAGTAAAATCGCTCGGGCTCTGCGAATGTGCAGCCTTTATAGCGCGACACATTGGTTACGCCGCTAGCACGCAAACGACTTTCAGCAATCGCGTATAGATCAGCGTGCCATTGGCCGTCCTCGTTCCAAAATGCATGATCAATACCGGGATCTTCATCCAGAAACCGACCTCGAAAAGCAGGATCAACTCGATAGGCAGAGCGGCTGATGCCGGGCCCAATCCACGCGAGTAGCCTCGTACTCGGAGCGGCGAAGCTGCTTATTGTCGATTGCAATACCCCGTGCAGTAGCCCTCTCCAGCCGGCGTGTACCGCTGCGACTTCCTGAAATTGGTCGTCGCACAATACGATCGGTAAACAATCAGCCGTTAAGATGGCGCAAACGCGGTTTGGAGTATTCGTGTAAGCCGCGTCGGCCTCGAGATCGAGCGTGCTTTTCAGGCTGCTTACGTCGACCGTTCTCGTTCCGTGAACCTGGCGCAACCAGCGTGGCGCGTGCGGCAAGCGATGCGTCGCTAAACATAATTTCTGATTGTGTATTACGGCCTTTGTATCATCTCCAACCTGTTCGGACATGTTAAGCGAGTCATACGCTCCGGTACTTACGCCACCCTGACGAGTTGTGGTGAGTACGCGCACTCCAGAATCGAGAGGCCAATTCGGCGTTATTGCGCCCATCGATCAGCCATTGGCATGAGTTAAATCTTGTGCGCAAGCTTTGATCAGGTTCGCAATATCTTCGGGCATTTGACTTTCAACTTCGACCGTCCGTGCCAAGGTCGGATGCTCGAATTCTAAACGTCGCGCATGCAACGCGTGACGCGTAAATCCGCGCATGTGCTGTTCGAGATGGCTATCGGGCGAGGGTGGTAGCACCAAGCGGGCGCCGTAACGTGTGTCGCCGACGATTGGGTGCCCCAAATGCGCGAGGTGCACGCGGATCTGATGGGTGCGACCGGTCTCGAGATGCACTTCTAGATGGGTATGGGCACGAAATTTGGCCGCCACTCGATAGTGTGTGACGGCATGACGTCCACCGGCGCGAACGCTCATGAGCGTTCGATTCCTCGGGTCACGGCCGACCGGTTCATTTATCGTACCGCCGGCAATAAACAATCCATTGGCGAGTGCATCGTAACTGCGTTTTATTTTTCTCGCCGCCATATCTCGAGTGAGTTTTTGGTAGGCGAAATTGGTGCGGGCGACGATAAGGACACCTGAAGTGTTTTTATCCAGGCGATGGATCAGGCCGGCACGTGGTAATGCCGCCAGTTCGGGAAAGCGATAGAGTAATCCGTTAACAAGCGTCCGATCGGTATTGCCGGCCCCCCGGATGAACCACACACCCGGCCGGTTTATCAACGACGAGGCAGGCATCGTCCAAGTGTAAGACCGTGAAATCTAAGGCCTCAGGTAATAAGTCATTACTGCCCTCAAGTACTGCCGTGAGATGAATCGTGTCGCCGGATCGAACCGTGTCGCGCGGACGGCAAGCGCCTGAATTCAGCGTGACGTGCCCGGCGTCGATCCAGGCTTTAAGCGTCGAGCGCGAGTAATCGGTAAAAATCCTGGCCAGCGCCTGATCAAGACGCATACCGGCCTCCGGTTCGGCTATTTCCGCACTGTGATGACGAACTTCGCTCATTCGCTATGGTCTAGAAAAACGCATCCGTGATGATGTCGCAATATTTGGTGCGCGCAAATACTTAGTCATACAATAGCGGATCCTCATGCTACTTAGATCCTAAATGAACGAATTATCTCCCGACTTGAACTACACACCAACTCTTACCGCCCGATCGCGGTTCCTGATGGTAATACTTATCGCGTCGTTTCTGGTTCTCGGCGGGTGTGGCGTATTCGGCACCAAAGACGAGGACGAACTGCCGGAGAATTGGCCCGAAGAGAAGCTATATCTTGCAGCCAAAGATGCGCTATCCAGCGGGCTATGTGCCGGCGCGATCGAACATTACGAGCGCCTGCAGACACGCTACCCCTTCGGTCCGTATGCGTCGCAGGCTCAGCTTGAGTTGGCCTACTGCCACTATAAGTCAGAAGCTCCCGCCGATGCGCTTGGCGCCATCGATCGGTTTCTACAGCTGAATCCCACTCATCCGCACATGGACTACGCCTACTATCTACGCGGATTGATCAATTTCGGGATTGGGCGAGGGCTCACTGCACGCCTCATCGCGCGCGATCCGTCGCAACGCGATCCCGGCGCGGCCCTGCGTTCGTTTAAGGATTTTTCTGGGCTGATTCAGGAATTTCCGAAAAGTCGCTATGTGGATGACGCTGAGCTTAGAATGCGCCACCTAAGGAATATACTGGCGCAACACGAAGTTAACGTTGCAAATTTTTATATGCGCCGTGGCGCCTTCGTCGCTGCTGCGAATCGTGCGAGGAATGTCGTCGAAAACTTTCAACAAACACCGGCGATGCCAGAAGCATTGGTACTACTGGCGAAATCTTATAAAGTTCTTGAAATGCAGGATCTTTCCGACGATGCGTTGCGCGTGCTGGAACTTAACTATCCGAACCACCCCGGCATATCGGAAGTTAATAAAACTGCGATACGGTAGGATCCGTCCGCCTCCTAACAGTTATTCACCATTCTTGATTTGCACCGCCGTTTGTTCATCGTAGCGTGAGGTAATTGGAAATCGCCGATCACGACCAAATGCACGTTTACTGATGCGCACTCCAGGTGCAGCCTGACGCCGTTTGAATTCATTTCGATCGACCATTTTTGCGACGCGTTGGACGGTCTCGATAGCGAAACCTTTTTGCGCGATCTGTGCAGGAGTCAAGTCATTTTCAATATAATCCTCAAGGATCGGATCGAGGATCTCGTATGGAGGCAGATTGTCAGTGTCTTTCTGATCTGGAGCGAGCTCCGCCGTTGGTGGTCGATCGATGACCCTAAGGGGGATGATTTCTGACTTCTGATTGCGCCATCTGGCGAGCTCATAGACTAGCGTTTTTGGCACGTCTTTGAGCGGCGCGAAGCCACCAGCCATATCGCCGTAGAGTGTAGCGTAACCGACGGACAACTCACTTTTGTTGCCGGTCGCAAGTACGATAGGGCCAAATTTATTTGACACCGCCATTAATATTAATCCGCGGCAGCGTGCTTGCATGTTCTCTTCAGTAACATCTGGAGTCGTACCTTGGAACACTTCGCTTAGAACGTCGTTGAATGAATCAAAGGGTTGCCCGATAGGAATAACATCACATGCACACCCGAGGCGCCGCGCTTGTTCCAGCGCGTCGTCAATGCTCATCTGGGCGGTGTAGCGTGACGGCATGGAAATAGCTCGGACTTTATCGGCTCCGACAGCATCTACCGCAATCGCGAAAGTCAGAGCGGAGTCGATGCCGCCTGATAGTCCAAGTACGGCGCCAGGGAAATTGTTCTTCGTGAGATAGTCGCGAACTCCAACTACCAGCGCGGCATACACATTCTCAGCATCCGTAATTAATTTATCATTGGGGCCGTCGAACTCGAGCCCACTCGAGGATTTTTGGACATCTACGATAGCTACCGTTTCAACGAACTCTTGTACGTTAACAATCGCTTGACCGGTGGCGTCGACGACTAATGAGGCCCCGTCGAAAACCAGTTCGTCTTGGCCGCCAAATAAATTCACGTAGACGATCGGAAGTCCGGAGGCTCGGACCGCGTCCCGCAATGCGGATAAGCGTGCCGCGCGCTTGCCGATCCGGTAGGGCGATGCATTAATGTTGAGGATCATTTCGGCCCCCGCGCTGTGTGCCTCAGCGGCAGTTTGCGATTGCCAAATATCTTCGCAAATATTGATCGACATGCGGATCCCGCCGACGTCAATAATGCAGGGCTCCGTGCCGGCAGTGAAATATCGTTTTTCATCGAACACTGCATAGTTTGGTAGTTGTTGCTTCCGATAGCGCGCGCTAAGGCGACCATCACGTAATATCGAACAGCTATTAAATATCTTCCCTGAGGATTGTTCTGGGTGTCCGAGTGCGACGACTATTCCAGTAGCGGCGCGGGTGATTATATCGAGAGCACGTTCAACCCGACGGTGGAGTCCGGGGCGAAATAACAAATCCTCGGGCGGATAGCCTGTAATCGCGAGCTCCGGAAAGGCAACAAAATCAACTTTGTGTTGGTCACGCGCATCGGCGATGGTGGCTAGGATTTTCTCCGTATTGCCGTCGATGTCACCAACGCAAAAATTCAACTGGGCGAGCCCGAGGCGGAGCTGTTCGTTCATGATCGGATCCCAATAGTATTGTAGCGGTCGATCGAATTAAGTCCCATATTCCACCAACTCAGGAAACGATCGTACTGTCCATTAATTTGCATAACGATTCTAGAACCGGGCGGGGTACTAGAAGCGGTCTCAAAAATATCCTCGGTCGCGTTGGGTCCTGAATTCGGCGATAGCAAGGCGCCGTGCGCAGAGAATAGGGGTTCTATTTGCAAGCGCGGCAACGCCGCTAGCGCTGATTGCAGGGCCCAACCCGTAGGGCCGGGGCCATTTTTGTGCACTTCTGCGTTGTTCGTCGCTTATTGACACCAGGACAACCTCACTCCTCTCACCTTGAACTGCACAAAAATGACTCCAGGCACGAACGCGGATAATTTTGAGACCGATTCTAGCGTTATCGCGAGAAGAAAAATATATTACGACTAA
>PVMS01090027.1_pt1 | contig 10100 bp, 16 predicted proteins | sample 1853461 | NCBI WGS metagenome assembly PVMS01 (sample SAMN08582032, study PRJNA380276) | Marine sediment metagenome, whole genome shotgun sequencing project. | isolation source: ocean sediment barecode stripped | collected 2017
CCTAAGCCAATAAAAGAAAAATACAAAATTGTATGGGAGATTCCAATGAAACATATTTTAGAAATGGCGCAAGACAGAGGAGCTTATATCTGTCAAAGTCAAAGTACCAACTTATGGATGAAAGACCCAAATTATAAAAAGTTAACAGCAATGCATATGTTCGCCTGGAACTGCGGTTTGAAAACCGGTATATACTACCTTAGAACAAAAGCGAAAGCAGCTCCACAGCAATTCACTATTGAACCACCGTCAAATCCAGCAAAAAATACAAAGACAAACAATGAAGAGGAAGACTGTTTAATGTGTGGTGCTTAATTTAATATATAAAAATCTAAATATATATTAATATTTATGTCAGGAAGAAATTATAGAAAAAAAACACGAAAAAATAAGTCATATGCAAAAACTATGGCTGGTTTAACTCGCGTTGAAAAGAAATTTAAAATAGCTCGCACACATAGATTTCTTTTTCAACAACTTAATAATGTTAATATAAGTATCAAAAGACTAAACGAAAAAAATCTGAAAAATCCTACGGATGAAAACTCAAACCGTTTAGAAGATTTAATTTATCAGAAAATATTGTTGGAAGCCCAACTGGAACCTTGGATTAAAGCAAAAAAGCCAATTACAGTAGCAAAATTCACCAAATTTGTTTCCGAAAAATGTTCTAATGATGAAGCTAGATTGCCAGTTTTTGGTGATATTGCATTTAAAAATTGTATTTTAAAAGGACTACGTTTTTTTCATAGTATACCAGAAGTCCAACAAATTAGAGATAGTATACCCACTTTAAATACCAATGATTATCGAATTATCCTATTAAATGGTCATGGAGCTATTGAAGGTGGTTTATTCATCACAGGAGAAATTAAAGATAATCCTACTGTAAAACAATCTTCAAATAAAAAAGTAACCATCAATAAACTACCAAAAGATATGTGGTATTTTTCTCAAGGGTATCCTGGTACTTCGACTATCATGTGTAAAAAAGTTGATACTAAACAATTTGAAAATTTAAATAGTCCGCAAAAAAGAAATAATTTTGTTCGTCGTTTGTTTTCAGACGGAACATTTCAAACTTTTTTTAGCAGGAACAGTATATGAAGAAGGAGATACGCAAATGATAGGAATTCCTACTATGCCATTTCATAACAAAGCATGGGATTTCGGTCAATGGGAAGAACATGGTACCATGATGGGAATTTATGATATTACAGACCCAAATTATAGTTTCAATACAGATCCAAGAAGGCAAATGGGTTCTGATGGATTTTTTGTATATCAAAGGGATCCAACTAGCAAACACCCACGTTCTCCATCAGATCAATTACGAGATGAACTATATTTTACAGGAACAATTCGCGGAGATGGAGAAAAAGAACCATCGAGTAAAAAATTTCATTATCCAAGACTACAAAAAATAAGGGCATTAATTGCAACATTCAAAACCAATCATAACGGTCGGGAGCCAAATGACGATGAACTGAAAATACTAACTAAAGATAAAACATTTCCATTTACATTATATGGTATAACCGAAAATTATCCTTTAGATAAATTTGCAGCTAATAAAAAGTTCAAGCGAGTATATAGTGATATATTGTTTGCTTCAGATTGGTCATCCCCAAGATATTTTCAGCGAGACGATGGACAAAAGATTTTATTCGATCCTATTGCCGCAGGTGCCGATGGGGTATCTGTAAGACAAAGAATGATTGATACAATGGCTGCAAAGAAAGATGGTATTTTTTTACAAGATATATTGAAATGGTTTGATCCAAATGCCCCAAATGCAATAGACAAACGCAAAGTTATTTTTATAGATTGGAGTTGTCAACCTTTATCTATTCGCGTAAAATTTAATGATGGACCTATTCAGGATCTAGATTTCAATACTAAATATGGTGCTGACACTCCACCAAAAAAAATTCCTGCATTATTAGGCTTTCAAGCTACTAAAATAGCTTTTGAAAAAATGGCTAGAGAGCTAACTCTAACATTCCATCGTATCCAATCTCTATTTGAAGAAACAAATGGTCCGAGACCAGTAGGGCCTTTATTAGATTATATGGCCAAAGTAGAACTAGACGATGTAACAACCTCCGACTTAGCTGGTAAGACTGAACGAGACGCAATGCAAGAAGATGTAGAAGAAACAGAAGACGAAGATAATGATAATGCCATGGTTGTTGATAATGCGAAATCTGTTGTTGTAGGAGGGAGGAAAAGGAAAAAGAAAACACGACGTAAAAAAAGAAAAAGAAGGAAAAAAACACGAAGAAAAAATTAATTTTCTCTCCATCATTGTAAATGAGATATTATATTCCATTAAATATACTATCTATTGCTCATAGAGGTTATTCGGCCAAATACAAGGATAATAGTTGGCCAGCGTTTAAAAATGTAAGAAATAAAGGTTTTGACATGATTGAAATTGATATTCAATTATGCAAATCTGGAGAGATTATTATTTATCATGATTTATTTTTGAAGAACCAGCGTATTATAAATCTGACCTTAAAAGAAATTAAAAAACTGAAAAAGTCCATTGTTACACTGAAAGAATTTTTTAAATACTTTGATTCTAATGAACAACTTGTTTATCTTGATATGAAAGGAAACGATAAATTAGCACATAGATTATTTTGCTTTATTAAAACATATAATATCAATCTCAACAAAATCATTTGTTGTAGTTTTAACAAAAATCACATTGATTACTTAAAACTTAAACTACCTGAATTAAAAGTAGGTCTCATTACAGCAAATAAATTTGCACCAGAAGATTTAGAACCACTTACTCAAAATATACAATATTTAATTATAGATTGGACTGTTTTAGATAGAGATATGATAGATTATTGTCATAAAAAAGAAATTAATGTGTTTACATACACTATGAAAAATATTGATGCTTTTAATTATATTAAAAATTTTGATGTTGATGGCATTATAAGTAACTATAGATTATTTAGGTCGAAAGTGGGATTCATGTTTACTTCCTATTAAAGTCCACAATAAATTTTACAATATCGTTTTATCTGTTCATTTGTTTCCACAGGGTCCACATTATAGATTATAGCATGAAAACATCTAAAACAAACAATTACATCTATTAGTGAATTATGCAAATTTTTCGGCACAGTATCAAATAAAGTTTTATGCAGTTCAACTAACTTCGGATATTTTGGTTGTAGTTTGCCTGTATATGGATTTTCTTTAAGAATATTACATACATTTATCCCCATTTTCATCGTACAATATGTTATTTTTCTATAACTAGAAAGTCTTTTACATTTATTTCGAATACACTCAACTTCGATCATTTTCTTATCAAATTCGATATTATGACCAATAATTCCCGTACAAGAACTAACATCACGCATAAATGTATCCAATACATCTACTGCGGGCTCTCCTTCTTCTAACATTTGTTCTTGTGTGATACCATGAATTTCTGTGGCCCTTTGAGGTATCTTAACATAGTTAGGAAGCCGTATAATTTTATCCCGCAATGCTTCTACCTTATTAGTTCCAGTATTAAATATTAACCAACTTAACTGTACAACATATGGAAATTGCCATGTGTCTTCCGGTTCTGCGTATTTACTCTTTGGTAATCCAGTTGTTTCGGTGTCAAATACCAAAAATTTCATCGTGTTATTTGCTTATAAAAAATATTTTTATAAATCAATTTAAACTCAATACTTAATAAGTCGCAAATTCCGGATTCGAAATATGTAAACCTTTTGTCTTGGTTTCATTATTTTCTACTAGCAATAATCTTGCCTGAAGGACCAACTGCATACATGAACTGCCGTTGGGACCTATCTCATCACCTGTGGGATGCAATTCGAGTGAAAACGATTCATTTAGTTTTTCATCTTCTATATATTTATTAACAGTATCAGAAGTAAGGACAAATTTATATATCCATTTTATACCATAACTTTCTCGTAGTACTTGTGGTATGTTTATAGATACATTAGTCTTCTCCAATGTAGCTATAGCTAGTTTAATATCATTTATGCGCATATTTTTATCAATAGGTATAATCATAAATTCTCGCATCAAATCTGTACCTTTAATAGTCTCCATGTACCACATGTCGCGAATATATTGACCCGTGATATATCCATCGTCAACTACAGATATAACAAATAATTTTGGAGATACCCACCATGTCTCGTCTGGTTTCTTTACGACAAAGATATAACGTTTACCATCGGGTCCGATACAAGGGTTGTTCATAATTAGTGCTTTCGTGTTGAAGTGGTAGTCTAAAGTGCGTTAAGTACCTATTAATCCTATCAGATTTACAATTTCAATTTTTTCCCATAAAGACGAACTAATTATATTGCTTACAGATTCCAAATGTTTTACGGTGCCATTTACTAATGCCATGTTGTTTTATTCCTTCTATATGTTTAGCTGTACCATAACCTTTATTACTAGCAAGACCATAGAATTCATTTAGGTTTTCATATTTATCACATAAGTCTTCTATATACTTATCCCGCTCTACTTTAGCTAAAATAGAAGCTGCAGCTATGGAGCTGTATGTATCATCTCCTTTTTCTATACAAATATGACTTACTTCATTGCCTTCAAAGGTATAAGGAATAAAATGACTACCGTCTACTAAAATAATTTCTGGTCTCACTTGTAATTTATCTAAAGCTTTATGCATGGCCCCGTATGTAGCATTAAATATATTCATATCATCGATGACTTTTTCATCATAATAGTAAACCGCACAATCTATAGCATTCTCCTTAATATAATCGTAGGCCTGTAGTCTTTTTCGATGTGATAATTTTTTACTATCTCGCATCAATGAATGATCGAAATCTGTAGGATGTAGAATAGCAGCACCTACATACACTCTTCCAAATAAAGGCCCTCTCCCTGCTTCATCTATTCCAGCTTCTAAACTATTTTCAGCATAAAATCCTTTAAGTATCTTTCTAGCTTTACGCATACCTGTTCGCATTTTAGAACTCATTCTTTGATATAATTGTAAATGATACATTTATATCAATTTTAATTAACGGCATCCAAGAGGAAAGTGTCTGTTAACACCACCTGCGCATTGACGACTTGCTGGGGCCCTTGCCTTAAGTAAATACATTGGTCTACCAGCACTGTTAGTATTGTTTACGCAAAAGACACATAGTTTTCTATCAAAAGTACGACGTAAGCCGTTTGGGGCACCATTTGCATCAACACATCCAACAGCAATATTGCCGTTCACGCGAGTTTGATGAATTCTCCAACTACTAATCAAAGCACCCGTGCGAGAAAGGGTACCGGCCATTTTCTGTCCTGCTTGTTTCCTATTAAGATTGACAAGTTGTCTAGCTCTTCCGTGATATCTTACCATTATATATTTGTAAAAGAAAAAAAATTTATTGACAACATTTATTTTTATTACTGTTAGGATTTTGACAAGTTCCCATACAAGCATTGCGTGGATGATTCTTAGTCATTGTAATTAAACAGCAAGGACAAGGTTGAGCAGGTGTCCATATCTCACCAGTAGCATCGTTACATGCTGTTTCTGTCGTATATATTGGATTTGAGCAATAACCCTTAACCTCACAAATAGCATCCTTTGTAGGCCATTGTGTAGCATTACGTGGCTGAATAGCAGATGGGGTATATCCGGGTGGCATTTGATTTCTATTTTGTACGCGTCTGCTAATAGCCCTTTTTGTAGCTGCTGAACGAGAACCAACTCCCCCTAAAGCTAATGCTCTTTTTCTTCCTCTATTGGGAGTAAAAGAACATAATCCCCTTCTACACCCTCGAGGTTGAGAGTTAAGAGGCTGTATTGCAGGACCACAGCAATACGCTTTATAACACTCAGAAGCTGTATTACATGGTGGGTTATTTAAATTTGTGAGTCTACCACGACTATTAGCTAAAATATGAAAACCATTTCTTACTCTACTGTGTGTTTGAGCTGGCATATATGATATATGGAGAGATTTATTCTAAATAATTTGCGATTTTTTCTAACTCAATATATATAATGAAGTTAAACCAATCAACATTATTTTTTATTATATTGGCAATTGCATTATTGGCTACTCTAGGAATGAATATTAAGGAAGGTTTAAGTGAACAAGCCGGAGCGGTAACCAGACAAAGATATCGAGACGAATCAGCCAAAAGAACGGGGGCACCTAATGTAGGTTCAAATACTATAAGTAGTATTGAAACCGGTGTGACAGGAACTGGAAGCGGAAACAGTAGTAGCAATGGTAATGATGATGATGATACATATGAAAAATTTTGGTCTGAACGTCGGGGAGTTCGTCGTGTAGATATTCCTGAAGGTGATGAAAACCTATATGTCCTTAAATCTTCCATGGTTCCTCCAGTATGTCCTAAATGCCCTCAACGATCCGCTTGTCCTAGACAAAAACCTTGTGCTCCTTGTCCGCCATGCGCAAGATGCCCCGAACCAGCTTTTACTTGTAAGAAGGTTCCCAACTATAACTCTATGAACAATCAATATCTTCCTTTACCATGGTTATCTCAAGCTAGTTTAAACAGTGGCAACACTTGGTAACTGGTTGAATTTCTCCTATTTTATGTTTCGCCCATAACTTTTTTGCATGAGTACTATGCCATTGAAAATGTTTAGTAACATCAGATCCTGCTTTAGATAAAAGCACATAAGAACCTCCAGGATGCCTATTAATAAAATCCGTAGCATCATAAATATTATTGTTGGCTACAATCCAACAACTTTCCTTGGTATTATGATTTGCAACTTCTTCCATTGTATAAAATGTCATTTATAATTAAAAAACATTTTATCTTTAGACGATTCTTCTCTTTTTACATTTTTTATCCATTTGAAAGCTTTTCCCTCTTACAGATTTGGGAACAATTTTCACAATACATTTAGATTTATGACCATAAAGAGGTTCTGTACAACCCTTTTCTTTCTTTTTACGAGTCTTTTTAGCAGCGGCTTCCACCTTGCGCGTTGAAAATTTCTTTTCAGTTGTACATCTAGAACGAAAATGTTCATATCGTTCTCGTACATCACAATATCGCAATCCTGATTTTTTACCTAACATGGTGTTAATTAATTCATGTAGCTTAAAAACCCACTTTGAAAAAGATGTTCTATTTCTCATGTCTCTACTGGTTAATGGCAGAGCTTTCAAATTTTTAGTTAAATTTTCTCTACAATAACGACAAGGTAACACATGGCGCAAACTTAATATAAATTTCTTATAATGTTTTTTATCAGCTCTAGTGGGTTTGACAGGATAATTAAAACTCATTGTATGCAAATAGTGCCAAAGTGGAGGTCCCCATACAGACGTTACCATACCATCGCCACTTTGATACTGTTTTTTTGTATAGGTTCTTTTTTTATGTTTTTTGGATTTATTACGCAGTTTTCGGGTTTTAGTCATTGTTATAATAGAATCAGAAAAAAGAATTTATGAAATAATTAATTGCATTAACTCATTATTAAAATCAAATTGTTCTTCATTTAGATTTATATTAAACTTGATTTTCCACAACTTAATATATAAATCTGTTTCATTATGATATTTAGTAATATCAAAATAAACCAGTTTGCCTTCATAATTTCGAATCCACATCTTAGATTAGTATAACATTTAGACTTTATATTCGTTTGAACTTGTCTTTTCCGTTTCTATATGTATATATAGAAAATGAGCACTATGATAAATAATGTGAAAAATACTGTAATGCATGCTGTAACAAATAAGAAATTTATCATGATTATTATTTTGCTAGCTTTATTTATCGGCTTAGCATTTTGGGTTTATACAACTTATGTGGCGCCTAAATTAAACCCAGAATATAAAGATAATAAAGAATTTGTTGGCACAGGGGATGGTGAAGATGATGTGACAACGGCAACAATTTATGCATTTTATACTGATTGGTGTCCACATTGCAAAAAAGATATTATTCCAAAAGACTCTGGTTGGAAAAAAACAGTTAGTAAATTAAACGAACAGAAAATTAATGGGGTTAGGGTAATATTTGTAGAAGTAAATGGAGAGAAAGATGAGGGAACTCTACAAAAATTCGAATCTGATCATAAAGTCTCTATTACAGCTTATCCAACTATTTATCTTGTAAAAGGTAATAATGTTGTTGAGTTTAGTACTGATATTACTGAGGATAATCTAACTAAGTTTCTGAACACTGCTCTTTAGAACGATATGTTAAAAACAATTTAGCACATTCTTCACCTTTTTTGATATAGTTATTTCGCACTTCTCTCTCTTTCACTATCTCCACGGCCCGCGGTATATTAATTCTATCACAAGGAATAATTATTTCATTTTTAATTTTATTATTTGGCGGTTTTCTTGCAACACCGATTAATTTGTCAAACATATAATAACCATAATATACGATATTTGTAGATTCGTCAATATATTTCCTTGTATCTTTATTTAATGAGAATTGAATACCCATAATCTCATCCTTCTCTGCCCCATCTTCTATGCAATGGTCTAATGGATAGTTGCACAGAACGCCACCATCAACTAAGTAAGTATTATTTAGAAAGGTTGGTTGGAACACAATGGCATGGAACATGTAATAAAGACAGCTTCTATCAATTTGAGTGTTGGGTGGGATTCATGTGAAATTCTTATTACTTTAAAGGTATTTACATCTACTGCAAATAAAATTAGTTTAATTTTAGAAAATTCATAGAATTCTTTTAACGTAATTTCCTCATCTAAATTTTTCGCCTTCAATAAGTTTGCAAAAAATATTTTCATATAAGAAGAATCTAATATACCTTTTTTTGGTATCATATTAAACATCATGTCAGCAGAAAATGACAAATCTCTATCCCAAGGTCTCTCTAAAATATAATCTATGATAGTGGTCCATTCTATTTTTAAACATAGTAAAATGCCTACAAATCCGCCAACGGATGTGCCATAAATAGTCTTAATATTTGCAATATCAAAAAAAGATTTTTCTATCAAATGTTTTAAAGCACCAATTATATAAATTCCATTGTATGCCCCTCCAGCCATTACGATATGTTTAATAGTCATAAATATATATTCCTGTCGTTTATTTTTAATAGTTTTTTTCTCTTAAGATTCTAATAATGAATGATGAAGAATATCGTGATAAGATTAGCTTAGATGATTTGTATCATAGAACACAGGAAGTGGAAGATTTACGAATACGCGTTTATAAAAAAATCTTAAATAGAGCCCATCAAAAAATAAAACATACTTCGAGACAAAGAAATACCGAACACTTTGTCTTCTTTCTAGTACCTGAATTTCTAGTTGGTACACCTAGATATGATTCTGCCGCATGTATAGCTTATATTATGGATAAATTATCGCATAATGGCTTTATTGTCAAATATACGCATCCTAATTTACTTTTTATTTCATGGCAGCATTATATACCCAAGTATCAGCGTCAAAATTTCAAAAAAAGATATGGATATTCTATTGACGGTTTTGGAAATCAAGTCGCAGAGAAAAAGAAAGATGTAAAAAGTAATCCACAAAATATGAATAGTTTATTAGTTCGAAAACAAAATGTACCAGTAACAGTAAAGAAAAAGGATGATAAGAAATATACTCAAATATCAGAATATAAGCCCACTGGAAATTTGATCTATAATACCGCCTTATTAAAGAAAATTGAGAATAATAATAATAAATAAATTTGGGAACTTAAAGAACTATGTTGCAAAAAAATTTTTAAAAAGTCGGAGCACTTTTCTATTTTGGACATTTTTATAAATGTCCAAAACTACTTTTCGGCTATATTTTTGGGCGTCAAAAAATGCACATGGTAAAATCCTTCTTGAATCATGTAGGAATGAAAACTCATAGTGCTTTTTTTTCGGTTCTAGAACTAATTTTTCATAAAAACTATTTAGGGGTTTTTTTTGTTATCCATATATAGATGGAGAAAAAACCCCAAAAAAACCCCAAAAAATATTATTGTGAAAAATGTGACTTTACTTCTAAGAACAAAAAAGATTTTAATCGTCATTTATCCACTAGAAAACATCAAATGGATAACAAGGATAAAAAATGGATAAC
>PVMS01028192.1_pt1 | contig 10099 bp, 7 predicted proteins | sample 1853461 | NCBI WGS metagenome assembly PVMS01 (sample SAMN08582032, study PRJNA380276) | Marine sediment metagenome, whole genome shotgun sequencing project. | isolation source: ocean sediment barecode stripped | collected 2017
CCTGCAGTGTCCAGGGTGTGCTCATAGGCATCCGCGGACACTGCAGGAGAAAATCTGGCCAGTGATTGGCAGTCCCTGATAGATGAGGAGGAGGAGTCACAAAAAAGCCGCAAGAAGAAGAAAATGAAGAAATCAAAGGGCTGATTTTTCCAGTTTCTACATTTCATCCCTGATATCCGACAGTTCGGTCATTCTTATTTCCTAATAACAGACAGGAGCCACAAATTTGGAGTGTTGAATTTCTCTAACACTATTGAATTTGTGGCATATGAAAAGGCTGGCTCTACTCTTCGGCATCTTACTTCTGGGAAACTCCCTTAATGCCCAGACCACCATTGCAGGGAAAATATCCGACCGTGAGGGCGAAGGCCTGGTAGGCGCCAATATCTTCCTGGAAGGCACTTACGATGGTGCTACCAGCAACTTGGAGGGAGTTTTTAAGCTGGAATCCCAGGAGGTGGGCCCCCAGATCCTTTGCATTGAATACATTGGCTTCGAAACCCATAAAAGTGAGATTTCACTGGAAGGTTCTGCGATTCAGATTGCACCAATAGAATTAAAAGAAGCCTTCAATGAGCTAACAGCAGTTACCATAACTGCAGGCACTTTTGAGGCTGGTGATAAGAAGAAATCCATCTCCCTCAGTTCAAGAGATATGGTCACCACTGCCGGAGCAAACGGTGATGTGTATGGTGCCCTTCAGGCGCTGCCGGGCACAACCACAGTGGGAGAATCGGGGAAGTTATTTGTGAAAGGGGGAGATAGCCGTGAATCAAAAACCTACATCGATGGTACCCTGGTCTATGTTCCCTACAGCTCATCAGCTCCGAACAACTCTGTGAGGGGCCGGTTCAGTCCGTTTATGTTCAGTGGCACCATGTTCAGTACAGGAGGTTATTCGGCTGAATATGGACAGGCCCTATCATCTGTCCTGGCCCTGCAAACCAATACCATGGCGGTTCAGGATCAATTGAATATTTCAATACTTACCGTGGGTGGTGAATTAGCCGGAACCAAAACCTGGGAAAAAGCCTCTGTTACCTCCTCCCTCAGTTATTACAACCTAACCCCTTATATGAGGCTTGTACCCCAATACAGAACTTGGGAAAAAGAACCTCAAACACTTTCAGGTGATGTGGCCTTCAGGTTAAAGACAGGTAAATCAGGCATGTTAAAATTCTTTGCAAATGCCAGTCAATCAAACTTCACCACCCAGGAAAACAACTTGAATAATCCGGGCACATATTACCTCTATAGCTTAACAAACCTTAACTATTTTATAAATGGGTCCTGGATCGGCGAGGTAGCCAAGGACTGGATCCTCACCACTGCTTTTTCATTTACCGATAACAGCGATCAGATTTCTCTGGATAGCTTGCACTACAACAAACACCTGAAGGGTACACACTCCAAGCTGACCATCAAACACAGGCTCAATGAATACATACGGATAGCAGCGGGAGCAGAGGTATACACAAAACAATATGGGATAAAGTTCCCTTCAGCTGATATCCTTGAATCTCTTGATTTCACCAACAATACACTGGCAGCCTTTATAGAGGCTGAGGTATACACATCATCAAAATTTGTAACCCGGGTCGGAACAAGGTTGGAGTATTCCGATTATCTGCAAAAGGGAAGTTTATCTCCCAGGATATCAACTGCTTATAAGATGAACAAAAAGAGCCAGGTGTCTTTTTCGTATGGCTGGTTTTACCAGGATCCTGAAGATGAGTTTCTCCTTTACAGCAATGCGTTCTCCTTTGAAAGAGCCGATCACTATACCTTCAATTATATGGTCAATGGAGATGGAAGAATCCTTCGAACCGAGCTTTACTACAAAGACTATAAAAACCTGGTGAAATATAAATTGAACGATCAGTCGGAATACACACAGATCGACAACAGCGGTTTTGGTTATGCCTGCGGACTTGACCTGTTTTGGAGGGATCAGAAAAGCGTTAAGAATGCCGAATACTGGGTCTCATACTCCTACATCGATGCACTCAGAGATTACCACAACTACCCACACGAATCAACCCCCGGATTTGTCAGTAAGCATAACCTGACCCTTGTTTACAAGCACTGGTTTAACAGGCTGCGTTCACAAGTAGGGGGTACATATCGCATCTCATCACCTCGTCCATATAACAATCCCAATTCCACACATTTCAATGGGGAGCAAACCTTGCCCTACCGATCGCTGGATGTGAACTGGAGCTATCTGCACAAACAGAACGTCATTTTCTATTTCTCGGTTACCAACCTGCTGGGATTTCAACAGGAGTTTGGTCACACCTATGCTTCCATCCCCAACCAGGAGGGCTTCTATCACAGTGCCCCCAAGTTACCCGGTGCCAAAAGATTCTTCCTGGTGGGGTGCTTTATTACCCTGTCGAAAAAGGGCGAGATCAATCAGTTGAATAAAATCAATTAATAAGTAAATAAAAATCAAACCATTATGAAAAAAGCAACATTAATTATCTGTACAGTATGTTTGGCTGTAACCACAATGATGGCCAATGAGAGGTACATCCAGAAAATGGGAGAGACTCTTGAGCAGTTTAACAGCTGCAGGAACATCAATGAGTTCCAGGAGGTGGCCAATCAATTCAGGGTCATCGCCAACATGGAGACCGAAGAGTGGCTGCCACTCTATTATGAGGCTCATTGCTACATTCTCATGAGTTTCATGGATAAAACAGGGGGTGATGCCAAAGATGCCTATCTTGACAAGGCCCTGCCCTCCATTGAAAAAATTACGGAACTTGCACCGGAAGAAACAGAGGTGTATGCCCTGCAGGCTTTCTACTTCACTGGAAGGTTGGTGGTCAATCCTGCCGAACGCGCCATGACCACATCTCCACAGGTAGGTGCCGCCGTAGGGAAATCGCTGGGCCTGGATCCCAACAATCCCAGGGCGAAGTACATCAGGCTGTCCAATGAAATTGGAACTGCCAGGTTTTTTGGATCCGATACGGCCCCTTATTGTGAAAGTGCCGGGGAATTACTGGATCAGTGGGACTTATATGAATTAAAATCAGTTATTCATCCTGCATGGGGAAAGGATCTTGTGCAAGAAATAGTCAATGGTTGTGGGAAGTAATCAGCTGAAAAGACACTATATTGTCTGTTATGAAAAAGGGCATTTTCAAAAGCATCAATTCAATGAATAAGATCATCAAATTCGTGGTCGCCAACCTGGTTCTTTCCCTGGTCATTACAATCGTGTTCTTTAACGGAATGTCACAGAAACCGGGAGATTTTTTTATCTATTTGACCTGGGCTTTTGTTATCTCATTTACCCAGTGGACCGGACACAGTTATATTTACCACAGGCTGGATAAAAAAATCAGCTGGAGGGAGAACTCTGTCAAACGGGCCATTGTTGGAAGTATTGCCATCATAGTTTATGCAGTTGTTGCGTACCTGGTGGTCCAGGTGACCATGTACCTGATTGTCTATGGCAAGTTGCCCGAGAATCACCTGTACTGGGCTTTAAAATCGAGTTATATTGCCATTGGTGTCTCATTTGCCATCTCCATTATCTCTGCATCCATCGGATTTCTGCAAGCCTGGAAAGGATCGGTGCTTGAGGCTGAGCAGATGAAAGCAGAGATGTTGCTGTACAAATATGAATCGCTTCAGAACCAGCTCAATCCGCATTTCCTGTTTAACAGCTTTAATGTGTTAAGTGACCTGGTGTATGAAGACCAGCAAAAAGCTGTGGCATTTATTAAACAGCTGAGCGAACTATTCAGGTATGTGCTTGATAGCAGAGACAAAGAGGTGGTTCCCATTGAAGAGGAGTTAGAGTTTGTTTCGTCTTTTGCATTTCTGTTGCAAACCAGGTTCGAAGATAAACTGACCATAGACATGCAGGTGGATGCCCAACCCGACGAGCTAATGGTACCCATGACCCTTCAACTATTGATCGAAAACTGTGTTAAACACAATGAGGTATCAGCCTCAAAACCACTACACATAAAGATATACAGAGACAATGAAACGATTCATGTGGCCAATAACCTTCAACCCAAACAGGTGGGGGATGTCTCAACGGGTACAGGATTAAGCAATATGGTACAACAATACAGCTTCTTTACCGAAAGGCAAATCATCATCCATGAAACAGCTAACACCTTTTCGGTGGAAGTACCTGTCCTTAAATCCGGCAATCGATGAATGTAGTAATCCTGGAAGATGAAAACAGGGCTGCCAGCCACCTTCAGCGCCTGATCCGGACAGTTGCTCCGGAAATGACCGTAATAGCTGTATTCGAAGCCGTAAGAGATGCCATCGACCAGTTTCAATCGCTGCCAAAAGTGGACCTGATTTTTTCAGATGTACAACTGGCCGATGGATTAAGCTTTGAAGTATTCAGGCAGGTGACAGTCCAGTGTCCCATCATTTTTACAACTGCCTATGATACCTATGCCATTGAAGCATTCAATACCAATGGCATCGACTACCTGTTAAAACCCATTGAGGAGGAGCGTTTGTCTCAGGCCATACAGAAAGCAAGGAAATTCACCACTCAACTGGATCTTCAGAATTTATTACAACTCACCAGCGTGGCTCCAGGGAAAAAGAACAAATCCAGGTTCATGGTTAAAGTGGGAGAGAAGATAAGGAGTATTGTGGTCGAGGACATTATCGCATTCTATAGCTTTGACAAAGCCACTTACCTGCATACCAGGTCCAATAGGGATTACATCATTGATTATTCTTTGGATGAGCTTATTTTACTGCTGGACAGCGACAGGTTTTTTAAAATAAGCAGACGGTATATTGTATCCTTCGAGGCCTGCTCCCAGATTATTGCATGGTCGAACAGCCGGTTAAAACTGGACATCGCAGGCATCGACGATCAGAAGATCGTCGTTGCCCGGGAAAAGGTCCAGGAATTTAGGCTATGGCTGGACCAGTGACCAAATCCTTCATCAATATACTATTCACTCCTGATTGATTCTGAGGGATTTACATTGGCTGTCTTGATAACCTGTGAACTCACTGTTACAATGGTGATCAACAGAACCATAGTGAGAGGAATAAGAAAAAACCACCAGCCAATACCAACCCTGTAAGGGAAGTTTCTGAGCCAGCCCGACATAATGTAATATCCCAACCCCAGTCCAAAGGGAACAGCAATCATCACCTGAATCACAAAGTACCGCAAAAGGAGCAACACAGCATTCCATGCAGAGGATCCGAGAACCTTACGGAGACCTATTTCACGGGTACGCTGAATGGTGGTATAGGAGGAGAGACCAAACAGTCCAAGAGCTGCGATGAATATGGCCAGGAAAGCAAAGAGGCCAAATACCTTTCCAAATCTCATCTCATTCTGATACTGTTCGTTGTAGTAGTCCTCCAGGAAGAAATATTCGAACGGATTCTGCGGAAAAAACTGAAGCCATTGTTCCTGGGCAAAGGCAACGGCCTCTGAAGTTTTAGTAGGATTCACCTTCAATGAATAGTATCCGTTTGGATCTTTGAAATACCTGAATATAAGGGGTTCCTGGTCGGATTTCAATCCCTCCTGGTGATAATTTTTAACCACCCCCACAATATTGAAAGTATCTCCCCAGAAATAGATCGGAACATTCATGGCCGATGCATTATTCTCAAATCCCATCAGCTCGATGGCGGCTTCGTTGAAGAGTACAGTCTCACTATTCTGTCCGAAGGATTCTGAAAAATTCCGTCCTTCCATAATGGAGAGGCCATAGAAATCCACAAAATTGAAATCAAACCCAACAATTCGGTACTGGTTGCCATCTTCTACGCCATCACTCAGTCGCCTGATTCCACCAGCATTCCAGGGCGGTTGCCGGCCAGGAACCACTACGGAGGCCGTAACCATTTCTATATCAGGATTCCGGATTAGTTCTTCCTTGAAAGCACTAAATACCTCTGCATAGGTCGAGTCGTTGACACTTGGTCCCCTTAGAACAAGTACATTTTCAATATCCACGCCCAGTTCATGGTTCTTCATAAAGGATATCTGGGTGTAAACAGTCAGTGTACCTGCGATCAGAAGCAGGGAGGTTGTGAACTGAAAGATAACCAGGATGCGTCGCATACCCATTCCCCCCACCTTTAACTCCGAAACTCCCAGGAAAACAGTGGTCGGTTTAAATGAGGAGAGGAAGAGGGCAGGGTAGAGTCCGGAAAGAAAAGCACCCAGAAAAAACACCAGCAGTATTGAAGTCCAGTAACCCGGATTTGAAGCCAGGGAATAGTCCAGTTGTTCTCCTGTGAGCTGATTAAATAATGGTCCCAGCAACAATACCAGGAGCACGGCCATCAGGATGGCAATCAGGTTTACCAGAATAGATTCGAGAAGAAATTGTCCCAGAAGCTGGTTTCGAAATGCTCCGGTCACTTTTCGCATGCCAACCTCTCTGGCTCTCTCCAGGGATCTGGCACTGGAAAGGTTGATGTAATTGATCCAGGCAATGATAACCAGGAATACAGCTATGGCTATCAGGGCGTAGACAGAACGCGCATTTCCATTGGGCTCAGCCTCAAACATAAAATCTGAATTCAGGTGTATGCTACGCAACGGTTGAAGGTTAAATATGACACCCGATCCATACTGCTCCATATCTTCTCCAATCTGTTCCTGCACAAAGCCAGGGATCTTAGATTCAAATGCTTTGTAATCAGTGGCAGGGTGAAGTTGTAAATAGTTGTAGAAACCATCCCATTGCCAGGCCGTATTAATGTCTGCTCCACGAAACTGAACCATGGTTTCCCAGGATGCGAGTATATCTGGCTTGAGGTGTGAATTACGGGGGATATCTTCAAATACACCTGTGATTTTAAATTCCAATTCTCCATTGAACCGTAAGCTTTCTCCAATGGGACTCTGGTCCCCGAAATACTTCCTGGCTGTGGATTGTGAAACCAGCATCTCCATGGGATTCCTGAGTGCTGACTTTTGATCACCTTCCACTAGTGTAAATGAAAAGACCTCTAAAAAGGAGGTGTCTGCCATGTAAATTTCATTCTCTTTAAATTTTATTTCACCCTTACTGAATACACCATTCCATTTTTGAAATCGGGTGAAATTTTCAACCTCTTCGAAATTTTCATGCAGCGCCTGTCCAACAGCTGAACAACCTGCGGCCCATTGTGTGGTAAGCTCTCCCTTATTGTACCGGTCCTGCTGGACCCGGAAGATCTGGGCCTCCTGCTCATGAAAGTCATCATAGCTCAGTTCAAACCGGACATACTGAATGATCAGCACAAAAGCAGCCATACCAATGGCAAGCCCAAGGATATTCACTACAGAGGATAACCTGTTCCTGAAAAGGTTTCGGATAGCAACAAGAAGGTAGTTTCTAAACATAGGAGTGTGGATAATTTATAGTATTAGCGTTGTGATTCTCTATTCTTAAGGACGAAAAGGCGTTACAAACATTACAAGTTACTGAAAAATTAATTGCCTACTTACCTGGTTAGCAGCTTTATAGTGGCTACAACTCCCTCATTATCTATCAGTTGAACAAGATAAAGACCTGGAGCCAGTTTGTTCCGAACCAGCAATACCGAGTTTTCTCCCCGTGTGTGAAGATCCCTTACGATCCTTCCATGGAGATCCCTCACAAGAATTCGTTGTGTGGAGGATAAATGGCCCTCTATAACCAGCATGGTCTCAGTCCTGAATGGATTGGGAAATGCCGACAGACTGGCTTTCAGGGGCAGAGGCAACTGAGCAAGTTTCTCGAATCCTGTGGCAATCCTCCCTTCATATACATCAATTTGACTGTCCCGGTTGGGAATGGTATTGATAAGAAAGTAAGAGAACCCTGTCTCATCTATCAGTATTTCAGAATGATACATATAGTCACCTGAACCAATTGTTACGGTATCTCCAATCCAGGATTCCGGTAGATGTACCTTCAGGGTAATGGCTACAAAGGAGAAATAACCCGGTTGATTGTTCAGGCCCGAAATATCCATCTGTTCTATCCTCAGGGCATCTCTCTCCCTGATGTACTTGTAGATCATTGCATGGGTATCTACCCATAGATCCTTCTGGGAAATGGATTGAACGGTTTCTCGAAAAAGGTCTTTCCGGTAGCTGTAAATCAGTGAATCTTCATTAAAGGGCTCATCCAGTATATCATGATACATCAGAGGCAGATAATAGCCATACCGGCCCGCAACGTCTGCGAGGTCATCAATAAATGCAGGCGTGGTGTTGCTCAGTACGGCCCACGAATTCAGGGCATAAAAATCATTGGGAGAGGCCAGGTTAAAGCCATACTGACTGCTTCGGGCAGTATGGAAATACCTTGAGATATATTCGAGAGTTTTATGCTGGAAGCTGCCAAAGGGAATGGACATGGAAAAGGTTTGCTGATCGAATCGCTCATTGAGCAGCACTACAGATGTGGACAGCACGCCTGACAGTGAATCATAATCCTGATATTCAGTAAGTAAACCAAGGTTGGAGTGATTGGAAGTATGTGATCCAATTTCAAACCCTTTCTCTTTGTAGGAGCGCACCAGGCTGGTCTCTGCCAGCTCATCATCGTAGATACTGGTGGTATCGGTAAAAATGTAGAAGGTTCCTCTCAATCCTGCTGCCTCCAATTCAGAGCCGCCATGTTCAAATGCACCCTTATAACTATCATCAAATGTAAAAGAGATTGCTCCCTGCCTGTCGTCTTTCCAAAGGGCAGGGGAGACCAACGGGTGGTGAATAAAGGTTCCACTCCTGACCACTTTTACAGAATCGAATAATAGCTTCCCCCTATTGGTAACAAATTGTTTTACAGGAGGTTTAAAACTTCCTGAGATGCTCTCAAGAACCAGAATTTCCTGATCCCCTGTTGTTATGTTGTTATAAAACAGAGAGAGGTCAGATGCAGTATCCCCGGCAAACTCACCGGAAACTGCATATTTTATATTGGGAAAGTTCAGTGTGAATGCAGGAAAGGTGGCATACACCTCTGGTGTCATGGAACCCGATTGGGATCCCTCAAAAACCGGAATGGAATGAGCCAGGCCTTCAGGATCTTCCAACAGAACAGCCACATCTGAGAATCCAGCCAGGTTGTAGTCACCTGCCATACCAAACTTCATTTTGGAAAAATCACAGTCGGCTTTCGTAGCCACATAGGCCCCTGAAATCAATGAGAAGTCACTTCCACTGGATTCAAAAATGAATATGGATTGTTTTGTTTCCGGCGAAATCCCGAAATAGTTATAAAAGACCGCAATATCAGGTTTCCCGTTTCCATTAAAATCGCCGGTACATGCGAACCTGAGGGCCGTGAAATTAAATTCGATCCGGTTGGCGGAATAGTATGGAACGGGATCAGAGAAGCCTGAACCGAGAGATTCCAGTACTTAAAGCGTGACTGTATCAGATAAGGGTTCATTATAAAACAGCGCTATATCATCCAGACCATCAAGGTTATAGTCCGTCGAAGTGGAAAAATTCACATAATTAAAGTCCAGTTCTGTATTAAGCATTGAAAGCCAGGAACCTGCCGGTATAAGCTGATTTCCATTGGACCGGCTCACCATGATGACCGACGTGGTAAACCCGGGATTCATATTCGAGGTGTAATCCAGGTTATAAAATTGAGCCAGTTCGTCCAGTCCATCTCCTGTAAAATCAAACTCACAACTATTTTCATTGTTCCTTATTGCGCGAGAAAAAGCTAAAAGTTCGCAAATATACATATAGAAACATATTTTGTATTTTTCGGATATAAATTCCTCCCCATGAAACAGGTTTATTATCTCATTGCGCTCGCACTTATTCCAATCATTCCCCTGCAGGCCCAGAGCTATGTGGCATCCTGGCCTTCGCTGGATTCAAGACCAATCCCTGACTGGTTCGAAGATTCAAAGTTTGGTATTTTCATTCATTGGGGTGTTTACTCGGTTCCGGCATGGCGACAGCTGGAACCATGTCTCTACGCTTCCTATGCTGAATGGTACTATGCAAGGGTGATGTACAATGCTGATAATGGAGGAAAAGATTTCCACAACACGAATTTTGGAGCAGATTTTGAATACCGTGATTTTGGGCCGCTATTTAAAGCAGAACTGTTTGATCCGGTACTCTGGGCCA
>PVMS01167951.1_pt1 | contig 10098 bp, 11 predicted proteins | sample 1853461 | NCBI WGS metagenome assembly PVMS01 (sample SAMN08582032, study PRJNA380276) | Marine sediment metagenome, whole genome shotgun sequencing project. | isolation source: ocean sediment barecode stripped | collected 2017
CTTTTGTCAGTACGATGGACACGAAGATGCTCTTCTTTCTATCCGAGATGTGGACGGCGATAAAATAGTAAAATTCACTGAAGCGTTGCGAGATGCTAAGAAATCTGGTTTTCAGCCTTGGGGTGATACCGCCAAAGGAAAAGAAGAATTAGAAGAGATCAGAGTTTGGAAAGAAAAGAACAGAGCCCCAGCGAAAGATAAAGCGCCTATTTTCATGGGTGATCTGGCGCAAGGATTGGACGAATTCTCTGAGTAAAACCCAGAGGCTTTTCATAGTATTATAATTGCAATACATCAGTTCAAAAAACCGTTCCCACAACCGGGAGCGGTTTTTTTTGCCACAAAATAGATTTTTTGCTATCTAAACACATCCGCCACTATTATTTCTCAATAAAGTCTCTATGGGCTATTTATTCAGATATCCCGCTATTATCTGATAAAATTTAGAATTATTATTAATTTACATTAAAAATTAAGCAAGCATTGAAAATTAGCTGGTTATCTTTTAAATAGAAAATTTTACTCCAAAAAAAATATTACGGAAAGTTATTGGGCTAAAATTAAGAAACTTTTCAAATTTGAATGGGTATTTATTGGATAGGGGGAAGAAGACCATCGCCGGGTGGTGGGTTGCATCAAACTCACTGGCCAAGCCTATATTAAGGGGAATATAGACATTAAAGATTACGTTCTTTTTATCAGACCCAAGTGTTCTTTCAATTCATTTTCTACGGTTTCCAAATTTGGTGCATTGAAGCGGACCAGGTTTTGTAAGTGTTCGTAGCTTTCTAGAGTCAATTCAACAAATTCTATTGCCATTCCTTCTGGGGCAACGCGCCGAATAATACCCCCCACATTCCGCTCGAATCATGGGATCAGTTCCATCCAAAAGAATAGTTAGTTCGCATTTTGTCCCTAGCGGCAAGGGCTCGTCACACTCAACAAAAATACCATTCATACTGAGATCAATGGATCGTTTGGAATTAATATCAATGCCTTCGGAACGAACCAGCACCCTAACCTTAACAGGTACCCGGCTGAATTCTCTGGCGTTTTTTTCTTCAGAAGCCATAGTTACTCCCTACCAAATTTTCAATTACTTTCATTTTAAGTTAAAATGTCTCAAAATGGTATATAAATATGGTTATACCCCCCAAATTATTTTATAGCTCAAATTTTCCTATCCTATTTTCCTCAATGGCTTGACAGTCTCCCTGTGCGATTTTATCTATTAATCAACGTTAAAAAAAACCCAGTTCATTCTCGGCTATAAATACACGTAATAACCGTTATTCACTAACGAAAGGAAGCTTGTCATGGGAAAAATCGTAGGCATTGATTTGGGCACCACAAACTCTGTGGTCGCTGTAATGGAAGGCAACGAACCAAAAGTAATTTTGAACGAAGAAGGAAGTCGAACCACCCCTTCCGTTGTTGCATTCACCAAAGAGGGCGAAATACTTGTAGGTCAGGTCGCCAAACGACAGGCCATCGCCAACCCGGAAAATACGATTTTTTCCGTCAAAAGGTTTATGGGCAGGTCTCTGGAGGAAGTATCAGAAGAAATGAAAATGGTCCCCTACAAGATTGAAAAGGGATCTAAAAATGAAGTTAAAATTTCCGCCGGTGGGAAAACCTATACGCCACCGGAGATTTCCGCCATGATCTTGCAAAAACTGAAAAAGTCTGCGGAAAACTATCTGGGCGAACCAGTCACCGAAGCCGTTATTACCGTTCCGGCCTACTTCAATGACGCTCAAAGACAAGCCACAAAAGATGCTGGTAAAATTGCCGGCCTGGAAGTCAAGCGGATCATTAACGAACCAACCGCCTCGGCACTGGCATATGGCTTGGATAAACAAAAGGATCACATCATTGCTGTCTACGATTTCGGCGGCGGAACCTTTGACATTTCCATCCTGGAAGTCGGCGATAACGTTGTGGAAGTAAAAGCGACTAACGGCGATACTCACTTGGGTGGCGATAACCTCGACCAACGAGTCATTGACTGGCTGGTTGAAGAGTTCAAGAAAGACCAGGGAATCGACCTATCTAAAGACAGCATGGCATTGCAGAGGCTCAAAGAAGCCGCTGAAAAAGCCAAAATGGAATTGTCTTCGACCAGCTCGACAGATATCAACCTCCCTTTCATCACTGCAGATGCTACGGGGCCCAAACATTTGAACATCACTTTATCCCAGGCCAAGTTTGAAAATATGGTGGATGATTTGATCGACAGATCCAAAGAACCCTGCGTGAAAGCACTTAAAGATGCAGGACTGGACTCCAGCAAAATCGATGAGGCAGTGCTGGTGGGTGGATCCACCCGGGTTCCCAAAATTCAGACATTAGTGAAGGACATGTTTGGCAAAGAACCACACCGTGGCGTTAATCCTGATGAAGTGGTTGCACTTGGTGCCGCTGTTCAGGCGGGTGTTCTCTCTGGAGATGTTAAAGACATTCTGCTTCTGGACGTGACTCCCCTTTCACTCGGCATCGAAACTCTCGGTGGCGTGACGACCAAGTTGATCGAACGCAATACCACCATTCCTACCCGCAAGAGCGAAACTTTTTCTACGGCCTCGGACAATCAGCCGAGTGTTGAAATCAACGTTTTGCAGGGCGAGAGGGAAATGGCAAGTGACAATCGGTCACTGGGGAAATTCCACCTGGATGGAATTCCACCGGCAGCACGGGGAGTCCCACAAGTAGAGGTGACCTTCGACATTGATGCCAATGGAATCATCAATGTTTCCGCAAAAGACAAGGGCACCAACAAGGAACAAAAAATCACCATCACCGATTCTACAGGGCTCAGCGATGATGATATTGAAAATATGGTTAAAGATGCAGAGGCCAACGCCGATGCGGATAAAGAAAGACGTGAAAAAATTGAAACCAAAAACCAACTTGATTCTTTGATCTACAGCACTGAAAAAACGCTTCGGGAAAACAAAGATAAGATGGAAGAAGCGGACCACAAAATTGCAGAAGAAGTGCTGGAAGAATCGAGAAAGCACCTCGAAGACGATACGCCGCAAATGAAAGAACAGATCGAAAAGCTCAACCAGATTGCGCATACGATCGCCCAGGCCATGTACGCTAAATCAAAGCCTGAAGAAAATGCCGATGGAGACAATCAAACTCCCGGTGATGACGCAGCTGATGGCGCAACAGAGGAGTCGGGTGAGAAGGAAGGAAAAACCGATGACGATGTTGTCGATGCCGAGTTTGAGGATATCGGCAAGAAGTAAACTTTTGCACATGACCCGCGTTCTGGATCTTCAAGTAAGAAACCTGGGACGCGGGTTCTTTTTTCCTCAATAACTCAAAGGCACCTCTCAAGTTTCCTAATTACTACGAGCCAGCCCTGTTTTAAAGGGTCTGGCGAGGGTAAACGAGGCGGAATATTAATTATTAGAAGGCTCTTCAATAGGTTCATCAATGAATAGTGACAAGGATTCAGCAGAAGAAAAACCCAAGATCAATGTGGTGGACCGTCGACATTGGACAAAAGAATCAGAGGAAGTGGAGGCCGCAGATACTGCGGATCTTGAAGAGCGTTACCCCGACTATGTTGTAAAACTGAAAAAAGAATCTGAAGAAAAAGACAAACGCCTGCGAGAATACATCACCGCCTACAAGGAACAAAGTAGCGAAAATGATGAAATCCGAAAACGTCTTCAAAAAGAGAACGAGACCCGTCTCGATCAGTTCAAGGCCAATCTATTCTCTCGCATAGTTCCCATTCTGGATAATTTGCAACGCGCACATGTTACGTCACATACCAATCGGGATTTCGATATTCTAGAAAAGGGAATTGCTATGGTGATCAAGCAGTTTACCCGCGAACTGGAAGACAATGATGTTACTGTTATCCCAACCGTGGGCAGAAAGTTTGATCCTAAAACTGATGAAGCCTTCATGACGGAGGTGACAGACGATCCTGAAAAGGATAATATAATATTGCAAGAGCTGGAGCCGGGTTATATGTTTAAAGATCGCATGATCAAACCCGCAAAAGTTAAAGTGGCTAAACTAAAAGACTAGAGGTCCTCAACTGGGTTATGAAAACCCTTGGTTCCAATGTCGATCCTGAATGTGATTCAGATCGCCATCCAATTGATTTTTTCTACAACTTAGGGTCCTGGAAATATCACCTATTACTAATCATCCATCTGATCTCATAGAAAGACCGGCGAATTTGACGGTCTTCCACAAATACCAGTACTTATGACTAAAAGGGACTATTACGAAATACTTGAAGTATCCAAAAATGCTTCAGAAGCAGAATTAAAAAAAGCCTACCGCCAAAAGGCGTTAAAATATCACCCAGACAAAAACCCCGGAGACCACAAAGCCGAAGACCTGTTCAAGGAAGCAGCGGAAGCTTATGAAGTCCTGAAAGACCCGGATAAAAGACAGGTTTACGATCAGTTTGGGCATGAAGGTTTGAAAGGCCGAGGATTTTCTGGGCCTGGAGGATTCGAGGATATCTTTTCTTCCTTTGGTGATATATTTGGAGATTTTTTTGGCGGATCGCGTAGCCAAAGTACGGGAGCAGATTTACGGCTTGATCTTAGCATTTCCTTTACCGAAGCGGCTTTTGGTGCAAAGAAGGAAGTTGCCGTCACCAAACACGAAAACTGTGACACCTGTAGCGGTTCCGGGGCCAAACCCGGTCACTCTCCGAAAAGGTGCAATACCTGTCAAGGCACCGGCCAAGTGGTGCGTTCCCAAGGGTTTTTCAGTGTCAGTAGCCCCTGCCCTTCTTGTCACGGCGCAGGCCAAATCATCACCCACACTTGTACCAAATGCCGCGGTGAAGGCAGAGTCCCGACCCGTAAAAATGTCGCCATCAATATCCCAGGCGGCGTGGATGATGGCTCGCGTTTGCGTTTAAGAGGTGAAGGCGAACCTGGACCTAGTGGACTTCCAACGGGTGATCTTTACGTATTCATCCATGTTAAAGAACACGATTTTTTTCATCGCGAAGGCAATGATATCCATTGCCGATTAAACCTCACTTTCTCGCAAGCAGCACTGGGCGCGGAAATCGAAGTCCCCATGCTGGATGAGGGCCACTCTAAAGTCATCTCGGTTTCGGCAGGAGTACAGGCGAATGAAAGTCAACGAATCTCCGGGGCGGGAATTCCCCATCTTCGCGGCGTTGGCCGGGGAGATCAAATTATTCACTTCCACATTGAAACACCCAAAAGCTTGAGTAAAAGACAAAAGGAACTTTTCAAAGAACTCTCAGAGATTGATGGCAAACCCATCAAGGAAACTCTCAAAGGATTCTTTCAAAAATTAATGCCCTGATCAAGCAAGTTCTGCCGCAAAAACTAATGATATAAATACACTGTATCTGCCCTGTTAATGGTGGTCCTCTGAGGCCACCATTTTTTATTCGCACGGATGCCATCTAGCAAAAGTCTAATGGCTCACCAATCTGTTATAATCCCCGAAGAAAATAAAAATTGAGTTGAGACATTGAAAAATGCTCTCATTTATTTAACTGAGAGACAAAGAAATATAAAAATGAACTTTATTAATAAAAATATTGCTTTAATTTTATCAATAGCTATCGCATACAGCATCGTCCACTATACGGGTGAATATTGGCCTGATATAGTTCATTCGTTATTCGGAATAGAACCGGACTGGTCCGCCACAAAGTATAAGTTTCCCGTGATTATTATAGCGTTTATGATTTTCCCAGGAATACGCTGGCTTAAAAAGACGATTGAGTTGAAACTGTCACGATGACCATCGAGACGGAGAGATGGGTGGCGCATCCATCTGAGCGGTGTAGCTAGGAGAGCCACTCAAGACCTAAACCAATTTTCACAGATGCCTTTATAGCGAAAAACGAAAATTATACCCTCCCATTATTTTTTGCTGAATTTTTCCACATAGTAATTGGCAATATCCTTGATGGACAAGATGCCCACGATTTTCTCGCTTTCTGTCACCGCCAGGTGACCAAGCTTTTTTTCTGCATCATAATGAAAGCCAAAATCATGGATGATTCGTACTCTATGCTTTCTATGGCTTTGTTCATTTCACTGCCAACAGACATGTCCTCTACAGGAAATCCCATGGCGACCACTTTACATAATAAATCAGTTTCAGTGAAAAGGCCGACATACTGCCCATCCTCTTTAATGAAAATCGAGCCTGTTTTTTTTCTCGCTCATTAATTTTGCCGCTTCTACCACCGAAACCTCGGGCCCGATACTAATAATATTTGATACCATATAATCTTTTACTTGATCTGTCCCCATACAGCTGCCTCCTCTGACAGGCTGTTATAGCCTAACCATTCACACGCCTATTGATCAAATGGCCAAATGGTTTAATTTGGCCCGGATGTCTTGTTAGAGAAAACTATTCAACCATTCGAAACGATTTGGAATAACATGAAACCAGATCCTTAACCGAAAGTATGCCGACGATTTGGTCACTCTCGGTCACCGCAAGATGCCTTATATTTTTTCTTTTCATAAATTCTTCAGCCTCCTCTGCAGGCATATACCGATCCATCGAAAAAATCGGTTTGGTCATGATGACTGAAACCATTGTGGTTTCAGGATTCAGGCCTTTAGCAACCACCTTTCGGGTTAAATCAGTTTCAGTCAGGATTCCAACATATTTATCATAAACCCTGACCAGAAGTGCCCCAACATTCCTGGCATGCATTTGCTGTGCGGCTTCTTGAACAGTCAATTCAGAGTCTATACTCAAAACGGGGGAACTCATATAATTGCCGATCTCTTCCAAATATTCTTCAGTCATTTTCCCACCTCCAAGGCTAAGTCTGATGACTAAAAAGTAGACTCAATTTATTACATTTCTTGATACTAAATATAGGTCCAATCAGTTGAAATTGCACTATTTTGTGTTCAGTTTCGGAAAAAAATCAGGATGGGATGGATGTCCACTCACTAGTTTATGCGTGCCTGCTTTAAAGGGAGATACGAAGCTCCTCTTTTCATAAAGAGACTTGGGACTTAGTCTTCCTGCGCAAAAGGCTTGCTTATAAGATTGTTAGATGATCGATTTCTGGTTCAATGCGAACCTTGGCTACAAGGCCCAACCTTGTCACCTGAGAATGCCCTGATCAGGGTATGTATATTTTAGCAATCGACCTGTATATTATTAACAAAGCATCGTATGGAAGCAGTAGATTGTGAGCCCGCTTCATACGATATATACAAATATTATTCCCTGAGGGGGGAATCATGAGAGAACAACTTATAGAACAGTTTTGGGATGATTACTACGAACAATCAGGTGAACGGCAAACTGACGTTGCCCTTAAAAAATTGCTGAGGAGCTATCGTCAATCCCTGGACATTGGTTCAAAAACAGCTAATGCGATCGACAAACATTTTTCTTTAGATGACCTGATTGTTTACGCAAAAGAAGAGGAACATGTTGAGTTTGCAAAGACCGTTGCTTTTGCCAAAAAACATTTGAACTGAAGTTGGAATAATTCACCCAGGCAGCGCGTCTATTGACCGTAACTCCTTCTCGCTCTCGTTAAGTTTATATAACAGTGTGGTGGATTTTTATATCTGGCACTCCTGCAACTCTTCATAGAGAGTATCACGCTGAACCGGAACCCGACCTGACTCGCGAATCATATCGATGATCGTTTGCATCTGGAAAATCTGATCGGTCACTGCGCCTGCGGCATGAACGATTTTTTCCTCAACGACCGTCCCGTCCATATCATCCACGCCAAATGACAAAGACATCTGCGCGATGGCAGGGGTGATCATGATCCAGAAGGCTTTAATATGCGCAAAATTATCCAGCATCAATCGGGATACCGCCAAAGCGCGTAAGTCCAGTTGCCCGGGTGTCGTGTGCAGGAAATCCAGCTTGGTATTTTCCGGATGAAATGCCAGCGGAATAAAGGTAACAAAACCGCCGGTCTTGTCCTGCAACTCACGTAAACGGATGAGATGATCCGTTCGTTCCTCAGGCCGTTCCAGATGACCATAGAGCATGGTCGCATTGCTTTTCAAACCTACCGAGTGGACCGTTTCGTGAGTTTCCAGCCAGTTATCAGAAGTAGTTTTTTCGCCACAAATTTTTCGTCGCACCCGTTTGGCAAAAATTTCTGCGCCACCACCGGGAACCGAACCCAAGCCTGAGTCGCGCAGATGCTCTATAGTTTCCTTAAGAGGCTTACCCGCCAATACCGCCAGGTATTCCAGTTCTACAGCGGTAAAAGCCTGAATGTGTACTTCCGGAAAACGTTGCTTCAGACCTTTGAGCATATCATCATAATATGCAAAAGGTAGATCTGGATGCAGACCACCGACAATATGAAATTCGCTGACATCCCCGCCAGCATACTTCTCGGCATCGGAAAAAATTTCCTCTAGGGATTTTTCATACGCGGTTGGATCGTTTTCCTTCACACCAAACGCGCAGAACTGGCAAGTGTTCACACAGATATTGGTTGGATTGATGTGTCGGTTATGAATGAAAAAAGTTTGATCGCCGTGAAGTCGTTCTCTTGCGATGTTGGCTAAGTGGCCGACCCCTAAAAGATCCGGGCTGGCCCACAGCGCATTGCCATCTTCAAAAGAAAGGCGCTCCCCTGCCCTGACTTTCTCTGCGATTGAAACTAAGGCTTTATCTTGATATTCAAAAAGCATTCTCTCTCTAAAGCTCCAAAATTTGATAATGCGGAAACAGCAATTATACCTGAATTCAAGCTATGAAGGAGGAGAAAACACAACTATCCTCCAAGAACCGGGTAAAGCCAGTAATCAAAACACCGAAACGGACATCAGCGATTTTCACGGCGTTCACGAATACGCTTGATCACATCGGCTGCGGATTCTACCTTGCCTGCTTCTATCTGGCGGTTGCCCAGAGCCAGTATCTTAAGAAGAACCATCGTTTTCTTTTTCATTTTACATCATTTTGATTAGAGTTTTTAGCCATGAAAATAATAAAAGGATGCACCCATTTAAACCCAAATGCAATCCACTATCACCAGAGTCATTAATAGCAGGCTGATCACACCGTTGACATTGAAAAAAGCCATATTGACCTTGGATAAATCCCTGGCGCTAATAATAGAATGTTCATACCATAACAATCCGGCCACCAGAATTACCCCAAAGAGGTACAAATTGCCCAACAGGGGATTCATCAACAAAGCCAGCATAAACAAAACCATCACCGCATGCGATACCCGAGCCATCTGCAACGCCCGCGGTACGCCGTAGCGGCTGGGGATGGAATACAGCCGACTCTTTTTATCCGCTTCCACATCCATGCAGGAATAAATGATATCGAATCCGACCAGCCAAAAAATCACAGCTGCCCCCATTACCAGGGATAGTAACGAGATTTCTTCGCGAATCGCCACCCAGGCACCCACGGGTGCCACAGAAATGGATAGCCCCAAAAACAGATGCGATAACGCGGTGAAGCGTTTGGTCAGTGAATAGAAAAATACTATTGCGAGTGCCAACGGCGAGAGCCACAGCGCCAGTTGGTTCAACATGCCGGCGGAAACGACAAATATTATTGAGGAAATAATAAGGAACGCAACATATGAACCTATGCCAACCTTGCCGGAGGGCAAGGCCCTGCTCTGAGTCCTTGGGTTATTACTATCAAAGCGGGCGTCGACGATTCGGTTAAACGCCATAGCGCTACTTCTGGCGCCCACCATAGCAACGATAATCCACAGCAGTTTTTCCGTTGCCGGTAAACCTTCTGCCGCCAAGAATGCACTCATGATTGCAAACGGCAAGGCGAATACCGTGTGCTGGATTTTTATATCCGATAAAATAATCGCCAATCGATTGCCAAGTCTAGCTTCCAATATGGTTTTCCTTACTGTTAAATACGCGAAATATTCAAGCAATCTTTGAGTGCGTGGTTAAACAAGATTAATGATTTTATTTAATTAAATTAAGGAAGAAGCCCCCTGACCCCCTTCGGAGAAGGGGGAATTTGTCGTTGCCCTTTAAACGTATAGAATTAATCAGGTTGAAGATTTAGCGTTAGCAAAACTATAGCCTGCTTATATTTCCAGAGGAAGTTCAGTGCTTTACTTTACCA
>PVMS01164525.1_pt1 | contig 10097 bp, 11 predicted proteins | sample 1853461 | NCBI WGS metagenome assembly PVMS01 (sample SAMN08582032, study PRJNA380276) | Marine sediment metagenome, whole genome shotgun sequencing project. | isolation source: ocean sediment barecode stripped | collected 2017
ACTCAATTACATATATATCAGGCAAGTTACGTCCCTGTTGTGCCAAATCGGTCCCGTAGCCGACAATAAATTTATCGTCTATCTCAAATCCAAAATAGTCAATAGTTATATCGGTCTCTCTACACTTTCGTTTCTTAATTAGAGCGCATATTTTAAATGAAGCGGGATTTTTAGAAACAATAGTTTTTCTAACGAAGTCTAAAGTTCCGCCCGTATCAATTAAATCTTCGACTAGAAGAACGTGTCTATCTCTAAGTGATATTACTGGATTGGATATAAGCACTATATTCCCCGCTTGTGTTGCTTCTTTATAGCTCGAGACTCTAATAAAATCGATTTCAATCTTGAGTTTTATGTGGCGTATCAAATCGGCGAGAAATATAAACCCCCCTTTAAGTACCCCTATTATTACTAGGTCTTTGTCTTTGTAATCCCGGGTGATTTCTCTTCCGAGTTGACTGACCCGGTTTGATATTTCATCTGAGCTTAAGAGTAATTTAGTTTCTCGTCCGCTTACTTGTGAAATCATGGGTTTTTAGTTTATACGAAATTTAAATTCAGACCAAGCAACTACAATATTTGAACTTATGAAAGTGCTGTGACATTGACTAAAGTTCCTGATATTCTATATTCTTGAGCGAAAAACAAGCTCTACAAAAAAAGGAGTTTAAACATTGAGTTTTAGAAAACCACAAGAGCAGCTCGAAATTATTAAACGCGGCACATCTGAAATCATTTCAGAGCAAGAGCTTCTATCAAAGCTAAAAAGATCAGCTGAGAAAAATGAGCCTCTAAGGATTAAAGCCGGATTTGATCCGACAGCTCCTGATCTTCATCTGGGTCACTGTGTGCTTTTAAAGAAATTAAGAGAATTTCAGAATTTGGGACACACTGTTTTATTTCTTATCGGTGACTTTACCGCTATGATAGGTGACCCCTCCGGAAGATCAGAGACCAGACCACCCCTTACCGAGGCTGAAGTCAAGCAAAACGCCGAAACTTACGAGAGACAGGTTTTTAAAATACTTGACCGGGACAAAACTGAGGTTGTCTTTAATTCTACCTGGCTTGCTAAGATGACTGCCGCAGAATTGCTTAAACTTGCGACCCTTGGGAACGTGGCCCGGATGCTTGAGAGGGACGATTTTGATAAACGCTACAAGGGCGGGGTCTCAATCTCCATTAATGAATTTTTATACCCCCTAATTCAAGCCTATGATTCTGCTCAGATAAAAGCCGATGTAGAGTTTGGCGGTACTGATCAAACATTTAATATTCTCTTAGGGCGGGATGTGCAGAGACATTATGGGCAGGATCCTCAAGTGGCGATTCTCTTGCCAATCCTAGAAGGTCTCGATGGCGTGAGGAAGATGTCCAAATCTCTTGGGAATTATATAGCCGTAGAGGACAGCGCGGTGGATATTTTCGGCAAGGTAATGTCTGTGTCGGATGATTTAATGTGGCGTTACTATGAACTTTTAACGTACAGAGGGGATAAAGAAATTGATGAACTAAAATTGGGGCATCCAATGGACGCGAAAAAAGCTCTCGCCGTTGAGTTGACCACGTGGCTTCAGGGTGAGAGCGAGGCTTTAAGGGCGAGGGAGGATTTTGATACGAAGTTCTCAAACAGAGAGTTCCCCGAGGACGCAAGAGAGGTGCAGTTTGATAGTGATGAGAGCAGAACAGTGCTTGATTTAGTGATCCAATCCTCTGAAAATCTAAAAAGCCGCGGAGAGGCTAAAAGATTGATACTTCAGGGTGGCGTGAGTATTGGGGGGGAGAAGGTAACAGATATTAACAAAGTAATCCCTAACTCAGTATCACTTCAGGTGCGGATTGGGAAAAAAGAATTTGTGGTTGTTAAAATAACATAGAAACAAGTGAGCCTGTAAGCCGAATTCTGTCTTGGACAATCATTCATCTGGGACGCTCATTACTGAGCGCCTCGAGCAACATACCCGGAAGCTTAAGACGGGCCGCCTCATTTTTCCTGAGAAAAAGCACTTCCCTATTTTGTCTTTCTCCAAGCGGGGTTTACCATGCCGTAGGTTGTCGCCAACCTACGCGGTAGTCTCTTACACTGCCTTTTCACCCTTACCGGTTCTTCATAGCGAAAAACTTAGGCGGTATGTTTTCTGTGGCACTTTCCATTGCCTCACGACACCTGGGTGTTACCCAGCGCTCTGCCATATGGAGTTCGGACTTTCCTCCAGTTTCTGCAATAATGCAAAAACCAGCGATTGCCCAGCTCACTTGTTTCTATATTTAAAGATATTCGTCGATTGCCAGGTTTGCAAGTCTGTCCGCTTCACTGTTAAGTTCTCTTGGGATGTGCTGTATCGTGATATTTTTGAAGTTTTGCATGAGCTGCTTAGCTTTTTTGTTAAGTGTAATGATTTCCGGATGACGGACCTTCCAGATTCCATTAATTTGGTTGGCTACTAATAGTGAGTCGGTAAATATCTTTATTTGCCTTTCTTTAAGGTCGTTTGCTGATTCAAGAGCGGTAATAAGGGCTGTGTATTCTGCCTGATTATTAGTTTTTGTTCCTAAGTACTTCTTAACTTCGCGGTTTTTATCTTTGGTTTCCCGAATAAGGACTCCTATTCCGGAATTGCCCGGGTTTCCCCTCGCAGCGCCGTCAATGTATATCTCTACAGAACTATTGTCGAGGTCCTCAATGGGTAGTCTATTCTGCTTCGGCTTCACTATTTGATTCTTCTTCACAGTAAAGGATTTTTTTGCAACTTGGGCACTGTATGATTCTTGATAGGGTTAATATTTCATTAAACAGCTGGGCAGGAATATTCATGTTGCATCCCGTACAAATCTCATTTTTAGCAATAGCAAGCACTTCTCCATTTTTTGTTTTAATCTTTTCATAGAGGGGAAGCAATTCTGGATTAATTGTTTTTACAATTTTGACTTTTTCTTTCACCTTTGGTTCATAAACAATTTTTATTTCCTCTAATTTTTCTTTATAATCGTTGATCTTTTCTAGGTAATCGTTTTCTTTGCTTGCTAACTCTTCATTCTTTTCAGCAATTTGAGCCTCAAGATTCTCAATCTTTTCCATTTCATCCAAAAGTTTTTCTTCTAGATCATAATTCATTCTTTTGGTCTCTGTGATTTCTTTTTGGAGAGCCTGGTATTCCTTATGGGTCTTTATTGCAAAAAGCCTTTCTTCAGATTTCTTTATCGTTTCTTCATTCTGGCTTAGTCCATTTTCTAATTCGGATTTTACTTTTAAGAGCTCTTCTTTTTTGTTATTAATACTTAATATTGATTCTTTTGAGGATTGAAGTTCTTGTTCGAAAGCGGATATTCTTTTTGGGTATTCCGTTAAGTGTACTTCTAGTTCGCTAAGCTCCATATCGATCTGTTGAAGCACCTCGAGAACTGAGATTTGTTCTCTCATTTGTCCCTCCATATTGCGTTTATAATATATTTTGAATGATAATACTGAGTGGAACTTCTTTGGGGTGAAGAAATCACCAGGATGTTAATGATTGAGTAGTTTGTTGTCTCGCCTTTTTTATCCATAAAATGATTAAAAACTGTTAATTTCTGGGCCCACCCGGACTCGAACCAGGGACCAACGGATTATGAGTCCGCCGCTCTAACCAACTGAGCTATGGGCCCTTTGTGTGACTTAGCAAACGTCCTATTCTAAATAACTATCCTAACCTTGTCAATAAATATCAGACACCCTATGAAAATTACGGATATTGGAGCTGTAAATATTAACAATGGAGGGCTTAAACTAGGATTTATTTTCTAGATGCGTAATTCTTTGTTTTAAGATGCTTATAGTATTCAAGCACTTTAGAAATATAGTCAGTCGTTTCAGGGTAAGGAGGGATCGTGAATCCATGTTTTATTACAGAGCCTTTACCAGCATTATAAGCGGCGAGAGATAACTTAAGATCCCCATCGAAATAATCCAGTAAATCCTTTAGATATTGAACTCCGCCTTCCATATTTTCTTTAGCATCAAACGGGTCATTTACTCCATAATCACTTGCCGTCCCCGGTATTAGCTGCATCATTCCCTGTGCATTTTTTGGAGATAGAGCATCGGGATTGAAGTTCGATTCAGCTTTTATGACCGCTTTTACCAGATAAGGGTCTACATCGTGTCTTTCACTAATCAGAAGAATCTCTCTATCATATTCTGTTGAAAAGCTATTTGATATATTTGTCCCGTTTGCCGGCTTAACTATTTTATATTTTGCAAGTGCAGAACGGTTAAAAACTACTGTCGGCATTTTATTGTTACACTCGAGAGTCTCATGGATTCCTGATCTTTCTATAAGAATAATACAATTTGAAATCTCGAGTACCTTAACATTATCTGTGTTAATGAGATCCAGTGTTTCACCTTCCACATATTTCCCAAGCTCACCGGTAACAGGATTCTTTATCAATGCTTTTGTAGTTGTTCCCTGAGTAATTGTCCCTAAGAGGATTAAGTGTAAGTTAGATTTAGAGACCTCTACAGAAAGCAATTCATTCTCATCAGTCTTGTCGGTTGATTGCAGTCCGTCGTCTGCAAAAGTACCATACGTATCTACTGAATAGGATATGCCTGGGTGAACTAAGAGTAATATTGGAAATACTAGTACCAACAATAGGATTTTATTCATATATGATGCTCAATACAGTATAGATTCAGAATATATGATTAACCCTAAAAAGTAAACAAGAAATATTTACTTACGGCTTGCTGCTATCTTCTGTATTTTTACAACGAACCTTCGGTACTTGTTCAAGGTCTAAGCTTTTATAGCTCATCAGTCGGGACAAATAATTCCAGATATGGCAATAAATAAAAGGAAAGAGCTATGTCTGTTGTTAAACAACACATAGCCCTTGTTTTGTGAATTTAGTCCTCTAGTTTTTAGGTTCTTAAAGCCGGGAAAATGCTGTTTGCATAATTACCCGGCTACATCTATTTCTTTTTTGTAGGATAGAACTTGTATGATTTAACATCTTTTCCGTCTTTGGTCTTTTTCACTGTTCCAATGGTTACGCCCATTTCCTGTCCGATTATAAGACCTTCAGGATCATCGGTTTCAACCTGCGCCATGACTCTTACGCCCTCTGGAAAGTCGACCAATGCCAACGCGTATGGTACCGGAAACTCAGGCATGCTTCTTCTTACCACTGTGAAAGAATGAAGCTCCCCTTCAGCGCTTATCATCTTCTCCTCTATTTCGTCTGAAAAACTTACGGGGTCAGCCATGTATTTCGGAAATGTCCAATTGTCAGATTCTTTTGAATATCCCCCAATCAGCCTTACTTTACCGGCGTCATCAAATGCAAATAGTTCGGGAAACATAACCTCTTCGTTTTCTAAATTCTGAGCCATAACTGCAATATCTCCTTAGGGAAGTTTAATGTGGAATATATATTACATCCATTTTTAATTAAGTCTAGAGGTCATCATGACCGAGTTTGTAAACGTTCTAAAATCTTTGTAAAATAATGCCCCGTGAGTCAAATAGTTCCAAAAGCACTTACAATTGCAGGTTCAGATTCTGGTGGGGGTGCGGGGATTCAGGCCGATTTGAAAACATTTACCGCCTTAAGAGTTTTCGGCATGTCCGCCATAACTTCTGTTACTGCTCAGAATACGCAATCAGTCTTAGGGATAAACGATTTGTCTCCTGAGTTCATAGAGCTTCAAATAGATGCTGTGATAAATGACATAGGGGTTGATGCGGTTAAAATCGGCATGCTCTCGACTAAAGAGATAGTCTCGTCAGTTGCTGCAAAAGTAAAAGAGTACGGATTAAAAAACATAGTGTTGGATCCCGTGATGATAGCAAAGGGGGGGGATATTTTGTTGAGATCGGACGCACGAGAAACTTTAATAGAAAAGCTTTTGCCACATGCCTTCATAGTTACACCTAATATTCCCGAAGCAGAGGTAATGGCAGGTATCAAAATCTCCACAATAGAAGATATGAAGGGAGCGGCAAAAAAAATAAAATCACTCGGTCCCGAAAATGTTCTAATAAAGGGCGGGCATCTTGATAAATCCTCTGACGCTACAGATGTTCTATATGACGGTAACGATTTCTATGAATTTAAATCTCCAAGGGTTGAAACTAAAAATACTCATGGAACCGGGTGTACCTATTCGGCTGCGATTTGCGCTGGACTTGCTAAAGGGCTTTCCGTTGTAGAGGCTGTAAAAGAAGCAAAAGACTATGTAACATTTGCGATACAAAATTCATTTGATCTTGGTAGTGGACATGGTCCTTTGAATCACTTTTGGAAAATTGTGTAGGAGGAGCTGGTAATGGCTGAAATAATAGACGGAAAGAAGGTCTCAGAACATATAAGGGCGCAGATTGCCGAGGGGGTCAAAAAATTAAAGCAGGAAACTGGCATAACGCCGGGGCTTGCCGCGGTGTTAGTGAGAGAAGACCCGGCATCAGAGATTTATGTAAGGAATAAAAGAAAAGCGTGTGCAAATGCCGGTATGTACTCGGAGGAGCACAAGCTTCCCGCTGAAACAACAGAAGAAGAGCTCCTTGCGCTAGTCGATAAATTAAACAACGATTCCAATATACATGGAATATTAGTACAGCTCCCACTTCCAGATCATATAAATGAAACAAAGGTTCTAAGAGCAGTCTCTCCTCTAAAGGATGTTGACGGTTTTCACCCCTATAATGTAGGGCTCCTTGTCGAGGGTAATCCGAGGTTTATCTCCTGCACTCCTCACGGGATTATCAAGATGCTTGAGTTCTACGATATAGACATAAAAGGTAAACAGGCTGTAATTGTTGGCAGAAGCAATATAGTCGGGAAACCTGTCTCAATGCTCCTTCTTCACCGCCACGCTACCGTAACTGTGTGCCATTCACGGACCAAACCGCTAGATGAGGTAACCCGCAGAGCAGATATACTCATTGCCGCTATAGGGCGCGCTAATTTTATTACCGCGGACATGGTTAAAGAAGGCGCCGTGGTAATAGATGTTGGGATAAACCGGAATGAAGAAGGGAAGCTCACGGGGGATGTGGATTTTGAGGCAGTGTCACAAAAAGCATCATATATAACACCTGTGCCTGGAGGGGTGGGACCTATGACGATCTCAATGCTTCTTTGGAATACCCTGGAGTCCGCGAAGAGTTCTGCTTAAGAATCTAGAGCTTGTGTGTAAGTCGATAATCAAGCCATATCTAGATTAAGCTCCCGTTTCCTAAAATACTAACTCTATATATCGTAAATCTGTGGATAACTTGAAGGTTATAGAAACAAATTCTATTCACATTTACTGTCAGGATTCGTTTCTATTAATTCTAAATACCTCTAATCATTGTAGTTTGGGTTTGCGAATATTCTGAGATGACTGTGGATAGCTTTCGTGACTTTATGTGCTTATGTTGTTGATTGATTGTGGATTACTGTTGAGAAGTTGTGAATGGCTCATCTCGTTTTATGACTTTTTTATTGTCTGGCAAGCTTTTTAGAAGCTCAAGTACAGATATCTTTATCTCAGAATGAATAAACTCAGGAGCGATTTCGCATATCGACTCAAGGACAAATCGTCTTAGGTGTGCTCTAGGGTGAGGAATAATTAAATTATCATCTTTTATGATTTGGTCGCCATAAAATATTATATCAAGGTCGATTGTTCTGGGTCCCCATTTCTCGCTCCTTACTCTTCCAAGTTTTTCTTCTATCCGATTAAGGTATGCAAGTAATTCATGTGGAGAAAGATCCGTCCTAATTTCAGCGACAGAGTTTATAAAATTTGGCTGATCCTCATTACCCACAGGCTCTGTTTCATATAGAGAAGAGACTTTAACAATTTCACAGAATCCAGCAATTTCATCTATCGCTCTTCTACAATTACTAATCTTATCTCCGAGGTTGGAGCCTATTGCTATGAAAACTCTCTGCATGGTAATTAAACTTAAATCACAATTCTTTGACTATCCAGTGGGTATTCATTAATTTATATAAAAAGGGGGTTAAATTATGGCTCTATTATCCGACAATGTAATCACTGAGAAGCTCGGCAGCTTAGAAGGTTGGGGGCATGAAGGAAACCAGATAGTTAAACAGTTCAAATTCAAAAACTTCATGGAATCAATGGGATTTGTAACCAAAGTTGCTATACTTGCACAAAGAGTAGATCACCATCCTGATATATTAATTGAATACAGCAGGGTAACTATAACCCTATCAACCCATAGCGAAGGGGGTCTTACAATAAAGGATTTTAATTTGGCAAATGAAATACAGGAAGCCTCTTAATACTACGCGCTAAGGTTTCTTTTCCTTCTCAATTATCTCGTAATCACTTTCATCCAATGTAATCGTTGTTGTACTGCCCTCTTTTAAATTTGTAACTTTATCAGGCTTTTTGCTCCTAAAAGAATTTATGAACCTAAGAGCAGTTAGTACAATTACTCCAATTGCGACCGCAATCCCGATAAACAGTCCAAAAATAGCAAGCACTCCAATTACTAGAAGGACCAAAACTATCATTAGAGGGAAAACGTAAAACGGTGGCTTCCCTCCTTTAAATTGATAGAAATTAATTTGTCTGTTATCCATAGTTGTTAACCTTTAATACTTCCCTATGCCTTTCCATGGCATTTTTTATATTTCTTGCCGCTTCCGCACGGGCAAGGATCGTTTCTGCCTATTTTCTTTTCTTGTCTTCTTATAGGCTTCTTCTTTTCTTCCTCTTCCGCTTCTCCTCTGCTTAAGACCATTTGATGCTGCTCTGCTCTTCGTTGCTTTTCTAAGCGTTCCATCTCTGTTTCGCTGACCGGTTGAACTCTAAAAAGTTTTTCGCAGACATCGTTGCTTAGACGGTAGATAAGTTGACCAAACATATCGTAACCCTCTCTTTTGTATTCATGTAGCGGGTCTTTCTGGGCATATCCTCTAAGCCCGATACCCTCTCTTAAATGGTCCATATTTAATAGATGGTCTTTCCATAGGTAGTCAACTGTTTGCAGCATGACAAATCTTTCAATCTGCCGCATGGTGTCAGAGCTTATATCCTGCTCTTTTTGTTCATAATATTCATGCACTTTCTTTTGTATATATTCGGAAATATCCTCTTTTTTGACAGCATCTTCGGGTAAATCTTCGAAGTCGATTTCTATATTGAACTGTGCGTGAAGAGATTCTTTTAGCTCCTCAAGTCCAATCGTGTCTGAATTTATTTTTTCCGGCAATGCAGCTTCTGCTAAGTCGTCTGAAATATCATCAGCCATCTCAAATAAATTTTCTTTTAGATTCTCTCCGCCCGCCAGGAACTCTCTTCTCTTTGTGTAGATAACGTCTCTTTGGGTATTTAGAACATCATCATAATCAAGGAGGTGTTTTCTGATATCAAAGTTATGTCCTTCGACTTTTTTCTGATCATTTTCAATGGATTTGCTGATCATGCGATGCTCAATCGGCTCCCCTTCTTCCCAGCCGAGCTTGTCCATGATTTTGGTAATTGTCTCAGATGCGAAGATTCTCATTAAATCATCTTCAAGGGATACAAAAAAACGTGAAGAACCCATATCTCCCTGTCTTCCCGCCCTTCCTCTGAGCTGATTGTCGATTCTTCTTGATTCATGTCTTTCTGTTCCAATTATGTGAAGCCCTCCCATCTCAAGCACTCTTTTCTTGTCCTCATCGCAGATTGCTCTGGCCTTAAGTATGGCTTCTTCATATAGTTGTGGATCAGCCTCAGTTTGATCTACTTTGTATTCTTTCTGTAGAATTTCGTTTGCCAAGTGTTCATGGTTGCCTCCGAGTATGATATCAGTTCCTCTTCCAGCCATGTTGGTTGCAATCGTGACAGCGCCAAGTCTTCCGGCTTGTGCTACAATTCCCGCCGCTCCTTCATGCTGTTTTGCATTTAAAACCTGATGGGGTACTTTGAGCTTAGTCAGTATATTATGGAGTCTCTCCGACTTTTCAATCGAAGTGGTCCCTACAAGCATTGGGCGTCCCTGTTCATGAACCTCTTTTATCTCTTGTGCTACGGCATTGAACTTCTCGTTCTCAGTTTTGTAAATTAAATCGTTTCTATCATCCCTTATCATTGGCTTATGAGTAGGAAC
>PVMS01143002.1_pt1 | contig 10096 bp, 8 predicted proteins | sample 1853461 | NCBI WGS metagenome assembly PVMS01 (sample SAMN08582032, study PRJNA380276) | Marine sediment metagenome, whole genome shotgun sequencing project. | isolation source: ocean sediment barecode stripped | collected 2017
GATTATGCGTTCGACGCGGGGATATTCGTCGGTGTATGGGCCAGTACCATCGATCTGCAGAGTGCAGCGGGCACGCGTGACATTGAGCTGGATTACTATATTGGTTACCACTATGAATCGCGGGCGCCGTTAACGGCGACCGTGACCTTACTGCGCTACACCTACCCCGGCCAGACCGGCTCTCATTCCTACGATCATAACGAACTGTTGCTTAGCGCAACCTGGCGCGAGCGCTACTCGATCGAATACGGCTACACGAATGATCTGTTTGGACTGGAGAGAATTGGTCGTCATTGGGAGCTGCGGTCCGAATGGCCTGTCGCCAATGCCTGGGTCATTAGCGCTGCCCTCGGTCGCAATGATCTTTCCGACATTGGCGTATCCGAATACCTTCATTGGAATGTCGGCGCATCTGCAAGGGTTTCTTATCTGGCCCTGGATCTGCGGTGGTATGACAATGAGTCGCCGGACGGATTCGCCGCACAGATATCGGCCGGGTCCCGATTCGTAATCAGCATCTCCGCTGGATTCTGACAGCCAATTAAAGCGGGGAATCAGAAAACTTGCGACACGCCAGGACTGCTGCGGCAACCGGATCGTTGCAGTAGCTGTGCCAGAGCCCGACACGCATTTACGTACCGGCCGATCGTCGGCCGGCTATCCAACAGCAACGTTGTCACCTCGTCGCGGCTCAGCCCGGGCCGACGCGCGACAAGCAATGCGACGATGCCGGACACGTGCGCCGCAGAGAGTGAGCTTCCGGACGCAAAGTCGTAACCACCCTGTGGCACGGGTACTAGTATGTCGTCGCCTGGCGCGCTAATCTGAATTCGGAGCGCCGCGCCCGACGTGCCTGCTTGCAGCTCGGAACCAACAACAATAACGCCGGGGATTTCAGCGGGAAAAACGGCTCGCGGTTGTGTCGGCGCTGCCGCGACAATGACAATACCGCGATTCAGGGCTTCTTCCAGCAGGCGGCCAAGCAGTGCGTCCGATGGGCCGCCCAAACTCAGATTGATGATGTCGGTCTCCGAGCCAATAGCGTGAGTTAACGCCTTCGCGAGGGTAAAGCTGTCGCAAGATGCGCGCGACTCATTCGTCGTATACCAACACGCTCTTAAGATCGATAATTGTGTCGATGGTGCTACACCAATCATGCCTAAACCATTATTGGCGGCGGCGCCGATAACGCCTGCTATCGCGGTCCCATGTGCATCGGCGGAAAAATCACTAAGCTCATCGCCCACGAAGTCGTGATGACTGGAGATCTGTGTCTTCAGTTCAGGGTGATTAAGATCCGCCCCGGTATCGATAATAGTAACGTTGGTACCATCGCCCAGCGACCAGACGTGGGCCTGTCCCAGCTCAAGCGTTTTGAGGTTGTGTTGCAGCTTCGAGTATGGATCGACGCTATTTTTACCGGCCGCCACCGACACTTCAAATTCGTTCATTAGCTGTACGGACTCGATTTCCTCACGCTTAGCTAATTTCGCCAGCAGTTGCTCCATCTCCACATCATTGGGTACGCCATATACCAGGCAATGTACTTTGAGGGGGACGATGGGCCAGTCATCCAGCGTTACGAGGCCAAAGTCCTCGGCGATTCGCCGTGCGTCTCGCATCACGGTAAGGGATGCGAGATAGGTCGATGAACGACGCCGGTACCCAGGCCGCGCGGGCCCGGTTCGACTGGCACTGGTCATTCCGGGATCTGCAAATGTCACCAGTATTTTGACCAATTCGATTTTTTCACCGGGCTCGGTGTCGGCATTCGATCCCGTTGCGAGTGCGAGAATCAGGAATAACAGGAGTGCAGATCCAGGCTTCACTGTTCTGCTCCCTGGTTTACCGGCTGTGCGAACAATACGCCGGGACTGTTCGACAACCTGATCAGTACAGCGTCGCGTAGCTCGACCACTTTCGAGTTCTTTGTGGCTAACGTGTAGACGCCTCGATCTGTCGGGCCATCCACAATTGCCAATTCCAGATCGTTGAGTAGCGCGTGCAGATCGGCGGCAGTTAGCTCCGGGCTAAACACGGCGCGAACATAGTGGCCAGCGGCAAGCTCCCGGGACTGTGTGAGCGTCGTAAACTCGGCGTTACGAGTATCTGGAATATCCGGCCACAACAATGCGGCGGCGAGCATGACAAGTAAAACAGTCTGCGCTGCGTATGCTGTTCGCCAGGGTCTTTCGAAAAACCCGCTGACCCACAATAACGATCGTTTACCCAGATTCTGCCGCTCAATAAATCGATCGATTCGCGCATTGATGTTGCGCATGTCGGGGACCGGAATCGGCTCGGAGCGCGACAGGCATTTTATGGAATCTCGCAGACTTTCCAGCTGACGCATTTCGCGCCGACACGCGACGCAGCTTTTGGCGTGCTCCAGAACTGCGCCTCGCTCATCATCGCTCAGCGAATTATTGATAAGCCACGGCAACAGCTCCATGGCTTGTTCATGCGGTATTGCGTTACGCGCGATCACGATTCTGCTCCCTGGATTGTCCTGCAAGTGCTGGCAGCAGAACTTTTAGTCGATGTCGGGCGTGGAACATGCGTGTCTTCACAGTATTGATGGGGCATCTCGCAATTTCGGCAATTTCCCGGTACGAGAAACCGCTGAAATAACTAAGCTCAACGACCTGCCGGTGATCCGGGCTCAAGCGCAGAAGCGCCGCCCGGATCCATTCGACATCCTGCGACGGCTTGTCCGCAATGGCGTTGGCATCAGCGCTGTGATCCAACGGCGCCTGGTAACGTCCCTCCGACCGTATGGCCGTCATTGCTTTTCGATACGCAATGCCAAATACCCAGGTCGACATCGCTGATGCACGACGAAATTTTCGGGCATCCTGCCAAACAACAAGCATGACGTCGTCCAGGACTTCCTCTACGGTTGCCGGATCTCGGAGTAATCGGCGCAGGTAGCCGTAAAGTCGCGGCTGATAAAGCCGATATATTTCCGAAAAGGCACCCCGATCGCCGCGGCCGACGCGAACAAGCAGTGCGAGATCTTTGGTATTGGATTGCTGCATATGGCGGCCAACCCGTTAAGTGAGCTCCTCTATTATAAGTCCCCGCAGACAGCCAGAAGGTTCAATTGGACAAAAGTATTTCAAGCTGACCGGTGTTTGAACCATTCTCGCAGCCGCGACTACTTACCCTGTATGCGATTCGGATTCGGAAGAAGCGCGCAGCGCCCGGTTTTTCTGCTGTCATTTTTTCTTGTCACCTTCATAGCCGGCTGTTCAGCGGGCAGTGGCGATGGCCTGAATATCAGTGGCCGGCCGTTGAGCGAAACTGCAGACGTGCCGCTTGCTGCCACGCTGGAGTCAATACAGTCCAATGTGTTTGATCCGTCCTGCATCGTGTGTCACGCGGGCGCGAATGCGCCGCAGGGACTGCGACTTGATGCACCAAATAGTTTCACCAACCTCGTTGGGATTCGCAGCCGAGAGAACGGGTCTGTCCTGCGAGTTGCACCGGGCGAGCCAAACAATAGCTACCTGGTTCGAAAACTCGAGGGTACTGCATCGGTCGGTGAGCGAATGCCGCTGGGCGGGCCACCGATTCCACAGTCCACGATCGATTTTGTTCGCCAGTGGATTACTGACGGCGCATTAGCCGATTCGACCGCACCGTCTGGCTCAGCACCGTTAATCGTCTCACTGACGCCCATGCCGGACAGCGTCGGCGCGTTCCCTGCGGAAATCATTGTTGGATTTGACCGGGACATGGACGCATCGACAATCAACGCGATGACGTTTGAACTCATGCGGTCCGGTGGTGACGGTCAGTTCGACGATGGCAATGAGGAAGCGATCCTGGCGCCATCGATTTCGTTGTCGAGCATGAATGCCCGGGTGGCCATCATGGATCTTGCCGGTGTGGCGCCTGTTCTGGATCGCTACCAGGTTACGTTGCGTGGCACCGGTGCCAACGTGATGCTGAGTGTCGTCGGCACGGCGCTCGATGGGGAGTACACAGGTAGCTTGCCGTCGGGAGATGGCCTCGAAGGTGGCGATTTCGTGGTCGTGTTCGACGTACAGGGCCTGCAACCATCGTTGGATTCAATACAGGCCAATATTTTTTCGCCGACATGTGCGGTCGCCGGATGTCATACCGGTCCTACGGGACCGAATTTGCCATCCGGCATGGATCTGAGCTCGGCCAACGCGAGTTTTGCCAGCCTGGTTAACGTTGCAAGCGTCGAGTCACCAACGACTCGGCGTGTTGCAGCCGGGGATGCGAACAACAGTTACCTGATTCACAAGCTGGAGGGCTCGGCCGCGGTTGGCGCTCGGATGCCGTTCGGCGGACCCTTTCTCGAGCAGTCGAACATTGACGTGATTCGACTATGGATCGACAGCGGAGCAGCCCGGTGAGCCGCAAGTTTGGCAACAGGCTGCGATGGATCGCAATTGCACTAACAGGCCAGGTGTTGCTGAGCCAGTCAGTATTGGCGGAACCCTATATTGCCGTCAGGACCGGCATGAAATGCACGGTCTGCCATACATCTCCCTCGGGTGGCGGCAAGCGCACTGCCTACGGCAATGTTTATAGCCAGACGCAACTGGTCGCGCGCACGCTGGACCTTGGCAAACTGTGGACGGGTGAAATCAATCGCTATCTTGCCGTGGGTGGTGACGTCCGTGGTGGCTGGAGCAAGACCGACGTGCCCGCACAGGCTACTTTATCAGATTCAGGACTGGATGAATTGCTTGCGTATGTGGAAGTACGTCCATTTCCGCAATACCTGATGATTTACGTGGACGCAAAACTGCGGCCAGACGATCCCTATATCCGCGAACTGTACGCACGTCTTTCTTTAGGCGAAGGCCGCTGGACGATCAGAGCCGGCGAATTCTTTTTGCCGTTCGGATTCCGCCTGCAAGACGACGATGCGTTTATTCGTCAGGTCCCAGGCATCAATTACAATACGCCGGATAGCGGCTGGGAGGTTGGGCTTGAGCGTGGCAAGTGGTCAGCACAATTCGCAGTCACGCGCGGCACGGCCGGTGGGCCTGAGACCGATTCGGGCAAGCAATACAGCTTGCGCGTGAGTCATGTTGCAACGAAATGGCGTGTCGGCGGCAGTGTCAATTTCAACGATGCCAAAGTTGGCGACAGACAAATGCAGAGTGTATTTGCGGGATTGCGAACGGGCCCGGTCGCGTGGCTGGGCGAGATCGTCTATATCATCGACGATGGGACGACCACTGGCCGCCGCAGGCTGTGGGCGAGTCTGCTTGAGGCTAACTACACACTGAGGAAAGGTCACAATCTCAAGATGTCATTCGAATTTTTCGACCCTGATTCGAGCGTATCTGAAGATGAACAAAATCGGCTGAGCCTCGTCTGGGAATACTTCCCAACGCAGTTCTTCCGGACACGCCTGGGCTACCGACGATACAGAGGAATTCCGCAGAATCCCGCCCAAAACAGGGAACAACTCTTTCTTGAACTGCACATACCGTTCTAACACGCGAGAATTGAACCATTTGGCCGTCTCCGGCGACTGACCTAAAGACAGTTATCCATTTCGAGTCATGGCCTGTTGGGGGTTCATCATGAAGAGATATTTCAACGCGACCATCGCCGTCATCGCCACACTGACTTTGTCAGTCCTGATCAGTGCCTGCGGCGGAGGAGGCGGGGGAAGTTCGCCACCACCACCACCACCACCGCCACCACCACCGCCAGTGACACAGAACCCCGGCGGTCTCTGGTTCGCACAGCTTGTTTCAACGGCTGCGCCCGATGTCTTTACGAGTTTTGAGTTTAACGACAGTGCCGGATTCACAACCGGAACCGCGCCCTATACGGCGAACTTCTCCAACGGTAATGCGGAAACACGTGGCGTTCCTATTTTCTACATCAGCGGTTTGAACGCGTGGCACATACTGATCGGTACCTCGGCGACGGTCACGTTTGAGACGCTGCCAAGCACACTGAGTTTCTGGGTTCGCACTGAGAGCGCGATAGATGTCGCGGAGATTCAGATTCTCGACGAGAATTCGGTGGTGTTGCGAACCATCGTACCAACCAGCAATTACCAGCTCATAACGGAAAATCGAAATTCGGGTGAATCCTTGATTGGCTCTGTCGTGGTGACTAGTACCAGTGGCGGTGACGTTGTCATCGACGACTGGACATTCGGATATGCGGCATTTGCAGGTTCATCGAACGACCTCGCTTGTCTCGTTGCCGACTCAATGGAGTTCATCTGTGTCGTCGAAGATGCAATCGGCGACCTTGTTGCGAGCGCGCAAGGTACGCTGCAGATCACGAACGGGAATCAGGTTTCAGGCAGCGGCACGCTGTACGCCGCGCCCGGAACCGTGCTTGGTAACGGATCAACAATCACTACATTGTCTGTGTCAGCGGGCACGGTTACCGAGGGCACGGCACTCAATTTCGCGCTGGATGCGGGCGGCGGGACGGCGTCTGTCTCGATGGTGTTCGACACGGACTACAATCGAGGCAGTGATCTCGCGACGATAGCCGCGGTCTACAACACTTTCGACATATTCGGAGATACATCATCGTTTATCATTGACGCTGTAGGCGTAATCAGCGGTAACTCCGTGGCCGGGTGCGCGTTGACGGGTCAGGTATCAATTATCGATGCCGCATTCAATGCCTACGATGTGGCACTGGGCCTGGCAAATTGTGGCGGGCTCGATGGCATGTATAACGGTTTGGGCAACACACAGGACGATCTCGGGACCGATGACCAATTCGCTTTCGTCGTTTTCACCGCGCAGAACGCAATTTCCGGCATCGCAACGCAATAGTGCAGACACGCCGACCTGCTTTATACTGATTGGAGGGTTGTCACTTCATCAGCAGGTCGGTGAGCATTAACAAATTAGATATCGCAAATAGGCTATACCCGTAGGCTGTGAAGACTCGCGAACTCTTCAGCTCCCGCATCGCGACGATCCTGACGATGATCGGTGTTGCCGTCGGTCTCGGCAACGTCTGGCGCTTTCCCTACATGATGGGACAGTACGGCGGCAGCGCCTTTCTTATTGTTTACATCGTGTTCGTTCTTATATTCGCAATTCCTGCTGTAACGGCCGAATGGTCGCTTGGTCGTTACACCAGACACGGACCGATCGGCGCCATGCGTCGGGCCTTTGGTCCTTTCGGAAAGTGGATCGGTTATTTACTGGTCCTGACCGTGTTGATTGCCAACTCCTATTACGTGGTCATTGTCGGCAACGTCGCGTTCTCGGCCGTGTTCGCGATCTCGACGGGTTTTACGACGGCGACGATTCCTGAATACACGGCGGGTCTTGAAAACGGCTTATTGCAGGCTTTCGTGGCGACGTTGGTGATTGCTGCCGCGCTGTGGACAGTCCATCGCGGCCTCGGCAAGGGCATAGAACGCATCAGCCGAATGTTCGTGCCTTTGTTTGGCGTCATGATAATTGTCTTGATTATCATGGCATTGCGCCTGCCCGGGGCGATGCCCGCGCTCCGGGAGTTTCTTGCCCCGGACTTCTCTTTATTGACGCCAACCAGCCTTTTCGCGGCGCTGGGGCAAGCGTTTTTCTCGCTGAGCCTCGGCGGCACTTTCTACCTGGTCTACGGCAGTTACATAAGAGACCGCGATAGTATTCCGAGAACCGCGATCGCCACGGGTATTGGTGACGCCAGCGCGGCACTGCTTGCATCGCTGTTCATCGTGCCGGCCGTCCTGGCGCTCGGTCTGAATATGCAGTCCGGGCCACTACTGATTTTCGAGACTTTGCCGCGCATGTTTGCTGCAATTCCTGCAGGACGCATTATCGGTATCGCTTTTCTTATCGGTCTCTGGATGATGGCGTTCCTGTCCACGGTTGCTGCGTTCAAGGTAATCGTTGCCGCATTGACCGACAGTTTTCAATTTTCAGATAAAAAGGCGGCGTTGTTAGTCGGTGGCGTCGAGATGGTGCTGATGCTGCCGTCGGCTTTGAATCCCGACATCATCGGCACGCTGGACCTGATCTTCGGTTCGGGCATGCAAATGCTGGGCAGTGGGCTGACAATCGTCGCACTGTTTTGGGGCTGCGACAAAGCCGTCGCTGCGACGCAGATTTTCGGCGGAAAAACAGATCGCTTAAGACGTGTTTACCTTTTGTGGCTCAAGTGGGTCGTGCCGGCTACGCTGGGCGTAATGCTGTTACTCTATATCGCCGATTCAATCAGAGCACACGCTGGATGAGCAACGTCGATGCCTTCAATCGCGATTTCGCGCGCTATGATCAGGTGGCGAAAAATCACACGTATCGACTCGCCGAGCATGCAAGCGATGAATTCGATGACGACTACGTCATCGCCGCGCTGGACTTCGGTCGTTTTCTGAACGGGAACGCGAGCGACAAAGCAATATTTGTTGAAGAGTTTGGAGCCGCTGTTCAGGACATAGGATTTACCGTGCTGACCGGTCACGGCGTCGATACGCAACTTTATGACGATATGCATGAACTCGTCATTGAGTTGTTCGAGTCATTGTCCCTGGAAGAAAAAATGCGCTACCGCGCGCAGCGACAGGGTTCTGTAAATCAAGGCTATTTTCCCATCGAAGAGACCAGCGACATTCATCCTGATCAGGTTGAGGGTTGGGTATGGTGTCGGCGTGCGTTTGCAATGCAGCAAGAGCGGAGCACGAAATTTCGTGTAGAGGATTTTTGGCCGAATGAAAAATTCGAGCGCGAGTGTCGTCGCCTCGCGTTGAGCCATGAAACACTATTCAAGCCGATCGCCCAGGCCATGCTGCAATGTCTTGGCTGCGACCCGCACCTCTACGATGACAAGCTGACCAATACCAATTTTGGCCTGCGGCTCAATTATTACCCGGTGCTGAATTCGAAGCAGGTGCGAACAGGGGCAGGGCGTTTGCTCGGGCATGAAGATGTCGATCTGTTTACGCTATTGCCAGCGCCGCGCGAAGAAGGACTGCAGGTGTGGAATCATCGCAGCGGTAAGTGGATTCGATTACATGCGCCCGCAGGCTCAATTATTATTAATACGGGCGACTACATGCAACGCATCAGTAACGATCGCTTGCCGTCGACGACACATCGTGTTGGTAATGCCGCTGACGATTTAAATTCCAACGTACCCAGAGTGTCTTTTCCAATGGCTGTTTACGTGTGGGAGAACGAAATTCTGGATGTGCTGCCGGGGCTTGGCGAGCCGAAGTACGAACCGATCAAGGCGATCAATTTTCACACGCGTAGCACAGCCAAATTCTACGGTGATGATTACGCGGTCGAGTCATAACAATCGAGCCGCAAACGAATAACGCCGTTATCGCCGTTTTGCATTGCAGTGACTTGTCAGCCGCACTTGATTTCTATACCAACGAACTCGGTTTTCGTATCGACGTGATATTGCCGGCGGACTCGCCGCGCGAGTTTCGGCTTTCGGGCCACGGAATTCATGTTCGCCTTGAACGTGACGATGACGAACAGTGGGATGACAATCGAGTCACTGTGGAAGGTGAGTGGGTTACTGGTCGAGCGGGGATGCACTACCGCGACCTGATTCCGGGTCGACTGGGTGGCCATTTCATTGCTTCGCATATTCGAATACCGCAGGGCGGTCCGGTGCCGGACTACGTTCATTACCATGACGTACAGTTTCAGATGATCTACTGCTATCGCGGATGGGTGAAAGTCGTCTACGAAGATCAGGGTGCGCCGTTTGTTATGAACGCGGGTGATTGCGTGCTGCAACCACCGCACATACGTCACCGCGTACTGGAATGTTCGGATAACATGGAGGTGATCGAGGTGAGTTCTCCAGCCGAGCATGAAACTTTCGTTGATCATGACATGGAGTTGCCGACTGCAACTTTGAAGTCAGGGCGTGAATTTAGCGGCCAGCGTTTCGTACATCATCAACTCAGCGATGCAAAATGGGCCGCATGCGACATCGATGGTGCCGAGGCACAGGAGTCAGGTATAGGCAATGCGACGAAGGGCCTGGCGAATGTGCGGATTGTTCGACCGGCTAGTGATTCCAGGGAGTTGCGCCTCAATACCGCAGCTACAATTTTCTTCAACTTCGTATTACAAGGCACCGCAAATATGCGACGACA
>PVMS01159866.1_pt1 | contig 10096 bp, 8 predicted proteins | sample 1853461 | NCBI WGS metagenome assembly PVMS01 (sample SAMN08582032, study PRJNA380276) | Marine sediment metagenome, whole genome shotgun sequencing project. | isolation source: ocean sediment barecode stripped | collected 2017
CAAATTACCGATTTCCGTTAATTCGGCCATTTTTTATTTATTCTTCAAGGTATGCAGGTAGCGCTGCAGTTCCATCACCGCGGTATAGTCAAAGAAGCCATTATCATCCGGTTCCTGCCTGGCCCACTGGTGCAGGGTGTGATCGCTCATTTCAAGCAGTTCTTTCGCCTCATCGACGAAAATAGTCAGTAATTCAGAGTCCTGTTCGTCTTCAGGCGCCTCTCTCATCATGGTCAGGGTGTCAACGAATTCACCCGAGGGATGATCGGCGTCGTCTGGAATTTCTACGGTATGTTGTTCCAGGTCTTCGGCCAGAGTCTGCAGGCGCATTTTCAAATCCTTTGAAATTTTCGGTAACCGACGGGTTTCGACCAACTCGGTAGTCATCGACTGGAGCGCTTTACAACCAGTTCGGTAAAGAGCTATGACCTCGTGATCAAGCGCCATGGACTGGGCAAGTGCCGATCTGAGTGGCTTTTCCAGTAAACTCGCGAGCTCACCGATACTGCTGATATCCGCGGTACGCGAGGCGCCGTGAATGGTATGCAAAGCCCGATAAAAATCCTCGCTCGGAATCAGTAACTTTAATTTTTCTGAATAATCAAGGGCGGAATTTACTGTGTTTAGGTGCTGTTCGACCTCTTGTTGGTAAATTGTCAGAAGTTCGGGGGCGAACGACAGGCCGGTTACTTCGCTCGATTCTTGATCCCCCCCGGGCACCCTTTTGCCTACCTCTTCTCCAGGTAGCCGCACTTTTGTCGTCTCTACTAAAGGGACCGGGGGTTCCTCCCCGGTGAATGGTTCGAGCTCTGATTTCAGCTTCGGCTGCCTGCTGCTATACCCGTCAGGCATATCCTTATCAGACCTAGCAGGAGAGGCCAGGTCGTCCAGGTTTATATCGATGTCGGATGACGCGCCGATAACAGGTGCATCCAGATTAGCTGCCTCACTTTCTTCCTGATCGGACGTCTCAATACCTGGTGATACGGTTTCGGATGGTTCCTGAAAGTTGCGCTCCTTCGCCGGAATCGGTTCCTGGTCAGCATCGTCAATTTCACTGCTGCCTGCCGGACTATCGGTAATCCTGTCGTAGGGCGACTCGGTTTCTGTCTCCTGCCTGCCCGCGCGTTCGAGAAAAACCTGCCTGGGTTTAAATTCCGCCAGGGCTCTGGCCAGGCCTCGCAGGTAGGGAATATCGACCTTCGGTGAGTCACCACCTTTGAGTTCTACCACCAGTTCGGACAAGCCAACCGCGGCCAGGCCGACAGCATCGATGACCTCATCGCTGGGTAAAATAGTTTTATCGATAATCCGATTGAGTAGCTGTTCGTAATCCCAGGCAAATTCTCCGATTCTCATTGCACCGACCAGGCGACCACTACCCTTGATGGTATGAAACGCGCGCCGGATATTGTTTAGCGCATTCGCGTCTTCGGGGTGTAACAGCCAGTCCTGCTGCAAGCGACTAATGCTAATCGCCTCTTCTTCGGCTTCCTCCAGGTAGATCTCGAGTATTTCCGGATCACTACCCAGTACCAGTACCTCGGCTTCCTCCTGTACGGGCACTACCTGCAGCGGTTTGTCAGCAACTGCAAAATCATCGTCTGCAACTTCGTCTGAATCAAAAACCCCACGAGAAGTCACATCCAGTACCGAATGCAATGCTTCCAGATTATGGCCTAATTCTTCAACTAACTCTTTATCGTCTTCAATGACCTCGATACCAGTTGACGGTATCGGTGCAGGGACATCGTCGGTGTCGATGTCTTTTTCATCGATGACTATGGTCTCAGCATGTCCGGGCCAGGATTCACTGGGTTGTTCGGGTTCGGTCACCGGTGGCTCGCTAAGCTCAGTTTCGATCTGCTCTCGTGATATGCCGGCCTCTTCCTGATCCTGGGCTGACAGACTGATTTCCGGGGTTTCGGCTACCGGCGTTGCAGTCACTAGTAAGGCCTGAAGCTGCGCATCGGCAAAATCTAGAATTCTGTTGGCGTCACCCCGTTTTTCGCCCAGTGCTTCGAGATAATATTCGAGACTGACAACCACCTGTGACAGTGCATCGAGCCGATCCGAATCCATAAACTCGACAATATCATGCTCTTTCAGATAACGGATCAGACCATCGATCACCACCACTGCCCGGTCCTGATTGAGCAACACCAGTGCGCCTCGCGTTTCTTCCATCAGGGCCACGCATAAATCTATGTTCTCACTTCGGCCAGGGTCCTTTACAAATTCCAGAATTGCGTTCTTGGTTTTCTGAATATCGTCAAGTGCCGCAGTGACCACTGCAATGAGCACACCTTCCAGCTCATAGTCCCTCGATATGTCGCTTTCCGAACTCTCCTGTTGATCATCCACAGGTGGCCGTTTCTGCATAACATCCAGGGCCTGTTCTACCTGCAGCAGCTCTTCAGCCATCGATATCATGGTCTCTTCGATGCCCGCCTGATCACCCTCGATAATCTTTTTCACTGAGATAATTTGTGATTCGATTAACTGCCGCTGCTGACCAAGTCCGATCATCGCCAGGGTATCCGAAATGATATGAAGTTCCCGCGGAACTTCTTTGAGCAAATCTATATTGGTCAAATCACCATTGATATAAACTTCGAGCGTTGATTTTACCGTTTCAATATCGACTTTCATCGCTTCAGCAACGGTTTTTAATAGTGCCTGGTTTGGTCCTGCAATATTATCAAGCACCTTGCTGCGGTTCGCTTCACTGGGTAAAAACTGCTCGAGGCGATAAGCTGTTTTGATCGCCTGAGTTTTGGGTCCGTCGCATTCAGGTTGCGCTATGTAGAATAGAAAATTCTTGATCAATTCGATCGGTTGATGTTGCAACAACCCCCGCTCGCCGATAATCAAGATGACTCGAAATAATGCATCCACCTTTCCCAGAAGATTTTTAATTGATACGCCCAATCCAAGTTGCTGGCGTGAAACTGATTCAATCAGGGCGCCGACGATCCACCATATCCTCGCCACCTGCTCGCTAAACGATCGCTCTTCTAAGGTTTCACAAACCTTTTCCAGGCGTCTCAAACTCTCTTCGATAGACTTTTCCCTGATGATATTGAGTAAGCCGTACTGATATATCGGGCGTAATTTTTTTGCCAGCAACCTCGATGCCGCATTGCTGCGATCATCGATGCTGTCTGCCTCTGCACTCTCCGTGTGCATAGAAAGGTCAGGAAGGAAGAGTAATTTTTCGGAGAAAAGATCCTGATTTCTTACCGCGCGAATATCATTTAACAGCGGTAATATGGCAATTGGAATATCCTGGTTACCGGATTGTATATGTTCCAGATAGTCGGGCAATTGCAGCACAGCGCGTAACAACACTTCGAGCGATTGATCACTCTTATCCTTCTCGTGATCAATGATAAAATCACAAAGCGACACCATTTCCTCGGCCAACATGGCTGCACCATATTGTTCGATCATCGTCAATACGCCCAGAATAACCCCGAGATGCTCTTTCACAGAGACGAGCAGGGACTGATCGTCTTCTTCAACGTATAACTTGATCTCGGCTTTTATTTCAGCCAGTTTATCGTCTATGGATTTCTTAACCCAACCCAGAGCACTATGTCTTATCGAGGTCTGTTGATAATTCATGCGTGTTACTCTGCTTTACTATCCAGCGCTCCAGACTGGTCCGGGTTCTGGATGAAGGTACTGTCGGCACTTACCGTGCCAGGCAGCTTGAAGCCTGCGACTGACTTATGCATCGCCTCTACCATGCTCGAAAGGATGCCGATCGAACCCGATACCTGGCCTGATCCCTCTGAAGTTTTCAGCGTTATTTCCTGGATTACACCCATCGCCTCGGTGATTTTGATACTGGCAGTAGCCTGCGATTTGGTCGAATCTGATATCTCGAGAATGCGCTGTGCCAGATTCATCGAGACCTGTTCTATTTGATCCAGCGCGCCACCCGCTTTTTCGGTAAGCCGGGCACCCTTAACAACGTTTGCGGTACTTTGCTCCATTGACACGGCCGCCTCTTTGGTATCGGCCTGAATCGCTTTAACCAGGGCTTCTATCTGCTTGGTCGCATCACCGGTCCGCTCTGCGAGTCGCTGCACCTCGTCCGCAACCACAGCAAATCCACGCCCTGCTTCACCGGCCATCGAGGCCTGGATTGCAGCATTCAGGGCGAGTATGTTGGTCTGATCCGAAATTTCCGTGATTAGATTAACGATATCGCCAATTTCCTGTGAACTTTCACCCAGGCGCTTGATACGCTTGGAGGTCTCCTGGATCTGCTCGCGAATAGTTTCCATGCCGCTGATAGTCTGACGTACGGTTTCGCCACCATTATGCGCAATACCTACCGACTTACGCGCCACTTCGGCGGAATCACCGGCCTTTGCGGATATATTGGTCATCGACCGGGATATTTCAGTGATAGCGGCACTGGCGGCGGAAATTTCCTTGGCCTGCGAAATACTCGCTTTTTCCAGCTGCTCTGTCGTGCCTCGCGTTTTGTTCACCGCATTACCTACCTGTGCCGCGGTCTTGTTAATCGTTTCAACCAGATCACGCAATGCGTCGATAGAGTAGTTAACCGAATCGGCGATCGCGCCTGTTATGTCTTCGGTCACCGTGGTATGCGTGGAAAGATCTCCGTCTGCGAGATTGGCCATTTCGTCGAGCAAACGCAATATAGCGCGTTGGTTCCGGTCATTTTGCTCCTGCGATTCGAGCAGGCTACGTTGAGATCTACGCGTCAGCGCGGTCGCGAGCAGCGCCAGGAAAATTAGCGTAAGGATCCCGAAGCCATACCCGGCTAGTGTCATTATTCGCAGGTCTGCATCTTTGCCAGATATCTTGCCGGCAAGTTGGTCCGACGCGGCCAACATCCGCGGCCTGAGGAACTGGATCTCGAGCGCTGCCTGATGAAGCTTGAATAACTGGGGTGTATTATTCAGTATTTCGATCACGTTATTCTTCACCACCGAGAACAAATCGGCAAACCGTACTAGTTTGGCTACCACTGCCCGACCCTTGAACTTGTTGATACCGAGAGCAGTACTACCCTGTAACATAGCGATAAGTTGAACTTCAATTTGCTCCGCATCGCTGGAAAATCTTTCGGCTGCAGCCATCACGGTTTCGCCACCGGTCAGAATCTGGCGCATGCTTTGTTCGAGTCCATGAATCAAAATCAGCTGACGGACTACAACTTCAATATTCTCACTCGGCGCCCTGGCCTTTATCAGGTCTTTGATGACCCCGGTAAATAACTTTTCCAGTTGCGGCAAAGATTCCTTGATCAGGGTAACGTACTGGTTCACGGTTTCGATCGGAACCTCTGCCGCTACCAGGGTATTGATATTAACATCGTAGTTATCCCAGGTAGTCTGAAGATTAGAAAGCTCGGCAGAGAATTCTATCGACAGCGGAGGGATATTCTCCGAATCATTGCCTTCCTCGAGGATGCGCAGAGAATTAATATATCGATTTCTATTTTCAGCCAGTCGAACGAAAGCTTTTGAATTTCCGCTAGCTACTTCGAGTGCACTGATCGCAATTTGCTGCGAAATAACCTGCAGTTCGAGAACGATCGAATTATGAATTTTGCTGTAGCGGGAAAGAACGGTTTCGAAACTTAGCAGGGCGGCCATGACCAGTATAGATACTACCAGTAAGCCACCCACAAAAATAACATTCTTACCGGTTGCCCTGTCCTTACGGTTTGTCGCAGAGCTTTCTGCACTACCTCCCGGGAGTAAGTTTTTTAATTTTTGCAGCAGTGCCATGGGCCCCTCATTGACTCATTTATTTTCAACCTGGTTTTCATACAACTCTAATGAATTGCTCTGTATTGACCAGTTTATCGACGCTGAACACGTTCCATCGCTGCACCCGGTCGACAAAAATGCCAGTAAGATAGTCTCGAACAGGCCCCACCTCAGGAGCAATTTCATCCCGGCACTCCTCGGGCTTGAATCGCCTTAAACCATACACTTCATCAACCAGCAAACCTGCTATCAGCCCGTTCTGGTTAATGATCAAAATACGGCTTTCTTTGCGTAACTGGGTATCACTGCCGAACAGGAACGAATTCATGTCAAGCACAGGCATCAGTGTGCCGCGAACATTTGCCAGACCCTTGACCCAATGTTTAACCCCGGGTACTCGAATGGTTTCCGGTGGCGGCAAGATTTCGTTTATTTCATCCATTTTTGTCAGCAACGGAATGCCATTAATCTTGAATCCAATACCGGTCCAGTCGTCTACTATAGACTCGTTGACTGGCAAGCCGCTGGAGTTTTCTCGACAGTTGGCTTCCAGTGTCTGCAATAATTGGAAAGGTGAGGTAACCGGCATCGCTATTAACCCAGCACTTTATTTATCCGCTCGATCAGATCGGATTCGCTGACGGGTTTTACGATGTAATCCTTCGCGCCCTGACGCAGGGCCCATATCTTGTCAGTTTCCTGATCCTTGGTAGTGATAATGATGACCGGTATTGATGAAGTATGTGGATTTCTGCTCAGATCACGGGTCGCCTGGAAACCATTCTTACCCGGCATAACTACATCCATCAGAATGCAATCTGGTTTTATTTCGATCGCCTTTTCAATGCCCTCTTCACCGTCAACGGCAGCCGATACCTGGATCTCGTGTTTTTCCAGTATCGTCCTGAAAACATGCACCTCGGTGGGTGAATCATCAATTATGAGGACGTGCGTCATTCGTGTGTTACCTCTTTAATATACGCGGTAGAAACAAAAATTATGCTTTACCGACGTGCGTGGTTATCGCATTAATTAAATCCTCCCTGGAAAACGGCTTGGTTAAATATTTTTCTGATCCAACGATGCGTCCACGGGCGCGATCAAAAATACTATCCTTGCTGGACAACATGATGACCGGGGTCGCTTTAAACGATTGATTGTTTTTAATTAGGGCGCAAGTCTGGTAGCCGTCCAGTCTTGGCATCATGATATCGACAAATATTATGTCAGGTTTGTGAAGCGTAATCTTCGCCAACGCCTCGAAACCGTCGATCGCAGTGACAACTTCACAACCTGCTTTCCTGAGTAAAGTCTCCGCACTTCTGCGAATTGTTTTACTGTCGTCAATCACCATTACCTTGGCATTCAAGCCGGTCTGACTAACGGCGTCATCTACTTTCTGTGACTTCTCGTTCACATCTCCCCCCAAGGGTTTTAGGCTGGCTGAGACCATCAATTCTCCCTATTGATTATAGTGATCTTCCCATTTAAAACCAGAGATTTAATTAGACTAACTGATGTAATTTCTATCGTATGAACCGCTGTTTTCAGGTCCTCGAGGGTCCACTTCGACGGGCTAAAAGATATCCCTGGGAAGCGATTAAAATTGATCGTTTGGGCGAACCTCAACCGGCCCAGAGGTGTTTACCGGGTATAATTTCGAATTTGATGGGCGAATCTCCCGAAATTCAGTAAAATGAGATACCACTCCAACCCATCCATCAGGCGTGTATGAAATTAGGTATTGTCATGGACCCGATCGAGTCCATAAAACCCTGGAAAGACTCGAGTTTTGCCATGCTACTGGAGGCCCAGGATCGAGGCTGGCAAATTTATTACATGGGCCTGGGTGACCTGTATATGGACAACGGCGTCAGTTATGCACAGTATCACCTGTTAAGTTTAAAAGACCAGAACCAGGATTGGTACGTCAAAACCGACCCCGGTATTTGCCGACTCGATGAACTGGATGTCATTTTGATGCGCAAGGACCCACCTTTCGATCTCGAGTATATCTACACCACCTATTTACTCGAACAGGCCGAGGAAAATGGCACTCTGGTCGTGAATAAACCGGCTAGCCTGCGAGATTGCAACGAAAAGCTTTACACTCGCTACTTTCCACAATGTTGTGTCGCCTCCCGCATAAGCCGGAATTCAGACAGGTTGATCGAGTTCATCAACGAGCACCAGGATGTCATTATCAAACCTCTGGATGGTATGGGAGGACAGTCTATATTTCGAGTCAGGGCAGGCGATACGAATACCAGCGTGAGACTCGAAACGGTGACCCGAAATGGGACCTCGCTGACCATGGCGCAGCGCTATATCCCGGAAATCAGTGGGGGTGACAAACGCATCCTGTTAGTCAATGGTAAGGCAATACCCTATGCGCTAGCGCGGTTACCGGCCAAGGGTGAAAACCGGGGTAATATTGCTGCCGGTGCCAGTACGCGAGGGCAGCCGCTGAGTGAACGCGATGCCTGGTTATGCGATCAGATTGGCCCCAGCCTGCGTGAAAAAGGACTTGTTTTTGTCGGAGTCGACGTCATTGGCGACTATATCACCGAGATCAATGTCACAAGTCCGACCTGCATTCGCGAACTTGACCTTGAGTTTGATTTGAATATCAGTGCGGACCTGTTCAATTGCATCGATCAACTTATTGCGGATTAGATAGCCCGCTTATAACATGAAGGCTTCACGCAATATGCGGACTAGCCTACTGGTATTAGTTATTCTGCTCGCCGGTTGTGACAGTCGGTTGCAGCTGGTTGAACAGCGTATATTACAATTCGGCACCATCATCGATGTTAGCCTGATACACGCCGATCGCGCCAAAGCCGAACAAGCCCTGGTCGAAATTGAGAAACGACTAGCGCTCTATCGTCGCTACTGGCACGCCTGGGAGGACAGTGATTTGAACCAGTTCAATCATGCACTGACCTCGATGCAGGAAACCGCCATTCCACCATCTCTCACCGAACTGATCGATTTGAGCCAGCGCTACTATCGCAGTTCCAATCGCCTTTTCAATCCCGCGCTGGGTAAGCTGATCGCTGCCTACGGATTCCACGATGCGTCAGCAGTGGACCAGGCCACGATTTCAACGATTCTCCAGGATATGCCCACTATGCTAGATTTGAAAATAGAGGGGCAACTGGCAACCAGTGCCAATGCGCACCTGCAACTCGACTTTGGCGGCATCGCCAAGGGTTATGCCATAGGTCAAATCGCCAGTATGCTGAAGCAACAGGGATTCCAGCACTTTTTGATCAATGCCGGGGGTGATCTAATTACCTCGGGAAACAAATTCGGCAACGCCTGGACCCTGGCCGTGCAAAATCCTTTCGCACCTGGAGCTATAGCCCGCATCGAACTAATCGGCGCCCATAGCCTCTTCACATCGGGTAACTACCAGCGTTTTTATCACAAGGATGGTAAACGGCTTCACCACATTATCGACCCACGCACCGGTAAACCATCCGCAGCGATCAGTTCGGCCACGGTGTTGACTGGCGACCCGGTACTCGCCGACGTGGCAGCCACTACGCTGATGATCGATGGCCTCGATAATCCGGTTACCTTGGCAGGTTCGCTGGGCATCGAAAATTATCTGATCGTCAGTGAAGATCAGCAGATTACCATTTCTCGCTCGTTCGCCAGTCGAGTCAAACTTATTTCTACTTTGCCAGTAACGATTATCGATTAAAGCATCAAAAGGTTCTAAACTCTAAATGGCTGGTACGGCGCCTGCAAAATTGGCAAAATAGGACCTAGATGACCCAAAATCACTCACCAACGCTTAATCCCGGCATCGGTGCCAGCGATCGCCTGGGACTCACGCTGTTTCTGGCGCTAACTATTCATGCGATTGTAGTGCTTGGAGTGGGTTTTACCTATTCTAAAAATTCCAAATCCGGTGCTCTGCCCAACCTTGATATCATCCTGGCCAATTCGCAAAGCCTGGAAACGGTTGAAAATCCAGATTTCCTCGCCCAGGTCGACCAGGCGGGTGGTGGTAAAGCCGAGGAAAAAGCTCGTCCCAGTGCGCCTGTGTCGGCCAATACGCCGCTCGACCAGTTGGGTCTCGCGGAACAGGCTCGATCCGAACTACGCCGTAACCAGCTGCAAATCGATCGCCTGTATTTTATTACCCAGGACGAATTTCAACACAAGGTCGAGAAATATTCGGTGCCAGCGATCGCCTGGGACTCACGCTGTTTCTGGCGCTAACTATCCATGCGATTGTAGTGCTTGGAGTGGGTTTTACCTATTCTAAAAATTCCAAATCCGGTGCTCTGCCCAACCTTGATATCATCCTGGCCAATTCGCAAAGC
>PVMS01107964.1_pt1 | contig 10095 bp, 10 predicted proteins | sample 1853461 | NCBI WGS metagenome assembly PVMS01 (sample SAMN08582032, study PRJNA380276) | Marine sediment metagenome, whole genome shotgun sequencing project. | isolation source: ocean sediment barecode stripped | collected 2017
CGAGCGTGTATGAACCGATCTGTTTCTGCCACCATTTTCACTGCGGGCGCTGAACGGCTTCAGACCGGGGTTTGCGTGGCAGATAGTCATCCAGATATTTATCGATCAGTTCCCCGACCGTATGGCGCTTTGCCTGGGCGACATTGAGGTAACGGCCCTCCTCCATCGAAGCTTCAACAGACTGTGCCCATTTCTTGGCGTCTGTCTTGCGGCCAAACGTTAAGGATTGAATCGGGTAGCCCTTCTTACGCACCTGAACCCGGTAGCTAAGCTTACCGTTCTTGCCGATGCGTTGCTGGATATAGGCCATGGCCGCACGTCCTTCCCGGTATCATCCTTGATCCTGGAGAATCCTGAACTTGCGTGGTTTATTAGCATGAAGTGCACCACTAGTGCACCATTGACGGGTAAAAATTATTTCTGCATCTGAAAAAATAGTATAAGCCATTGATATTACGTATTTAATTTGGTGACCCCGACAGGATTCGAACCTGTGACCCTCAGATTAGGAATCTGATGCTCTATCCGACTGAGCTACGGGGCCCTATGCTGCCTCTATCATGAATTGCCGAAGCGGCACCAGCGGCGGGCCGAGGATCGCACAGCTTTGCGCAGGACTCAAAACCGGGATCACAAACGGGATTGTCGGTCTACGTGTTAAAAGCGCGGTGATCTGGCGTGTTGTGATCTGGATCTTGAGCGCGACGGCGACAGCCGCCGCCGGTGAAAACGGCTGTGACGCCGGCCCCTGGGCCCTGATCGAAACGGCTTCGGTTGCCGACGCGCGCACAATTGTGCTGGGCGATGGCCGGGCGGTTCGGCTCGCCGGCCTTGAGAGTCTTGCGGCCCTGGCCCGTGACCCGGGAACTGCCGATGCAATGGACGCGCGGCTGGCCGACCGGCTGGCGCAATGGCTCACCGAAAAACAGCTCCGCATTCGCATCTTGCCGGGTAAGCCGGATCGTCACGGCCGGCGCGCCGCCTTCGTTATGGCCAGTGGCAAACTGCTTCAGGAACACCTTCTGGACGCTGGTCTGGCGGTTTTTATGCCCGAAAGTTTCCCCGGTAATACCACTGGCAGCGATGCCGGCGTTGCCTGCGCCAGGCGGCTTCTTGCCGTCGAGGCGGCAGCGCGGATTGCCCGGCGGGGCGGTTGGTCCGAGCCCGGAATTGTCGTCGCCGCCGCCCGGCCGGACGCGCTTTCGTCACAATTTGGCCATTTCGTCATCTTTCAGGGAATCGTCCGTTCGGTTGGAACGCGGCGCGACCGGACCTACATTGATTTCGGCAGACATTGGCTGAGCGACGTGACGGTTGAGATCACCGCATCAAGGCGCAAATTCTTTGGCGGCGAGGCGGTGTTGGAGGAACTTGTCGGAAATCCGTTCGGGTCCGCGGCTTCCTGCAGGAAAAGGCCGGACCGATGGTGTCGGCCCGGCATGCGGCCCAGATCGAGGTGCTGGCGGACACCCGATCCAGGTAACGGCGCAAGGCAACTGGACGTGGTGACTGCGATATGACGAGGAGGGTCTTGATTTTCGCCATGGGGGCGGGCAAAGCCACGCGCATGCCCAAGCTGGCCATCCTTGTCGCAACGAGCCTGGCTCTGACCGCTTGTCAGTTGGCCGGCAGCGGCGCGCCGGCGCGCGTCGATCCGGTGGCGGTAACGTCGCAACGGTTGCCGAACAACCTGGAAGAAGCGATCGGCGCCAGGGAGAACCCGCGGGTCATCGCCGAATATGGCGGCGTCTACGCCGATGCCGATCTGGAAGCGGCCTTGGGCGAAGTCGTCGCGCGCATTGTGGCGGCATCCGACAATCCCTCGCGCCGGTACCGCGTGACGATCCTCAATTCACCGGTGGCCAACGCCTTTGCGTTGCCCGGCGGTTATCTTTACGTAACACGCGGGCTTCTGGCGCTTGCCGATGACAGTTCGGAACTGGCGGCGGTATTGTCGCACGAGATCGCCCACGTGATTGCCAATCATGCCCTGGAACGGGCCAAGGTTGTCGAACAGGCCGACATCGTCGCCCGCGTCGCCAGCGATGTCCTGTCCGATCCGATTGCCCGCGACGCGGCAACGGTCAGCTCGCAAATGACATTGGCAAAATTTTCGCGCAACCAGGAAGTCGCCGCTGACCGGATCGGCATCATGATTGCTGGCCGCGCCGGCTATGATCCCTTCGCCGCCTCGCGCTTCCTGAAAAAGCTGGAGCGTTATGCCGCGTTCCGCTCCGCTATCGGCGCCGATGATGATGCTGTTAACTTTCTAGCCTCGCATCCCGCCGCCTTGGAACGGCGCGACCTTGCCATCCGCACAGCCCGCCAGTTTGGTGCGCCGGGGATCGGCGAAACCGGCCGCGATGCCTATCTGGCCAGTCTCGACGGCATGATCTATGGCGACGACCCTTCCGAAGGCTTCGTGCGCGGCCGCCAATTCCTGCATCCGCGCCTGTCGATCAGCTTTACCGTACCGCCCGGCTACCAGCTGGAAAACACCCGCGAAGCGGTGCTGGCCGCCGCCGGGCGCGACACCGCCATGCGTTTTGACGGCGTCTCGGTGCGCGCCACCGTCTCGCCGGCCGACTATCTCGCCTCCGGTTGGATAAACGGCCTTGAGCGCGAATCGATCCAGTCCGTTACGACCGGGGGCGGTCTGCCGGCCGCCATCGCCAGCGCTGCCGCCGGTGGCTGGGTGTTCAAGATCGGCGCGATCCGCGTCGGACCGACCCTCTACCGCCTGATTTTCGCCGACCGCCGTGGCGGCGGCGCGCTGCAGGTCGCCCTGAGCCAGACCCTGGCGACATTCCGGCGGCTCGATCCCGCCGAAGTCGCGCGGCTCAGGCCGCTCAGGATCGACATCATCACCGTCAAAAGCGGCGATACTGCCAGCTCTCTCGCCGCCCGGATGCGCGGTACGGAACGGCATGTGGAACTGTTCCGGCTGCTCAACGGTCTGGGCAGGAGAAACGCCCCCGCGCCGGGCCGCAAGGTCAAAATCGTCGTCGACTGAACCGCTATCGCCTTACGCAGAGTTCAGCCGGTAAACCGGCCAAACGCCGCCGCCACCGCCTCATAGACCGGCCGCTTGAACGGGATGACCAATTCCGGTGTCCGCTCCAGACGCTCCCAACGCCAATCGATAAATTCCGCCTCATGGGCGCCGCTACCCGGTGCGCTTATGTCGATCTCGCTGTTTTTCCCGGTAAAGCGGAAGGCGAACCATTTCTGGGTCTGGCCGCGATAACGGCCTTTCCAGGCGGCGCGGGCGATTTCGGCCGGCAGTTCATAAGCGAGCCAGCCCGGCGTCTGCCCCAACAGAGTGATCGAGGTGATGCCCGTTTCCTCCTTGATCTCACGAATGGCGGCCTCGACCGGCGATTCGCCCGGATCGATGCCGCCTTGCGGCATTTGCCATTCATGGCCCTCGGCAACATGTTCCGGGCCGCCCTGGCGCCGGCCGATGAAAACCGCATTGGCGGCGTTGAACACGGCGATCCCGACACAAGGCCGGTAACGCGGATCGGGGGTATCAGAATGAGGCTTGGCCGGTTCGAATTTGGCCGATGCAAGCCCGGCAAAACCGGGCTTGTCGATCTTGGTCATCATCGGCTTCGCCGGCACCCCGGCTATCGCGACAGGGCGGCGCTAGCCGGCACTAGCGCGATGCCGCGTTCGCGGGCCAGCGGTATCCAGGCGGCAAGCGTCCTGACCGTTGTCGGAAACGCCGACGCAACGCCGACGGCAATCCCTTTGGTGCGGGCGATCTTCTCCAGAATTTCCAGCTGCTTTTCGATCTGCCGCGACGAGCGCTGCTTGTCGATGGTGAGGTCTGCCGTGACGACTGGTGCCTTGATCGCACCGCCCGTCGCCGCGGCGGTGCTCTGCCCGGAAGAACCGTCGTCTAGAAAAAAGATGCCGCGCGCAACCAGTTCCTCAAGCAGGCTGCGGGTTGCCTGCTGATCGGCCAGAAACCGCGCGCCCATATAATTCATCACGCCAGTATAGCTTGTGATGCGGCTCATGGCCCATTGCAGGTTTTTCGCATTCGCCGCGCCGCCCGCCGATGTTAAAAGTGTGTGCTCGCCGGGATTCTTTTGCGGATAGCCAATCGGCTCCATCGGCAATTGCAACAGAATCTCATGGCCTATTTCGCGGGCCCTGCTGGCCCAGCGGCCAAGGCTGCTGCCATACGGCGCAAAGGCCAGGGTAACGTCTTCCGGCAGGTCGCGGATGGCCTTGCTGGTGCCGGTCTGGCTGAGCCCCATGCCGCCGACGATAATGACGATGCGCGGCACGCGGTCATAGGGCCCGACCATTGGCGGGCGCGCATAGGCGTCCATCGGCCGCAGACCGTCTTCGGCGATTTTCGGCACTGGGCCGAAAGCAGTGGTTTCCACAAGCTGATCGAGCGGCGCTGCCGTGGCCCGAACCCTGTTCGGCGGTATGGCTTGCGGCATGCCGGCAATCTGGGGCGGCGAATTTGCAGGGGGCATGACGGCGGCACCACCGGCGACCTGCGGTCTGGCCGACCCCATTGCGGCAAAGCCTGTCAGGCTTCCGGTCGTCTCCGGCTCGCTGTTTTCAATGCTGGCAACGGCGACCGGCCAGCCGCCATCGGGGTCGTCGACCGCGGCGATCCAGACACCAGCAACCGAGGCGACAATAAAAGCACAGCCGGCAAGGCCCCACACCAGTGGGGATAGGGAAAATCGCACACCAGCCTTGTCCTGCCGGCGCAACGGCGCGTTGAGGTCGTCTGCCGCCATCGACCCCTCCTATCGATCCATTAAGGCGCCCTTGAAGGCAACCCCGGACAACACTGCCGGCGCGAGGCTCGCGCCGGCTGATTCGCCACTTAGGTATACCCTAGTTGGGTATTCCCTGGGAGGGGTCCGGCGGAAACATGGCGTTGGCCTGAATTCCGCGCAAAAGGTCAAACGCGTAATTCAACTGCACGTCATCCTTCGGGTCGGGCGGCACATAGGCGGAGGTCGCGGACACTTCCTTTTCACCCTCCTTGCCGTCCTCACCGGCCAGATGGCCACGCAGGCTCGCTTCGCCGGTCGTCGCGGTTTCATCCTTCATCTCGTCGGGAAGCTCCTGGATGATCTCGATATCCGGATCGATGCCCTTGGCCTGGATGGAGCGGCCGGACGGCGTGAAGTAGCGCGCCGTCGTCAGGCGGATGGCGCCGTTGCGGCCAAGCGGAATGATGGTCTGGACAGAGCCCTTGCCGAAGGACCGGCTACCGACGATCGTCGCGCGGCGATGGTCCTGCAGGGCGCCGGCGACGATTTCCGATGCGGAAGCCGAGCCGCCATTGACCAAGACGATGACCGGCTTGCCCTTGACGCTGTCGCCTGGCCTTGCAGAGAACCGCTGCGTGTCCTCCGCGCGCCGGCCGCGGGTTGAGACGATCTCGCCACGGTCCAGGAACGCGTCGGAGGCGGCGATCGCCTGGTCGAGCAATCCGCCGGGATTGTTGCGCAGGTCGAGCACATAGCCCCTCAGCTTGTCGTGCGGGATCTCCTTGATGATTGCCTCGATCGCCGCCTTCAGGCCATCGGCGGTCTGTTCATTGAACTGGGTGATGCGCAGATAACCGATATCGTCCTCGATCCGGAAACGGACCGCCTTGATCCGGATAATGTCGCGGATCACCTTGATCTTCAGCGGTTTTTTCACGCCCTCACGGCGGATCGTCAGCAAGATCGGCGCATTGACCGCGCCGCGCATCTTATCGACCGCCTCGCGCAATGTCAGGCCAAGCACCTGCTCGCCATCGAGATGGGTGATCAAGTCGCCGGCCAGAACGCCGGCACGGGCCGCCGGGGTGTCGTCGATGGGCGTGACGACCTTGACCAGGCCGTCTTCCATGGTCACTTCGATGCCCAGCCCGCCAAATTCGCCGCGGGTCTGAACCTGCATGTCGCGGAAATTTTTCGGATTGAGATAGCTGGAATGCGGATCGAGCGAGGATAGCATGCCATTGATCGCCGATTCGATCAGATCGGCTTCCTCCGGCTCTTCAACATAATCTGCGCGGATCCGTTCAAATACATCGCCGAACAAGTTGAGCTGCCGATAGGTATCGGTCGCCGCCGCTGTCGCCGCGCCGCCGCTGAACTGCGAAATGCTTCCTGCCGCGACGGCGCCCAATATCGCACCGGCAAGCAGGAGGTTAAATTTTCCAATCATCCGCGAACCTCATTTTCATCACGACGATCCCACCATGGCGAGGGATCGATGGAATTGCCGTCTTTCCTGAACTCTACATAGAGCAGCGGTTGAACGGAAGTATGGTCAAGATCGCCCAAGCTTGCAAATTGGCGCGAGCCCATGATCGCGACTGGCTCTCCGGCAAGCACGAATTGGCTCGAAACGACATCGATTCGGTCCATGCCGGCAAGAACAATATGGTAACCGCTGCCGGCATTCAGGATCAAGATATTACCATAGCTCCTGAACGGCCCGGCATAAACCACCCAGCCGTCGGCCGGTGAAATGACCCGCATGCCGGAACGGGCGGCGATGGTCACGCCTTTTGTTCGTCCGCCCAGGCCATCATCGTCGCCGAAAGCCAGCCTGGTTTCACCGGCGACCGGCAATGGCAGCAATCCCCTGGCATCGACGAACCGCACCGCCGGGCCCAGCCGGCTGGTATCGGCCAGACGCCGCGCCGCTTCCTCGGGCTCTGCTGGCCGCAGTGCATCAACTGCCGCGGCGACGGATCCGGTTTCCTTCTCCAGGGCCGCAATCAGCCCTTCCACACTCTCCGCCTTGCCGGCCAGAACCGCCGCCTTGCGGCGCTCGCCTTCCAGTGCGTCGAGCGATTTTGCACGCTGCCGTTTCTTCGTCTCGATCAGCAAATTGATTCGCGCCTGCTCCTCACCGAGGCCTGCGTAACGGGTTTTGAGCGTATCGAGTTCGTTTTCGATACGGCGGCGCAGATCGGTCAGTTCCTGCAAATCGGCGGCCAGCGCCTCGGCCTCGACCCGGATGTCCGGCAATACGGCGGCAGCCAATATCGAACTGCGGATGGCCGCCAGCGCGTCTTGCGGCTGCGAGAGGATCGCCGGCGGTGGCGTGCGGCCCATGCGCTGAAGCGCCGCCAGAACTTCGGCAAGCACGGCGCGGCGGCCGCGTAGCGAGTCTCGGACGCCGTCTTCATTGGCGTAAAGGCTTTCCAGCCGATTTTCGATTCGCCCGATCTCCAATTCGCTCCCTCGCACCCGCTGCGCCGTCTCAAGCAAGGTTCTGCTGAGTGCCGCCCGGTCCGATTCCATCGCCTCGATTTCCGCTTTCAGGCCGGCCTGGCGGTTATCCGAAACGGCAATGGATTCCTGAATCGCCTCCAGTTCGATCTCGCGCGCCCGTTTTCGGCTTTCCGGCGTCGCCCGGTCCAGGGTTGATTCAGTGACCGTCCCGGTCGTTATTCTCTCGCCCGGTGGCTGCGGCGATTGCGCTTCGATCGCCAAGGTCGGTGCAATCGACAAGCCGAATGCAAAAGCAGCGGCATAGGCTGCGTTGGTCAAATCCAGCGTGCGCCGGACTCGGCATTGCGATGTCTTTTTGCGATTCGCCATCACGGCCATTGTGTCATTGATGCGCGGTGCCGTCATTGCCGCTATCGGTCCCAATATCAAGCTCACTATCAGGCCCGGTGATAGGGATGCCCGGCCAGGATCGTCATCGCCCGGTAGAGCTGTTCGGCGATGAGGACGCGGGCGATCTGATGTGGCCAGGTCATGCGACCGAGCGATAGGACTATATCGGCGGCGGCGACAAGCTCGGGGTCGAGGCCGTCGGCGCCGCCAATCGCCACAACGATGGTATCGGCCGCGCCGCTATTGGCCTGACCGCGCAACCAGCCGGCAAGCCTGTTGCTCGTCCAGGCCGTCCCGCGCTCGTCCAGACAGATCAGCCTGCTTTGTTGACCAGCGCGTTCTTTCAGACCAATCCGCTCTTTCAGGCGTTGCGCTTCCTCCGCCATTCGGTCGGCAGCGCGCGTTGCCCTGGATTCCGGCACTTCACTGACTGAGAAGCGATGAAATCCAGAAGTGCGGCCGGTTTTTTCAGCCCGCTCCAGATAGCGCCCGCACAAATCACGCTCCGGGCCGGCTTTCAGCCGTCCGACGGCTGCGATCGCGACATTCATCGGCGCGGTTCAAATCTCGGCGCGGCGATCCGAATAGGGTTCCGCCGACCACATTTTCTCGATGTTGTAGAAGTCACGGACTTCCGGACGGAAAATGTGGATGATGATATCGCCGATATCGATCAGCACCCAGTCGCAATGCGGCAATCCTTCAACGCGGACCGGGCCAAACCCCGCTTGCTTGAGGTCTTTCGCCAGATGGTCGGCAATGGCGCCGACATGCCTGTGCGAACGGCCGGAGGAAACGACCATGTAATCGCCAAGGGCCGATTTTCCCGCAATGTCGATGCTGATGGTGCTCTCGGCCTTGGAATCGTCCAGGCTCGCCAAGACCGTTTCAAGGCTTTTCCCGCGTGTCTTGCCAGCGCGAAGAGAAGCCGGGTGAGGTGCGCTCAATGGCGCGCCCTCGTCAGTTTGGGTCGTGTTCAGGATGATGTTCCTTTGTGATCCTAACCCTCATTTCAGCGGCTCCACGCCGCCACACCACACATAAGAGCGCAATGACGAAGGTTTCAAGATGATTTCTCCGAAATATTGGCCATTTTTACCGCTCCTGACCGGATCGCAACGTCGTCGAAGCGGCGGCCGTGCGCGGTCCCGTCAGGTGGATCCAGGCCGGCGCGCGGTAATCGGCAAGCCGCGCCGCCGCCGCCTCCGGCAACCGCCAATCGCGCAATGCATGCGCCATTGGCGCATTGAGCGGCGCCGTCAGCCAGCCCGGCCGGTTGACCACCGCGATCGGCACCGAGGCAGCGAATGCCGGCCAACGGTCCCAGCGATGAAAGCTGGCGAGACTGTCGCCGCCCATGACCCACACAAAACGGCGGTCGGCCAGCCTCATCGTCAGTTGTCTGACCAGATCGGCCGAATAGCGTGTGCCGAATTCAGCTTCGGCGCCGGTGATGACAAGGCGCGGATGTCGCGCGATACGCGCCGCCGCCGCCATGCGCGCGGCCAACAGCGGCAAGGCGTGCGTGTCCTTGAGCGGACTGCCCGGCGTCACCAGCCACCAGACCAAGTCGAGTTGCAGCCGCTGCAGGGCAATCAGGCATGCCTGACGATGGCCGACGTGGGCCGGGTTGAACGAGCCGCCATAAAGGCCAATGCGCTGGCCGGCGCCGCTTGGCGGCAGACCGGCGAACACCCGACTGACAAACGGCCCACTAATCGGCGCGGTCTGACTCAAGGACGGACCATTTTCATGGACGGATCTGGCCACTACCGTGGACGCGGTATTTGAAGCTCGTCAGCTGTTCCACGCCAACCGGGCCGCGGGCGTGCATCTTGCCGGTGGCGATGCCGATCTCCGCGCCCATGCCGAACTCGCCGCCATCGGCGAACTGGGTGGAGGCGTTGTGCATGACGATGGCCGAATCGACTTGTCCCATAAATCGTGTCGCGCCCGCTTCGTCGTCGGTGATTATCGCCTCGGTGTGGTGCGAGCCATGGCGGGCGATATGAGCCATTGCCGCGTCCAGTCCCTCGACCACCTTGACCGCAATGACGGCGTCGAGATATTCGGCCGGCCAGTCGGCCTCGCTTGCCGGCTCCACGCCTGCCGCAGCGCTCTGGACGGCAGTATCGCCGCGCACGATGCAGCCGGCCTCCTGCAGGGCGCTCACCAGCGGCGCCAGATGGCTTGCCGTCAGCGCTTTATCGACCAGCAGCGTCTCCGCCGCGCCGCAAATACCGGTACGGCGCATCTTGGCGTTGACAATGATCGCCTTGGCCATCTCCAGATCGGCCGGCGCATGGACATAGACATGGCAGACCCCTTCCAGATGGGCAAAGAGCGGCACCCGCGCCTCTTCCTGAACGCGCCCCACCAGGCCCTTGCCGCCGCGCGGCACAATCACGTCGATGGCGCCGTCAAGGCCGGCGAGCATGGCGCCGACCGCGGCGCGGTCGGTGGTCGGCACCATTTGCACCGCATC
>PVMS01149295.1_pt1 | contig 10095 bp, 6 predicted proteins | sample 1853461 | NCBI WGS metagenome assembly PVMS01 (sample SAMN08582032, study PRJNA380276) | Marine sediment metagenome, whole genome shotgun sequencing project. | isolation source: ocean sediment barecode stripped | collected 2017
AAAGGACGCGCTCAATGCGGCGATCGCAAAAGCCGCCGGCGGCGACGGGACGGTTACGCCATGGCGCGTCGTTGAGGTGGCCAATGAGGATTGGGTGACACTCTCCCAAGGCCAGCGGGGGCCGGTGCGTGCAGGCCGCTTCATCGTCCACGGCAGCCATGATCGCGGCTCCATGCCCCGCACCCGTTTCGTCATCGAGATCGACGCCAACCAGGCTTTCGGCACGGCCCATCACGCGACCACGCGCGGTTGTCTGCTGGCGCTCGATGAATTGGTCAAACGCGGCCGCCCGGATCTGGTGCTGGATCTCGGCACGGGCACCGGCATCTTAGCCATCGCCGCCGCCCGGGCGTTCGACCGGCCGGTGGTGGCAACCGACAATGACGCGCTCGCCGTGGCCATCGCGCAAGACAATGCGCGCAAGGCCGGTGTCGCCCATCAGGTCTTCGCGCTCCAGGCCGAGGGCTTCGCCCACCCCAAGCTCCGGCGCCTCGAGCCCGACCTGATCCTGGCCAATATCCTGACGCGGCCCCTCTACGATCTAGCCCCTGCCCTGGCGCAGCACTCGCGCCCAGGCGGTATCGCCATCCTCTCGGGCCTCACGGAATCCCAAGCCAGAGCCATAGAAGCGCGCTATTGCGGGCACGGCTTCGTCCTGGAAAAGCGAATCATTCTCGATGGATGGGCCACCCTGGTGCTAGGGCGCCGCAGCGCAAGGGTTTTACGCGATTGATCGGGATGGACGCTTCGGCCTACAAATCTTGCCATGTATCAAAGCTTCGAAGAGGCCAGCGCCCCGGCGGCCAGCGGCGACCGGGTCAAGGCAATACAACGGGCATTGAAGTCGCGACGGCTCAAGGCCTTCCTCGTTCCCCATAGCGACCAGCACCAGAACGAGTTCCTGCCCCCGTCCGAGGAGCGGCTGGCTTGGCTCACGGGCTTTACCGGCTCGGCGGGCGTCGCCATCGTGACCGAGAAGGGCTCGGCGCTGTTCGTGGATGGCCGTTACATCCTCCAGGCGCCAAAGCAGGTCGATACCGAAATCTTCGAGGTGTTGCAGGTGCCCGAGGCCAAGCCATCGAGCTGGCTGGTGGGCAAGCTCGCCCAGGGCGCCTCCGTGGGCTACGACCCCACACTCCACACCATCAAAGAAGTCGAACGCCTCACCAAGACTTTGAGCGCGGCGGGCATGAAGCTGAAGCCCGTCGACAAGAACCCCATCGATGCGGAATGGGGGGAGGACCGGCCCAAGCCGTCCTCGGCGCAGATCTCGCTCCACCCGCACGAATTCGCCGGGCGGGCCACGCAAGAGAAGATCGCCGAGATTCAGGCCAAACTCGTCGAGGCCGAACAAGACGCCGTGCTGCTCACCGCGCCCGATTCCGTCTGTTGGCTATTCAACATTCGTGGCGGCGATATCAAACACACGCCCATCGCGCTGGCCTTCGCCATCGTACCGGCGAAAGGCCGCCCCACCCTCTTCATCGACGAGGCGAAGGTCGGCGATCCTGTGCGGGTTGCGCTCAATCCCTTCATCGACATCGCCCCGCTCGACCAGCTCGACGAGAAACTGAAGAGCCTCGCCACCGACAAGGCCAAGGTGCGGTTCGATCCAGACTCGGTCTCCATGCGGTTTGCCCGCGCGCTCAAAGCGAATGCCGCCAAATTCGTCGCCGGCGAGGATCCCTGCATCCTGCCCAAGGCGCTCAAGAACACCGCGGAGATCGAAGGCGCGCGCGCGGCGCATGTGCGCGATGCCGCAGCCATGGCCCGGTTTCTCGCCTGGATCGACGAGGTCGGGGATTCCGGTAAGGTGGACGAGGTGTCGGCGGCCATCCGGCTCGAGGGTTTCCGCCGCGAAACCGGCCAGCTCAAAGACATCAGCTTCGACACCATCTCGGCCTCGGGCCCACACGGCGCCGTGGTCCATTACCGGCCGACCAATGCCTCCAAGCGCATTCTCGACAAGGGCTCGCTCTATCTCATCGATTCCGGCGGCCAGTATGTCGACGGCACCACCGACATCACCCGCACGCTGGCCATCGGCAAGCCCACGGCGGAGATGCGCCGCCATTACGGCATTGTGCTGAAAGCCCATATCGCCATTGCCGCGGCCCATTTTCCGAAAGGCACGCGCGGGCAGGACCTCGATCCTTACGCGCGGCGGCCACTCTGGGAGGCGGGGCTCGACTACGATCACGGCACCGGCCATGGCGTCGGCAGCTATCTGTCGGTGCATGAGGGGCCCCAGCGCCTATCGCGGCTTGGTTCCGAGGTGCTGGAGCCGGGCATGATCCTGTCCAACGAGCCCGGCTATTACTTGGAAGGCAAATACGGCATCCGGCTGGAGAATTTGATCCTGGTGACGCCGCTAGAGCAGATCGAAGGCGGCGACCGGAAGATGATGGGCTTCGAGACCCTGACCCTGGTGCCGTTCGACCACCGGCTCATCGATCCGAAACAGTTCATGCCGTGGGAACTCGCCTGGCTCAACGATTATCATGCGCATGTGCGCCGGGAGATCGAACCGCGGCTGTTGAGCGACGACAGGCCTTGGCTGCGCCACGCAACGGCGCCGATCGGATAATTGCGCTCAAGCCGCGAAGCGATAGCGCACTAGGAAAGCCTTCATGGAACTTCTCATCTCGGCCATTGCGGCGACGTTGACCACTCTGGCCTTCGTACCCCAGGCAATCCACATCCTCCGCCTCAAAGAGACCCACGCCATCTCTTTGCAGATGTATGTGGCCTTCGCCACCGGCGTTGGCTTCTGGATGATCTACGGCTTCATGATTTGGAACTGGGCGATGATCATCGCCAATGCCATCACGCTCGCGCTCACCCTCGCCATCATTACGATGAAGCTGCGCTACGGTTGAGATCTCAAGCGATCAACGCCAGCCACTCGTCCTCGGTGAGGACGGCCACGCCCAACTCTTTAGCGTTTTTCAGCTTCGAGCCGGCCCCCGGCCCCGCCACCACATAGTCGGTGTTTTTAGAGACCGAACCCGACACCTTGGCGCCGAGACGTTCGGCACGGGCTTTTGCCTCCGAGCGGGTCATCTTTTCCAGCGTTCCCGTAAACACCACGGTTTTTCCTGATACCGGCGAGGTTTGATCGACGGCTTCGAGGGTTTGCGGCGTCACGTGCTGAAGCAGCGCCTCGACCACGTCCACATTATGCGGCTCACCGAAGAAATCAGCCAGCGCCGCCGCCGCCGCCGGGCCGATGCCGTCGATACCCTCTAACTCGGCGAAGGCTTCGCTATTCCGGGCTTCGCTCGCGGCCCGCATGGCTTTGAGAAAAGCATCCGCCGTGCCGTAGGTGCGCGCCAGAAGCCGGCCCGTGATCTCGCCCACATGGCGAATGCCGAGCGCGAAGATGAAGCGGTCGAGCTTGACGGTGCGTCGGTCCTCGATGGATGCGAACAGCTTCTGAGCCGAGAGGTCACCCCAGCCTTCCCGTTCCGCCAGCTTCGACTCTCGTTTGGCATCTTCTTCGGCGAGCGTGAAAATCTGTTGCGGCGAGCGGATGATCTCATCGTCGTAAAGCTCCTGAATGCTCTTCTCGCCAAGCCCTTCGATGTCGAAGGCGTTGCGCGAGACAAAATGCTTCAGCCGCTCCACCCTCTGGGCCGGACAGATGAGCCCACCCGTGCAACGCCGGACCACATCGCGCTTGCCCGTGCGCTCGTCCACCTCGCGCACCGCATGGCTACCGCAGGCCGGGCAGATGTCCGGAACGGTGAATCGTTTCGCGCCCTTAGGACGTTTTTCTATCACCGGACCGAGAACCTGCGGGATCACATCGCCAGCCCGCCGAATGATGACCGTGTCGCCAATGCGCACGTCTTTGCGCTCAATCTCGTCTTCGTTATGGAGCGTGGCGTTCTGCACCACGACCCCGCCAACCGTGACCGGATCGAGCCTGGCCACGGGTGTGAGTGCGCCAGTACGGCCAACCTGAATCTCGATGCCGCGCAGGACCGTGGTCGCCTTCTCAGCGGGAAACTTATGGGCGACGGCCCAACGAGGGGAGCGGGAGACGAAGCCCAACCGCTCCTGAAGATCGAGCCGGTCGAGCTTATAAACGACGCCATCAATGTCGTAGTCGAGGCCTGGCCGGCCAGACTCGATGCCCCGATAGATCGCAAGCATCTCCTCTGGCGTGCGGGTCAGCTCGATGAGCGGGTTTAAGGGGAAGCCCCAGGCGCGCAGGATCTCATATGCGTCCCATTGGGTCTCGGCGGGAAGCTCGGCCACTTCCCCCCAGCCATAGGCGAAGAAACGCAAGGGCCGCGAGGCAGTGATGGTGGAATCGAGCTGGCGCAGGGAGCCGGCGGCAGCATTGCGTGGATTGGCAAACGGGCGGTCGCCACGTCGCGCCTGTTCCTCGTTTAGCGTCTGGAAGGCGCTGCGGCTCATATAGATTTCGCCACGCACCTCGAATGGATCAGGGAAGCCGCGCGTTTCGATGCGCTCGGGAATGTCGGCGATCGTGCGGACATTGGCGGTGACGTTCTCGCCCTCATAGCCATCGCCCCGGGTCGCGGCCTGGACCAGATTCCCACCCTCATAACGCAGCGTGATGGAGAGGCCGTCGATCTTGGGCTCGGCGGTGAAGGCTAGATCCGTCTCCGCATCGAGCCCGAGAAAGCGCCGGATGCGGTCTAAGAAGTCGCGTAACCCCTCCTCGTCGAACACATTGCCGAGCGACAGCATGGGAACCCGGTGGACAATTTTGCCAAAGCCCTCGCCCGGGGCCGCGCCGACTTTTAAGGACGGACTGTCGTCGCGGACGAGATGGGGAAAGCGCGCCTCAATGGCGTCATTGCGCGTTCGTAGCGCGTCATAGGCTGCGTCGCTGATCTCCGGCTGGTCCTTCTGATGATAGAGCACGTCGTGATCGGCGATCTCGGTGACGAGACGCGCAAGCTCTTCCCTAGCCTCCGTCTCATCCAGCGCGGAAACGGCCTTGAGCGGCGCCTTGTCCTTGTTGTTGTTCGTCTTGCTCATGGCTTCAAGCTACGCAGACCGGCTCATCAGCCGATCGGCGGCGGCGCGGGCCTCGTCGGTGATGGTCTGCCCAGCCAGCATGCGCGCAATCTCCTCACGGCGATGGGCGTCTTCAAGCACGACGACGCTGGTCACCATGGTCTCCCCTTGCGGCCCCATCACGGCCTCCTTGGCGATCATCATGTGACCCTGGGCAAGGGCCGCGACTTGCGGGGCGTGGGTCACGGCGAGAACCTGCACATTGGTTGCGAGACTGGCCAGGCGTTCGCCAACAGCGGCCGCGGTTGCGCCACCGACGCCAGAGTCCACCTCGTCGAAAATAAGCGTGGGCGCCGATCCCCGGGCCGCCAGCACGACTTTTAGGGCCAGAATGAACCGCGCCAGCTCGCCGCCCGAGGCGACCTTCATCATAGGGCCTGGCTCGGTGCCGGGATTGGCGGCGACCCAGAAGGCCACACGGTCGATGCCGCCCGGCCCACCTTCGGCGAGGTCCACGGTGTCGATTTGGGTGACGAAGCGGGCTCGGTCGAGCTTGAGCGGCGCCAGCTCTCCCGAAACGTCCTTATCGAGCCGCTTGGCCACGTCGTGGCGCGCCTTGCTCAAGGCCATGGCACCCGTCTCATAGGTCTTGCGGGCGGCTTCCGCCGCCTTGTCCAGCTCACCCGCCCGGCTTTCGCTACGATCCAGCGCGGCAAGCTCGGTTTCCAGTCTCTCGGTCAGCGCCGCCAGGTCATCCACCTGAACCCGATGCTTGCGGGCCAGCGCCCGGAGCGCAAACAGCCGCTCCTCGGCGCGCTCCAGATCGCCCGGCTCAAACGCCGTCAGGGCAAGCGCCTCTTCGATTCTTTCGCGTGCAGCGTCGGTCTCAGACAGCACGCGCTCTAGCGCCTCGGCCACGACCGTGAGGGCCGCACCACCAGTCGCTGCCTGACGCTCGACCCGGCGCAATGCCGAAGCCAACCGGGCTCCCGCCGTCCCCTCACCGGCAAGCGCATCGAGCGCTTCGTTGAGCTCGGCGGCGATCTTCTCGGCGTTCATCATCAGTTGCCGGCGGTCGGCGAGCGTCTCTTCTTCGCCGAGTTCGGGCGCCAAGCTCCGCAGTTCTTCCAACGCGTGGCTCACATAGTCGGCATTGGCGCGCGTGGCGGCGATCTCGCTCTCATGGCGCATGCGGACGGCGTCCGCCTCCTGCCACGCCTCGAAGCTCTTCGCGACGTCTGCTGCTTTCTTGCCCAAGCCGCCAAAGGCATCAACCAAATCGCGATGACCGCTGGGATCGATCAGAGCCCGCTCATCGTGTTGGCCGTGGATCTCGACCAGCATCTGGCCGACCTGCCGCAAGAGCTGCACGCTCACGCTGGTATCGTTGATGAAGGCGCGGCTGCGGCCATCCACACCTTGCAGCCGCCGCAAGATCAGCGTGTCGTCGGCGGGAATACCGTTCTCGGTGAGCAGAGCGAGGGCGGGATGGTCGGCCGCCAGATCGAAGGTTGCCGTCACCAGACCTTGGTCCGCACCGCGCCGCACTAAAGCAGCATCGCCCCGCGCACCGATAGCGAGTGAGAAGGCATCGAGAAGAATGGATTTACCAGCACCGGTCTCGCCGGTGAGCGCGGAAAGGCCACGACCGAATTCAAGATCGAGCTTGTCGATCAGAACGATATCGCGGATCGACAGAGCAACTAGCATGGCGCACGCGTCAGGCTTCGCCGTCGCCGTTCCAGGCCCGCGTGATCCAGGAGCCTTCGTGCTCTTGCGGCTCCAGGCCGCGCTTCCCTAAGAGACCGTAGGCGTGCTTGTACCACTTACTGTCCGGAAAGTTGTGGCCGAGGACGGCAGCAGCCGTCTGGGCCTCGTTGACGATGCCTAAGGCCATATAAGCCTCTGTCAGGCGCATCAAGGCTTCTTCCACCTGTTCGGTGGTTTGGTAGTTGGCCACGACGCTCCGAAAGCGGTTGATGGCCGCAAGGAAATTGTTCTTCCGCAGATAATAACGGCCAATCTGCATTTCTTGGGCCGCCAACAGGTCGCGCAAGATTCGCATCCGATTGATGGCTTCCTGCGAATAGCGCGAATTCGGGTAGCGCTGGAGCAAGGTCTTGTACGCCCCCAATGACCGGCGCGCGTAAGTCTGATCGCGCTTCGGATCGAGCACCTGGTCGTAATAGGACATGCCGATGATTTTCTGGGCGAGATCCGCTTCTCGCGTGCCCGGATGCAGCGTCAAATAGCGGTCGGCCGCCGAAACGGCGCTGTCGTATTGGCCGGCCTTATAATAGGCGTAGGCCGCCATCACGATCGACTTGCGCGCTTCCTGTGAATAGGGGTGGTTGATATCCACCTCCTCATATTGGCGCGCGGCCTCCTCGAATTCGCCCTTGTTGATCAAGGTCTCGGCCTTGCCGTAAATCGTGCTTGGCGGGTCGTTGCTGACCATTTCGGGCTTGCTGTCACCGAACACCGAGCCGCAGCCGGCGAGCAGGCCTGCCGCGAGGACAACGCCGATCGCGGCGGACAGACTGCGCCCATAAGCGTGACGCCCTGGCGCGATGCGCGACTTCACCGGATCGGACATGCTTCCCCTCAAAATGCCCCCTCCGCGCAAATCAGGCCTTCGGCGGCGCTTGCGCAGACTGATAACACCCAACGATTGGAATATGGTGTTTTTTTGCCCACGGTGCTTAGCGGATGGCCCTTCCCGGGCACATCTCTAGGCGCGGACGCAATCACGCCCGGCACCGGCTAAACCCTAGACGGGCAGATTTGCAACTGGTTCCGCTTAGCTCCGGTCGGCGGCGAAATTCGCCACGGCGAGGCGGTGGCTGAACTCGGCATGGCGGACTTCGCGGTAACGCGGGGCTTCGAGCATGGTCCAAGCATCGGCATCGGCGAGAAGTGCTTTAACCACGAGAGCATTCAGCCGATGTCCGCCACGATAGGAGCGGTAGGCGCCGAGAATGGGCGCGCCGGCAAGCGCCAGATCGCCAATCGCATCGAGCGCCTTGTGGCGCACGAACTCGTCGGTGAAGCGCAGGCCTTCGCGGTTGATAATCCGGTCCTCGCCGATGGCCACCGTGTTCTCCAAGGAGGCGCCAAGGGCAAGACCCGCCGCCCACAGCCGCTCGACATCTTTCATGAAGCCGAAGGTCCGGGCCCGGGAAAGCTCCCGGCGGAACGAGCCTGGATTGACGTCGATCTCGATCCTCTGGGCACCGATCAACTCATCCTCGAAGTCGATCTCCACGTCCAGACGGAAGCCGTTATGGGGGGTCAACTCACCCACGGCGCCATTGTCCTCGACCCGGATCGGCTTAAGAATCTTTAGGAAGCGGCGGGGCGCATCGAGCTCGGTCAGGCCGACCTCATCGATCGCCTCGACGAAACGGATCGAACTGCCGTCCATGATCGGCACTTCGGCGCTGTCGATCTCAATCAGCACATTGTCGACGCCGAGGCCGCGCAGAGCCGCGAGCAGATGCTCCACGGTCGCGATAGTCGCCCCTTTGCCATCGCCAAGCACGGTGCACAGCGTGACGCCCGTGACCCACTGCTGATCGGCAGCGATCTCGGTTACGTCCCCGTCACCGTTGGAAATTAGAAAGAGTAGCCCGGTATCGCCATCAGCCGGACAAAGAGTAATGGAAACTGGTGCCCCGCTATGGACCCCAATGCCTGTCAGTGAAATCTCGCTGGCAAGCGTAGTTTGGCGTGCCCCTATGAAACCCTTCATGGCCCCCGTGGCCCCCACAGCCGTCGTCTGGTTCCCTACTCAGCTCGGAAAGAACCCGAGCCCCCCATCAACCGGCGTTCCTGGCACTTCGTCGAACCGTGTCTTCCGGTCCCTGCTGTGCCTTTTTGGTCCTGCCGATTAATCTATGGGAACCATAACCTTCGGGCTCAGGGGCTACAAATCACGGTTTCTTTCATAGTATTACGGGCCCGAAGCTATCCTATGGTATTGATTTCGCTTATCTTTCTCCGCCGCTGGAGGCTTTGGTCAGGCGATTTGGTTAACGCCTGACCTCTCCTCAGTTTGCCCGGCGGCGCAGAAACGCGGGAATCTCCAGATCGTCTTCCTCAAACGATTCTTGCGGGGCAGGTTTGGCCGCGGCCTGGGCACGCCTAATCTGAGGCTCGATCCGCGCCGACGCTGCAACAGCCTCACGAGGCCGCTCAATCCGCGCGCTTCTCGGAGCTGGTGTCTCGGCCCGGGGAGCCTCGGCTTTCGGAGCTTCCACCCGCTGAGCCTCAGCCCGTTGAGGCTCCATTCTCGATTTCTCGGAACTGGCCGGCCCCTGGCCGAACTCAGGTTCGCGCTTTGAGGTCATCTCGGCGTCCTCGTCCTTGCGGCCACGGCCGACATTGGCGAGCCGCTCCAGGAAACCGACTTTCCGCTTATGGGCCGCGAGACCCATCGCCGGCGTTTCGCCGTTCTGTGCCTTGATCGCCTTCTGAGCGACCATGGGAAGCTCCTCGACCTTCGGCATGCGCCGCACCGGCCGCGTCATGGCGGCGGGAGGCGCCGGCTGGAAGCTCTGGGCAGGTGCAGCCGGCTTGGGCTGCGGGGTACTGCGCGGCAAGGCGATGCTGGTCGTTTGCGCCGGGCACTTCTCAATCGTCACGTCGCCCGGGGCGCGCCAGACCGGCGGCTCCTGCACGATGTCATTCGCACCGAGCACCAGGCTCGGCTCATCGAGATCGACCGGCGCCCCCTCGGGGCCCGCATTCGGCAGCGTGGCAAGCCCGGCTAAGCGCTGGGTCAAACCGCCCCTGTCCGGCTGGCCGGCGGATGCCGCCTCGGCCGGAACCTCGGGAACTTCGCTCGCCAGCAATCCGAGACCGGTCGCAACCACCGACACCCGGATGGTCCCGTCGAGTTCGTCGTCATATGTGGCACCGACGATGATATTGGCGTCGCCGTCGGCCTCGGTCCGAATGCGGCTCGCTGCCTCGTCCACCTCGTAAAGGGTAAGGTCGCTGCCACCGGTGATCGAAACGAGAAGCCCGCTCGCCCCCTTCATCGACACATCGTCGAGCAAGGGATTGGAGATCGCGGCCTCGGCGGCCTCGATCGCGCGC
>PVMS01021083.1_pt1 | contig 10094 bp, 21 predicted proteins | sample 1853461 | NCBI WGS metagenome assembly PVMS01 (sample SAMN08582032, study PRJNA380276) | Marine sediment metagenome, whole genome shotgun sequencing project. | isolation source: ocean sediment barecode stripped | collected 2017
CCGAGGGCCATCACAGACATTCTATTTAAGGCCCCACCTGAAACATATCAATCAGTCCAAAAAGGGTCCCCTGCTGTTCTGCGAAAAAAGCGGACACAGCGGCGCCATCTATCCCGGGCGTGGGAATATGAACCCCAAGGCGATATACGGCGAGCATAGCCAAGGTGAAAAAAATCCGTTTCTTCAGTTCGGGAATCTTGGCAATATTTTGAAAGCCACCAATCATCCTATTCGCCTACCTCATTCCTGATCATGCTTTTTTTACCTTTCATGGTGCAATGGTACTCATACGATCTTACAGGATCTCCACCTTACCACCGGCAGCTTCAATCTTCGCCTTGGCCCCTTTACTCACTTTATGGACCTTAATGACGAGGGGATGTGAAATTTCTCCATCACCCAGGAGCTTGACCTCATCCTTCACACTTTTTACCAAACCGGCGTTTTTTAGGGCCTCTATGTCAAGCATAGTCTCCGGTTCGAACCGGTTCAGATTGTTAATATTGATAACCGTATATTCTTTCTTAAAAATATTCGTAAATCCGCGCTTGGGGAGACGTCTCTGAAGCGGCATTTGACCGCCTTCGAATCCTGGGCGGACACCGCCCCCAGAGCGGGCATTCTGGCCTTTGTGTCCCCGACACGATGTTTTTCCATGCCCTGAGCCGGTCCCCCTACCAACCCGCTTCCGACCTTTTCTTAAATGATTCCCGGATGAGAGATCGTGGATTCGCATCATCTTTCTTCCTATCTATATCTCCACTTTGACCATAAAGGAGACCTTATTGATCATCCCCCGGATGGCTGGATTGTTTTTTAGAACAACTGTTTTGTTTAATTTAGTCAAACCGAGGCCTATCAAGGTTTGACGAATCTTTTTGGGCTTTCCTATCCCACTTTTAACAAGGGTTACTTTTATATGGTCTGTCATGGTATGGACTTTCTAAAATCTCAATTATGATAGCAACTCTTCAACCTTTTTGCCCCTACGACGGGCAATCTCCTCAGGATTTCGTAGCGATTGTAATCCTTGAATCGTAGCTCGTACCAAATTGTGAGGGTTGTGGGACCCTAAACATTTGGTTAGGATGTTCCGTACGCCTACCGCCTCCAGGACCGCCCTGACAGCGCCACCCGCAATGACGCCCGTTCCTGCACTCGCAGGTTTGAGCAGAACACTTCCGGCACCCCATTTTCCAATAATTTGATGAGGTAAAGTGCCTTCTAACATGGAGACGGTCTTCATATCCTTTTTGGCTTTCTCAGCCCCCTTCCTAATCGCCTCAGGGACCTCATTGGCTTTTCCGAGTCCGCCGCCGACCATCCCTTTACCATCACCCACGACGACTATGGCGCTAAAACTGAATCGACGTCCGCCTTTGACGACTTTGGCCACACGGTTGATATGAACCACTTTCTCTATAAGCTGAACTTCATCCTCGTCCGGTATCAAGTTACCTCTCCCTTTTTTATAAGTATCCATAGGAATTTCTCAAATTAATTGAAGCGTAGGGATCAAAACTCTAAGCCATGCTCACGAGCTGCATCTGCAAGCACTTTAACGCGACCATGGTATAAAAAGCCGTTTCGATCAAAAATCACCCTTTTAATGCCTTTTTCTTGAGCACTTTTTGCGATGAATTCCCCAACGATCGCCGCACCCTTTTTATTGCCGCCCTGGTTTTGCACCTTTTTTCGGATATCCTGATTTAAGGAAGAGGAACCAACCAGAGTCTTGGCAGCTGCATCATCTATTACTTGGGCGTAAATATGTTTCGACGTTCTGAACACGGACAATCTGGGTCTTTCGGCCGTGCCCCTCACCTTTTTTCTTACCCTTATCTTTCTCCTTAGCCTCGTCTCGGCCCTACGCGTGGTACCCATTTATGAACCCTGTTTTCTATTTGAATCTGTGGTCTGTTTTTCTATAGACCCTATTTCGCGCCTGTTTTTCCGGCTTTTCTCTTGATGTATTCCTCAGCATACTTTATTCCCTTGCCTTTGTAGGGCTCAGGTTTTCGAAAACTTCGGATTTTCGCGGCGGTCATCCCTAAGGCTTCTTTGTCTATGCTGGTCAATGTGATTTTGGTTTTTTCAATCTTCGCATCAACTCCCTTGGGCAGTTCATATGTAATGGGATGAGAATATCCCAGATGAAAAGTCACCTCACTCCCTGAGAGTTCCGCCCTGTACCCGATGCCAACAATTTCGAGAACCCTTTCGAAACCTTCACTGACGCCGGTCACCATATTGGCGATCAGGGCCCCAAAAAGACCATGGAGTGCTCTTGTTTCCCTGCCCTCCTCCTCTACGGAGATCAAAATTTGACCATCATCTATCTGAAGAGAAACCTTGGGGTGGATTTTTCGTTCAAGCTCACCCTTCGGACCTTTTATTTTCAAAAGATCATCCTTCAGATCTATCGTTACACCCTTCGGTATTTGAATAGGCTTTTTGCCTATACGTGACATGGATACCCTCCGATTAGCCTTAGGGGTTCAGGTTACTGTTAAAAGCGGTATTTTAAAGATCTACCAGACATCACATAGGATTTCCCCGCCAACACCCAGCTTTCTGGCTTGTCCGCCGGTCATGACCCCCTTGGAAGTTGAAAGAATGTTGGCGCCGAATCCATTTAAAACCCTAGGTATTTCAATGCCTTTGGTGTAAACGCGACGACTTGGTTTGCTCACCCTTTGAAGACCTCCGATGATGGGGATCCCTTTTTCATCATATCTCAAAAAAATCCGGATAACCCCCTGACGTTGATCAGTCATTATTTTATAGTTCTTGATAAAGCCTTCCGATTTCAAGATCTTAGCGATATTGATTTTCAGTTTGGAACTGGGGATATCCACAGTATCGTATGATACCATACTCCCATTCCTTATCCTGGTTAACATATCGGCTATCGGATCACTCATAGTCATTGATCTAGCTCCTTGAAATTGTTGTCCTCTATAAATGCCCTACCAACTGGATTTAGTAACCCCTGGAATTTCACCGTTCAGGGCCATATTTCGAAAGCAGATTCGGCAGATACCGAATTTTCTCAAAAAGGCCCGCGATCTGCCGCAGATAGGGCACCGATTATAACGGCGTGTTGAAAATTTCTGCTTTCTTTGAGCCTTAGCGATAAGGGATTTTTTTGCCAAAATTACCTCCCGGTCATTGTTTGAAGGGCATTCCTAAACTTTTTAATAGAAAATGTCCCTCCGCATCAGTATTCGCAGTCGTTATCATTGAGACATTCAACCCCTTTATCTTGTCTATCTTATCATAGTCGACTTCAGGGAAAATAATATGCTCCTTTATTCCGATCGTACAGTTGGCACGCCCGTCAAACACCTTATTAGACAATCCTCTAAAATCCCTGACCCTTGGAAGGGCGACATTAAAGAGTTTGTCCAAAAAATCAAACATTCTATCGCGGCGCAATGTTACCATACATCCTATAGGCATACCTTCACGAAGTTTGAAACTGGCTATGGATTTTTTAGCCTTTGTAACAACGGCTTTTTGGCCGGCAATAAGGGTCAATTCCTCTACACCCTTATCCAGCACTTTGATATTGAAAATGGCTTCTCCAAGACCCATATTCAACACAACCTTGTTCAAACGGGGCACGGCCATGATACTTTTATAACCAAACTCGTTTATCATAACTGGAACCACATCATTTTGATATTTCTCTTTTAGCCTTGACAAATTCCCCTCCACAACAAACCGGGCCTCAAATGAATCATAACGCTCAACTGGGAAGAATCAACCATTGATGTCTGACCCATTAAAATGGGAGTTCACATCAAGCATCTAATAGCTCCCCGCACTTCCTGCAAACTCGTACCCTCGATTGGTCTTCCAATATGCGCTTTCCAATCCTTGAGGACTCAGTGCACTTGGTGCATACGATCTTCAAATTAGAAAGATGTATTGAAGCTTCCTTTTCTACGATTCCCCCTTGAGCAGCCTTGCCTCCAGGTTTGGTATGTCTTTTAACCAAGTTTACCTTTTCAACAATGGCGCGTCCCTTCTTTTCATCCACCTTTAAAATCGCACCAATCTTACCTTTCTCTTTTCCGGTCAAGATGGTGACCTTGTCATTCTTTTTAAATAAGGGATGCTTCTTTTTCACCGATTTTGCTCCAATCCATGGTCGCCGGCTTTAGCCGGGATGAACTCCTCCTTCAACAAACTGTATGCTGCAGTTTGTTGAAGAGAATTCGAATTTAAAGAACCTCAGGGGCCAGAGAGATGATTTTCATAAAATTTTTTGCCCTCAATTCTCTTGCCACCGGGCCAAAGATCCTCGTGCCGACAGGTTCTTTTTGCTGAGTGATAAGTACCGCAGAATTGTCGTCAAATTTGATGTATGAGCCGTCTGTCCGATGGATCTCCTTACTGGTCCTTACGATGACTGCTCTCATAACATCGCCTTTTTTAACTTTTGAGTTAGGTATAGCCTCTTTAACCGACACGACAATGATATCGCCAACGCTTGCATATCTCCTCTTTGAGCCGCCGAGCACCTTTATGCACTGTAAAGATTTTGCCCCGGAATTATCAGCCACTTTCAATTTTGTTTGGGTTTGTATCATCGATTCCGCTCCGGTCTATTCCAACGTACCGTCTCTCATGACGTTCCGGCATTTACTTCAATTTTTTCCAAAACCTGCCACCTCTTTCTTTTGCTAAGAGGCCTGGTCTCTATGATCTTAACCTTGTCCCCGACCTGGCATGTATTTCTAGGATCATGAACCATAAATTTGTTTTGACTTCGAACATATTTTCCGTATGTTCTCTCTTTTTTCAAACGACTGACAAGAACCATAATCGTCTTATCCATTTTATCCCCAACGACAATTCCGGTCAGTTTTTTTCGTACACCGCGTTCTTTCATTTAAACCTCTTTCAACTTTCACCACTGGAGATTTCCAGTTCGCACAGGACGGTTTTAACACGGGCCAGATCCTTTTTTGTTTTCCCTAACATGGCCGTGTTTCCAAGCTGTCCGGTCGCTTTCTGAAATCTCAAGTTAAATAACTCCCGACCCAAATCCTGTTCTTTCTCCTTTAACTCCTCGGCACTTAAATCACGAAGTTCTTTTGCCTTCATGTTTATAATCCCCTTGTCACAAATCTCGTGGAGAATGGGAGTTTATGGCTGGCCAACCGGAAGGCCTCTGCTGCGACACTTTCTCCGACCCCTTCCATCTCATATAAAATTCTGCCCGGCTTGATGACCGCAACCCATCCCTCTGTAGAACCTTTGCCTTTCCCCATTCTTGTTTCGGCCGGCTTTTTGGTTATTGGTTTATCGGGAAAGACCCGAATCCAAATTTTCCCTCCACGTTTTACGTGTCTTGTAATGGCAATTCGTGCCGCTTCTATCTGTTGGGCAGACATGAAGCCACATTCCAAGGCCTGCAGACCGTATTCACCAAATTCGAGTCTGCCTCCCTTGCTTAAGGCCGTCCCCGTCATTCGACCTTTCTGCTTTTTCCTATATTTGACTTTTTTTGGGCTCAACATAATTGATGTTAACCTTTTTTATCGGGTAAAATTTCTCCTTTAAATATTGAGACCTTGACACCAATGACGCCGTAAGTGGAATAGGCCTCTGCGAATCCATAGTCTATGTCTGCTCTTAAGGTATGAAGGGGCACTCTTCCCTGCCTGTACCACTCCCGACGGGCCATTTCAGCGCCGCCCAAACGACCGCTACAAGCTATCTTGATACCCAGTGCTCCGAACCTGCGGGCCGAAGTAACACTTTTTTTCATGGCCCGCCGAAAAGAGATTCTTCTGACCAGTTGAAGGGCTATATTCTCGGCAATCAGCTGGGCGTCTACTTCGGGCTTTCTGACCTCCTGGATATCAATTATCGCTTCCCTCTTTATCTGCTTTTCAAGGTCTCTCTTGACATTTTCGATTTCCGCACCCTTCTTGCCAATGACGAGTCCCGGTCTTGCCGTATGTATCTTGATCCTTATCTTGTCTGCCGCTCTTTCTATTTCGATCTTTGATATCCCAGCCTGGACGAGTCTCTTTTTTAAAAATTTTCTTATCTTATAGTCTTCCAAGACAAAGTCACTGTAGTTTTTCCCTGCAAACCATCTCGAATCCCAAGTTCTGTAAATTCCCAATCTGAAACCGATTGGATTAACTTTTTGACCCAATTTCTACCTCCATGACTTTGAATTTGTCGCGGTAATCAGACAACTCCTTCAAGCTGTTTTTTTTAAACTCCTCTAACCTTCTTCCAAGATAACTGTGATATGGCTGGTCCTTTTTCTTATTCGCGAGGCCCTTCCCATGGCGCGAGGTCGAAATCTCTTGAGAGTGGGGCCTTCATCAGCATATATGGTTTTTACGAAAAGGGTGTCCACATCTATTTCAGTATTTTCTTCAGCATTTGCCACTGCAGAGCTGATAAGTTTTTTTACGATGTATGCGCCTTTCTGGGGGGCAAAATTGAGTAAGTTCAAGGCTACCTCGACCCTTCTCCCCCTCAATTGATCCATGACCAATCTTACCTTTCGAGGCGATATTCTTACGTATTTTGCCACTGCCCGTGTTTCCATCATTTCCCACCTTTCAATCGGGATTTTTTATCTCCGGCATGGCTATAAAAGGTTCTCGTTGGTGAAAACTCTCCCAATTTGTGACCAACCATATCTTCTGTTACAAAAACAGGTATAAATTTTCTCCCATTATGGACCCCAAGCGTGAGACCCACAAATTCCGGTAGGATCGTTGATCTCCTGGACCAGGTCTTTATGGGCCTTCTGCTGTCCGTTCCAAGAGATGTTCTCACTTTCCTTGCAAGGTGTTCATCGACGAAAGGTCCTTTTTTTACCGATCGAGGCAATGGATTGGTCCTCCTGTTTCAAAATGCTTTTAAATATTCTCTATTTTCAAGACAAGTTAATGCTTAATTCACAGACTGTCCTGTAATAACTTTTATTTTTTCCGTCTTTTCACAATAAGTTTGTCACTGGCCTTTTTCACCCTTGTCTTATATCCTTTTGTAGGCACACCCCAAGGGGTCACGGGATGTCGCCCCCCGGAAGATTTACCTTCTCCACCACCATGGGGGTGGTCGACGGGATTCATGGCCACGCCTCTGACATGGGGTCTTCTCCCTTTCCACCGGTTCCTGCCCGCTTTACCCAGCCTGACATTCTCATGTTCCAGGTTACCCACTTGCCCGATGGTGGCCTTGCAATCGAGGGAAACCATTCTCACCTCCCCGGAGGGGAGTTTAATCTGTGCATACTTACCCTCTTTAGCCATGAGTTGCGCATAACTTCCCGCCCCCCTTGCCAATTGCCCGCCATGCCCCACATTGAGTTCAATATTATGGACGGCCGTGCCTAAAGGAATGTTTTTCAAAGGTGCCGTATTTCCTGTTTTGATTTCAACACTCGTTCCTGAGGTTATCCTATCTTCAACACGTAATCCTGTTGGGGCCAAAATATAGCGCTTCTCACCATCGACATAATGCAGCAACGCGATGTTTGCAGAACGATTAGGATCATATTCAATGCTCGCCACTCGTGCCGGGATCCCATCTTTGTCACGTTTAAAATCTATGACCCTGTAAAGACGTTTGTGCCCTCCACCCTTATGACGACTTGTGATCCGACCGTGAGTGTTTCGTCCTCCGGACTTCTTCAGCGGCTTTAAAAGACTCTTTTCCGGTTTGCTACAAGTCACCTCATCATGAGTCGAATAGGTTTGATTTCTTCTGCCCGGCGAGGTGGGCTTGTACTTTTTTATTGCCATTTTCTTCTCCGAAGTATAGGGCCTTCTCTAAAGGCCAGTTCGGCTACCGGTTGTCTATCTTGATAATACCTGAAAAAGCCAAAATGGCTTTTTGGCTGTTCTTACGAACAGCACGAATCCCGTGCTTACGCACGGGATTCATCACATGCCCTCAAAAAATTCTATGTTTTCACCCGGAGCTAATTTTACGATCACCTTTTTCCAATCAGGCTTTTTCCCGGTGGTTTTGCCCATTCGACGTTTCTTTCCCTTCATGTTCATGGTCTTCACGCTTAACACCTTGGTTTTAAAGATGGTCTCGACAGCTTGTCTAATTTCCACCTTGTTGGCTCTTCGATCGGCTTTAAAGCTGATCTGGTTGTTCAACTCCTTTTGAAGGGCACCTTTTTCTGTGATATGAGGTTCTTTGATGACTTTGTAAACATCCATTAGGGAATCAATGCCTCCTCTATCTTAGGAATGGCGGACTGTACCATGAAAAGATGATCATGGTTCAGGATGTCGTATACATTAAGACCCTGATACCGCATGACCTTCACCCAGGGGACATTTTTAGAAGATTTTTCAAGGTTTTCATTTTTATCTTCAGTGATGATGAGCGCTTTATTTACTCCAAATTCGTTCATGACTTCTACAAAATTCTTGGTCTTAATCTCAGGCAAATTGAAATCGAGAACAACCATCAACCGGCCATTCTGGAATTTATCGGTCAACGCCATACGTAAAGCGCCTTTTTTGACTTTTTTGGGAATATCCTGGGCATAACTGCGTATGCTCGGACCGAAGGCAACACCTCCACCACGTCTTGTCGGAGATGATGCGGCACCTACCCGAGCCCTGCCTGTACCCTTCTGCCTCCAAAGTTTGGTTCTGGAACCCCTTACGTCTGAGCGACTCTTCGCCGAGGCGCTGCCCGATCTGCGCTTATTAAGTTGGCTTACGACCACCTGGTGAAGCACATGTTTCTTGATCGGGACGCCAAAAATCTCCTCTTTCAACTCCATTTGTGAAGTCTTTTCCTTCTGCAAATTATATACGTCAATAACGGCCATTTTATATGCCCTGTTTTGCCTTATCCCTATTAAGGAAAATGATTTTGAGCCAGCGTTGTGGTTATTCCAGAAAGGGTTACACCTGATGATTTTTTGAAAAACCGAAAGCTTACCCTAATTCCCCTCTATCTTGCTTATTTCAATGATGCTATTGCGACTTCCCGGGACCGCTCCTTTAAGGGCGATGATATCCATCTCAGGCCTTACATCCAAAATCTTAAGATTTTTGATGGTCACCTGTCTATTTCCCATGTGACCCGGCATCTTTCTTCCTTTATAGACCCTACCTGGTGTCGCGCTCGCCCCGATGGACCCGGGCACTCGATGAGCACGGCTGCCGTGGGTTTTTCTCCCACCTGAAAAGCCCCACCTTTTCATAACACCAGCGAACCCCCGGCCTTTGCTCCGACCGGTGACATGAACCATATCGCCAATGCTGAAAATGTCTGCTTTTATTTCCTGCCCCAGGTCGAACTCATCCGCATTTTCTACCTTAATTTCCCTTAAAGTCTTAAAAAACCGCTCTCCGGCGACTTTAAAATGCCCTTGCATAGGTTTGTTGATCCGTTGCTCCTTCTGGGGTTCAAATCCGACCTGGATAGCTTCATAACCGTCATGCTCTTTTGTCTTCTTTTGGATCACCACGCATGGGCCAACCTTCAGAATAGTCACGGGAAAACTTTTCCCTTCTTCCAAGAAGTAACGAGTCATTCCCAATTTTTTACAGTAAAGATTTTTAAGCATGAGTAGTCAGCTCCGAATGTGCTACAGTTTTATTTCCACATCAACACCTGCAGCCAGGTCAAGTTTCATAAGGGCGTCCACAGTCTGTTGGGTCGGGTCTATGATATCCAAGAGCCTCTTATGGGTTCGTATCTCGAACTGTTCCCTAGACTTCTTATCTACATGTGGAGATCTTAAAACACAATACTTGTTGATAACGGTAGGTAGGGGAATCGGGCCTGCCACTTTGGCGCCGGTCTCTTTCGCAGTTTCTACGATTTCGCTTGCCGACTGATCTAAAAGCTTATGATCGTAGGCTTTCAGACGTATACGGATTTTTGGATTGGTAATCACCTTATTCATTGCAGACCTTCCCTTATCCCAAAAAGATGCCCTTACTTAATGAAAAAGCCAAAATGGTTTTTTCCGGTTATTCTATAATCTCACTGATGACGCCTGCACCCACTGTCCTTCCACCTTCCCGGATGGCAAAACGCAACTCCTTCTCCATCGCTATGGGCGTTATCAGAAC
>PVMS01168155.1_pt1 | contig 10093 bp, 10 predicted proteins | sample 1853461 | NCBI WGS metagenome assembly PVMS01 (sample SAMN08582032, study PRJNA380276) | Marine sediment metagenome, whole genome shotgun sequencing project. | isolation source: ocean sediment barecode stripped | collected 2017
AATTGAGTTCGTTATAGTTCAACGAAAAAAGGCGACCTTTGAAAAGGTCGCCTTTTTCGTATTTTCAGGCATTAAATCCAGTAACAGAACAGCAGCCCGGCGGTATATTGAGCTGACCCGCCGCAGGTTGGTGCGATGATTCCCGGGCACTGGTTTCGGTCGCGGTGCACTCGTATCATGGTTCAGAATTACTGGCTTTTTCAAAGGTTGACCTGGTATGCGTTTAATCGTCGGAATTTCCGGGGCCAGTGGCGTCATTTACGGAATTCGACTGCTCGAGGTGCTCAAGACGTTGCCGGATGTCGAATCACATCTGGTTATCAGCAACGGCGGTAAACTCAATATCGCGCTTGAGACCGAGTGGCAGGTTCAGGATGTCGAATCGCTGGCGGATGTCTGGCAGATCGACCAGAATCTGGCCGCCACGATCTCCAGCGGTTCGTACCAGACCGACGGCATGGTGCTCGTGCCGTGTTCAATGAAGACATTGTCCGGGGTTGTTAACTCCTACGCGGACTCGCTGGTCGTTCGCGCGGCGGATGTCGTGCTCAAAGAGCGCCGCCGCCTGGTACTTGTGCCACGCGAAACACCGTTGCATGTCGGCCATTGCCATCTTCTGCACGAGGCGGCGAAAATGGGTGCGATACTCGTACCGCCGATGCCCGCTTTTTATAATAAACCACAGGATGTCGACGACATCATCAATCATACCGTGGGCCGATTGCTCGACCTGTTCGATATCGATAGCGGACTCGTTCAGCGATGGCAAGGCGCGAACCGGCGGCAGTTGAATAACGGCGAATAATGGCGGACGAAGAACGTGCAGCGATCCGGCTGATGCTGGAGGCGCACAATACAATTACGCTGGCGACCTGTCGCGACGGCGAACCATGGGCAGCAAGCCTGTTTTTTGCCAGCGACGGGGAACTGAACCTTTATTTTGTTTCCGATCACAGGACTCGCCACGCACGCGATATTGGTAGCGGAGCGGATGTCGTTGCGACCGTCAATGCAGACTGCGCGGAGTGGTCCGGCGTCAAGGGGTTGCAAATTGCAGGGTTCGCCGAAACGGTCGACGGAATCAAGCGAATGAACGCGCTACGGCATTACCTGCTGAAATTCGCTGATGTCAAAGCCCTGTTCGAGGCACCGAAGGGCAAGGACGAAGAGACGATCGCTCAACGCCTGAAGGCCGCCAACATGTATCGACTCAAACCACGCTGGATTCGGTTGATCGATAACAGTAAATGGTTTGGGTATAAAATAGAGGTTGACTGCGAACAAGATTGAGCGATTGTCGAAGGTATAATAAAAAGAACACAGGTGAGCATATGAAAGCAGTTGTAATCGATGCATTCGGTTCATTGGCCAATCTGGAGATTCGCGATATTCCGAAACCGGACATAGGTCCTGGCCAGATCCTGGTTGAGGTTCACGCCGCAGGCGTCAACCCGATCGACTGGAAAATCCGCGAAGGTACGATGAGTGCCCGGTTTGGTGAGGAGTTTCCGATGATTCTGGGGCTCGATGCCTCCGGCGTTGTTGTCGAGACCGGCAAGGCGGTGACGCAGTTCAGCAGGGGTGATGAGGTTTGGGCCCGGTCCGATAATGGACCGGGGAAATGTTATGCCGAATATGTTGCCCTGAACCCGAATACAGTTGCCCACAAGCCTGCAGAACTCAGTCATGTAGAGGCCGGGTCCATGCCGCTTGCGGCACAGACATGTTTGATTGGCCTGCGCGATTGCGGTCAATTGAAAGCCGGCGACAAATTACTGATCGTCGGGGCTTCTGGCGGCGTCGGTCTTTTTGCGATACAGGTCGCAAAGATTATGGGTGCTCATGTAACGGCTGTCTGTTCAGGCCGCAATGCAGATATTGTCCGTGAGCTGGGCGCCGACCGGGTGATCGACTATACATGCGAGGATATTTTTCAATCGGGTGATCGCTATAACGTAATCTATGATGCCGTCGGATCACAAGCTTATGTGGACGCCAAGGATTACCTCGAAGAAAGTGGCGTTTATATGACACTGGTTCCGGTGCCGGGAATTGATTTTTTCCTGCCGGGGCAGACTGAACGCATTGCGGGTAAGGGTTACTTCGTTGCCTGGACGCCAAATTCTGCCGATCTTGATATCCTCGCCGGCTGGGTGCGTGACGGCAGGCTCAAGCCCGTCATCGATAGTGTTTTTTCACTGGACGATGTTCGCAAGGCGCCTGAGCGCAGCGAAACCCTGCGCGCGGTTGGCAAGATCGTCTTGCAGATTCGCTGACCCTGAAGTTAACCCCGGCATAGCTTACTGACATCCCATAGCATTGGAGCAATGATGTCGGACAGCTATACGGATTTATGGAAGTGGTCTTTGGACGAGCCGGAAGCATTCTGGGCTGAGGCGGCAGAGGGTATTGACTGGATCAGGCCGTACGACACGGTTCTCGATGATTCGGACCGGCCTGTCTACCGCTGGTTCGTCGGTGGTGAACTCAACACTTGCTATAACGCCGTCGACCGGCATGTCGAGGCTGGCCGGGGTGACGATGCGGCGCTGATCTTCGATAGCGCGATGACCGGTACAAAAAAGATATTGACGTTCGCAGAACTCCAGAGTGAGACTGCGCAGTTTGCCGGTGCGCTGGCCGGACTCGGTGTCGGCAAGGGCGACCGGGTGATCATCTATATGCCGATGGTGCCCGAAGCGGCGATCGCGATGCTGGCCTGCGCGCGCCTGGGCGCCGTGCATTCGGTTGTGTTCGGCGGCTTCGCGGCGCATGAACTCGCGACGCGGATTGACGATGCCGAGCCGAAGGTCATCGTGTCGGCCAGTTGCGGACTTGAACCCGGTCGCATCGTTGAGTACAAGCCGCTACTGGATGCGGCAATTGATCAGGCTACGCATAAACCCGTGGCCTGCATCGTGTTGCAGCGATCCGAATGCCCGGCCGACATGACCGATCGTGATCATGACTGGGTTGAGCTGGTCGATGCGGCGACACCCCATGCGTGCGTCCCGGTTGCCGCGACCGATCCTCTCTATATCCTGTACACATCGGGAACGACGGGGCAGCCAAAGGGTATTGTTCGCGACAATGGCAGTCACGCGGTTGCATTGCACTGGACGATGCACGCGATCTACGGCGTCGATGCCGGTGATGTGTTCTGGGCCGCGTCGGATGTCGGCTGGGTTGTCGGGCACTCTTATATAGTCTACGGGCCGCTGCTACGCGGTTGCACGACAGTCATGTTCGAGGGCAAACCGGTCGGCACGCCTGATGCGGGCGAATTCTGGCGGGTCATAGCCGACTACGGTGTCAAGGCGATGTTCACGGCTCCGACAGCCATTCGTGCCATTCGCCGCGCCGACCCGGATGGTGCGCTACTGAAGAAGCATGACCTGTCACGCTTCGAGACTCAGTTCGTCGCGGGTGAGCGCTGCGACCCGGAAACACTGCATTGGACAGAACAACAACTCGGCGTGCCGGTCATCGATCACTGGTGGCAGACCGAGACCGGCTGGGCAATCGCCGGCAACCCGGTCGGCCTTGGCATGTTCGATATTCGCGCCGGCGCTGCGGGACGCGCGATGCCCGGCTGGGATGTGCGAGTGCTCGATGACGAAGGCCGGCCGGTCGCACCCGGCGAATCCGGCGCCATTGTTTGTTGCCTGCCCATGCCGCCAGGTTCCGCGCCGACGATCTGGAATGCACAGCAGCGTTATCGCGAGGTGTATCTCGAACGCTTCCCTGGTTTCTACCAGACTGGCGATGCGGGTTTTATCGATACAGACGGTTACGTGTTTGTCATGAGTCGCACCGACGACGTCATCAATGTCGCCGGGCACCGTTTATCGACCGGTGCGATCGAGGAAGTGCTCGCCGCGCATCCCGATGTGGCCGAGTGCGCCGTGACCGGTATACGCGATTCACTGAAAGGGCAGGTGCCGTTGGGGTTCCTGTGCCTGAAATCTGGCGTTGAGAGAAAGATTACGGACGTGGTGATCGAATCAATCGACCTCGTACGCTCGCGGATCGGCCCGGTTGCTGCATTCAAGCAAGCGGTAGTCGTAGAACGGCTACCGAAGACCCGGTCGGGGAAAATATTGCGTGGCATCCTGCGCCGCATGGCAGACGGCGATGAATTTACCGTACCCGCCACGATCGACGATCCGGCAATATTAACGGAAATAGCAGGACAGCTGGCCACCATCGGGCTGCCAGCGGAATCCGGCAAGAGGGAAAATGATGAATGACACCAACGTGCCGATCGAGCAATACATGGCGCTAGCCTTACAGCCTGTTATGGTCGGCGCAAAGGAACGTGCCGATATCGGGCAGAATCTGGACCATATCGCCGAACTGGCGTTTGCGGCAAAAAATGTCACGGAGATCGAATTGCCGGTGCGTCTGTATACGATACCCGAAGGAGCGCTGCAGGGATTTACGGACGAAATTTTCGACTGGGATCATGTCGACATGGTCGAGCGCCTCGCGATCGATATTCCCGGTGAGGAAACGCGTTACCTGAGTGATCTTGCGCGCGGCCTCAATGCGTTCATCATCGCCCAGGCAAAGGTCACGCATGCCGAATTTGCCGAGCGATTTTTCAATTGTGCGTTCGTCATCGATCCGGCTGGTAACGTGATTCACCGGCATTACAAGTTGCAGGTCTTCGCCCGCGAACATTCCACGGTGCCGCATGATGTCTGGGACAAGTGGGTCGAGCTATACGGTGACGGGCTGGATGCTTTCTTTCCGGTGACCGACACTGAAATCGGGCGAATCGGTTGCCTGATTTGCATGGAGGGCAGTTTCCCTGAGACGGCACGTGGTCTGGCGATGAACGGCGCCGAGCTCGTCTATCGGCCGAGTTATCCCGAACCCTATGTCGGTAATGGGCTGTGGGAGGTGCAGAATCGTGCGCGGGCGCTGGATAACACGATGTATATGGTTTGCCCCAACCCGGCCGCCTATGTGCCGTCGGCCGATAGCCAGTTTCCGCTCGATATGTTTGGTGGTGATTCGATGATCGTCGACTACCAGGGGCGGATGATCGCCCGGCATCAGAGTGGCGGCGGCGCCTCTTATGCCGGCGCGATCATCAATATCGAGGCATTGCGCGAGTACCGTGAACGGACACTATGGGGGAATTGGCTGAAGGATCTGCGTTCCGAGCAATATCGACCGATCTATGCCGAACCACAATATGAAAAGAATCGTTGTCTCGACACACCGCCGCTCAAACACGCTGAGAATGACAAGGTCGTCCGCGCGGCCGTCGAGCGAATGTTTGAGCGTGGAATATATAAGCGTCCCGCGAAATAAGGAGCGACTGGTCATCAGTTGACTGGTTTGCTCAGACGGTACCTGTATAAGACCTGGAGAATTATTTATGCCAAGAATTCCGTATCCAGACCCTGAGAAGTTGCCACCCGGAGACCGGGCATTTCTCGAGAGTTTGCCGCAGCTGAATATTTCGCGAATGCTGGCCGGCAGCCCGTCGATGTTCCAGCCGCTGACGCGCGTGTTCAGTGCGTATCTGAGTGACGGCGTCCTGACCGATACGATGCGTGAGATCGTCATTCTGCGCACGGGCCACCTGTGCAATAGTGAATATGAAGTGGTAAATCACAATCGCGTCGCGCGATTGATCGGTATGTCGGAGGAGCGTATCCAGGCGTTGAAGCCGGGCGGTGATCAGACCCTCTTCTCGTCGGAAGAACAGGCGGTGCTCGCCTTCGTCGACGACGTCGTAACTGATGGTGGCGCCTCACAGGCTTCTTTCGATGCGGTTGCCGTATTCATGTCTCCGGCCGAAATGCTCGAACTGACCGTCGTCGTCGGTGTGTATACGATGGTGAGCCAGATTTGTGCGACCTTCGAGATCGAGCCGGAAGAGATTCCAATTGCCGATACCGGTATCGAGGATATAAAAAATACCGTAGGCAAATTCATGTAACAGACGATATTGGCTACAAAAAATAAAGGAAAAATATATGCCTTTCAATGATATGAGAGACTTTCTTAACTTGCTGGAAGAGCGTGGTCAGCTCAGGCAGGTTGATGTATCGCTGGGCGCGAAGAGAGGCGATAACGAATTACAGGAGTTGATGCGTCACCTGGCGGAGATCGACGGTCCGGCCCTGATGCTTAACAACCTCAAGGGCTATAACACGCCCGATATCCCGGTCATTTTCAACCCGTTCGGTACCCGTGAACGCACGGCGATGGTGATCGGTGAACGTGACCCGCTTGAGGCGAAGAAAAAACATGCAAATATTCTCGCCGATCCAACGTGCTGGCATGCGCCGGTTACGATTGATAGACAAGATGCACCATGCAAGGAAGTGAAAATCTCCGCCGATGAGATTTCACTCGATAAGCAGTTGCCGACGCTGTGGTTTGGGAAAGAAGGTGCATCTTATATTTGCGGCGGCGTGGTCGTCAGCAAGGATCCGGAGACCGGCGAACGCAACGTCGGCTGGTATCGGTTGACGCAGTTCTGGAATGCTGAGCACCCGACCGGTGGTTCGTATTCAGAAGACCGGCAAAAGAAGCAGCTGGCGATTTTTGCATTCTGGAATCCGCCGATGAGTCATATCGGCCTGCATCTGGCCAAGGCCAAGCGGATGGGCAAGTCGCTCGAGATCGCTGTGGCTTGTATCTGTGACCCGGCCGTGCATCTGGCTGCCTGTACTGCGATTCCGTTCGGCTGCGACGAATTTGCATTTGCCGGCGGCCTGCGCGGTGCCCCGGTCGAACTCGTGCAATGCGAGACGGTCGATCTCGAGGTGCCGGCGGGTGCCGAATTTGTCATCGAGTGTGTGATAGAACCGGACACGGTAGAAGGAACGATCGGCTGGCATTCCAATTCGGTAGGTTACTACGACAAGGTGCAGTTCATTCCGGTCGTCGACGTCAAGTGCATCACACGCCGGCAGAGTCCTTACTGGTATGCGACGATGGAAATGATGCCGCCGTTTGATCACAACTACATCGCATTGATGCCGGTTGAAGGTGAAGTACTGGCCGACCTGCAGCGCAAGATCCCGGAGGTCAAGGATGTCGTCGTGACGCCAAACATGACTTATATCGTGCAGTTGTCGGTTGACGGGGCGGAAAAGCCGCATCCGTATTTCGGCAAGTTCGTGCTGCATGCCGTCTGGGGTGCGCAGGGTCGCTGGGGCCGTGTCGCGAAGATCGTTATTGTCGTCGGCCCGGACGTCGATCCGTATGACCTGACATCGGTCGAGTGGGCGATTCAGACACGCGTCCAGCCCTATAGTGACACAATCATCAATCAGTCGGCCCAGGCAATGATCCTCGATCCATCAGCGCCGAAGAGTGCGCACGGGTTTGCGCTCTCTTCCGAACAAATCGGCTTCGATGCGTTAATCAAGGTGCCGGAGCGTTTTGATGACTACGCTGAAGTCAGTCAGGCGGATCCCGAGAAGGTCAGGAAAATTGCCGAGAAGATGAAGAATATCCTGAGTTAATTAGCCAGCTTGCCTTAACCAAACCACCCCATATACATGAGAGAGAAATAATAATGAAAAAGTCCACTAGCCGCACAGTCTTGTTTGCTTGCCTGTTATTGGCGCTGGCAGCCGGTTTTCCGGTGTCCGGTGCTGCCGAGATCAATCCCGATGCCCCGACCATACTGATTACCGGGAGCAACCGCGGCATTGGCCTGGAATTTGTGCGTCAATACACAGCGCTGGGCTGGAATGTCATCGCTACCTGCCGCCGCCCGGAGGATGCCGATGTGCTATCCGGTCTGGCTGCAGAACATTCAAACATCACCATCGAGCAACTCGATGTGCTTCGGCATGACATGGTCGATGCGTTGGCCAAAAAATATAGGAAGCAGCCAATCGACGTGCTGCTGAACGTCGCAGGATTTTTCGGCGACAACCTGCAGATGCGAGGGTCATTCTTTACGAAGCTCAACTACGACTTGTGGGCGCTCTACGTTGAAACCAACGCAATTGGGCCGCTGAAGATGGCCGAGGCTTTTTTTGACAGCGTCAAAATCAGTGACCAGAAAAAAATCATGACGGTTTCCAGCCTGCAAGGCTCTATTCAAGGTAGCTATGGGCCCGGTAGTTTTTTTTACAGGGGCAGCAAGGCTGCCTTGAATATGTTCATGCATACACTTGCCGATCAGAGCAAAGTCAAAAAAGCCGATGTATTAATTGGACTGTTTTCACCGGGTTTAATCATCGATGACCGCACGCGGAATCTGCCGTTGAAAGGGAAAGAGGAGCGACCGGTGTCAGTCGCCGGGATGATCGATGTTATTGAGAATTTCACACCCGAAATGTCGGGCGGGTTTTATAAGTACAGCGGTGAAATCGTGCCCTGGTGAGAGTGTTTCTCCAAAAATAATAGAATAAACAGAGTTACTCCTGCGGTATGCGACATTCGGTTAGCCGCTGCGTCGAAACTCAGGAAGGACCTTGTCCGCGAACAATTGTGTTTGTCGGATCATGCCGACCTGGCGTTCACCATGTGGGTGCGCGATAGGTGACCCACCCAGCAGATAAACATGGTCAAGTCCCAGGTCGACGATCTTCCGCAGTCGTGTGAGACATTTTTCCGGTGGGCCGCAGATTGAGAACCAGTCAACGAACGCATCCGAGACCTCGACGGCATGACTTGCTTCCTCCTGCGCATGATGTTCCATGTCGTACTGGCTTTGCATATGTATGGCAAGATCTTTGAGTTGCGGCGGCAGATGATCGACCGGCGCATTTTTCATGCCGGAGAAATGTGCAACCATGCCGGCAATCATGCGGCCAAGATCGATTGCGCGTTGTTCGTCTTCGTCGCAAACGAGGTTGACGAATGCACCGATGCTGATGTTCGAACGATCGCGACCGATTTTTTGCAGATGATCAGTCGCCGTGTTGATCGCCCACTCGAGTCGCTCCGGAGCGCTGCCGACTGCAAAGCTGATGCGATCGCCGACCTCGATGGCCATCTGAATCGTTTTCGGCCCGGTGCAGGCAATATCGACGGGCGCGGGCGGTATTTCCTGGCCCTGCAGCCAGCGCAGGCCGGACTCGGTCCCGTTGCGATCTATGGTCTGCCCCGCCATATAGGCCTTGATTCGTTCGATACAGGTACGTAGCTGTGCTGTTGTCGCGTTCTTGGTGCCGATATGGGCCGCAGACGAGTCACCTCGACCAATGACGCAGATCGCGCGTCCGCCGGATTCCTGCTGCAGTGTCATGACCGCCGTTGCGGTCACCGCGGCATCGCGCGTTATCGGGTTCGTGACACCGGTACCCAGATGCAATGTCTCGGTCGCGTCTGCCGCGAGGGACAACTGGCCATAAGGATCCGGCGCGAGGTTTTGCGTGTCGGGACACAGCAGGTAGTCAAATCCCATGGCCTCGATGTCCAGGGCCAGTCGGGCTGTGTAACCGGGTGAGGCCTCCATGACGAGGCCCACTTCTGGTGTATGACGAGTTGTCACTCGATTGTCCTTTGCTGCCGGTGATTAGAAGATTATCAGTGCCAGGAAGTTACGCTTAACAGCTAATATTGGGGCAGGCCCCGTTACTGATCGCTGAACGGTAGCCAATCCAGACCGGGCCTGCAACAATGCATGGCTTCAATCGACAGGTCCTGCCTGTGCCTTCAAGGGGCATGTTATGGGACTGACAAGTTTATTTTTAAGTACACGACGGTCGCTATGAATCCAATCAGATCTTTGTCACTCGTATTGGTTGTCGTAATTTTTAGCGCTGGGTTAGCGGGTTGTGGCGGCAACAGTGAGCAGGGTCCGGCAACTGTTAGTTCGTCGGAACCGACCTATGTCGGTGCGGCCGTCTGTTCGGATTGCCATCAGGCGCAGGCTGCTTTGTGGCTTGGCTCACATCACGAACTGGCCATGCAGCTGGCTAATGAAGCGACGATCCTCGGTGCCTTCGACGATACAGAATTTATCCACAACGGCGTTACCCGCCGTTTTTTTAAACGTGACGGCGAATATTTCGTCGAGACCGAAGGGCAGAGCGGGCGTCGTGCACTTAAAGATAAACTTGTCAGTCCCATAACATGCCCCTTGAAGGCACAGGCATGACCTGTC